>Ga0315539_1001808_pt1 | contig 15574 bp, 20 predicted proteins | sample SalMarSW160150MG_FD_203097 | JGI IMG/M metagenome (GOLD analysis project Ga0315539, IMG submission 203097) | Salt marsh sediment microbial communities from the Plum Island Ecosystem LTER, Massachusetts, United States - Salt Marsh Sediment SW1601-150 ... | reverse complement strand
TGGATGACAGCCTATTCGACCTATGCATCGCCAGCCAGGTGAGCCGCGTTCGTATCTTCGCCCTTATCCCTCGCTTCATGAAAGGAACGCAGGCCACCCATCCATCCATCAAAACCGGGCAGACGCAACGCATCGTCGTGACCGCTGTCGAAGGGGTTTTACCTGCCCACGCCGATGGTGAGACCCTGTGCACGCAAGGACAAAAACTTAAGATGGAGTTGTTGCCGCGCCAGATCGAAATCCTCTGTCAACCCCCGGAGGCTTCCCAATGACACTGACCAAACAGGTGGTGGACTCAACCATCAGCGGTTTGTTGCGTCTTCTCTGCCGCGTGTATAAAGATCAATTGGAGAAGGTGCCGACACGGGGCCCGCTCATCTTACTCACTAATCATATTAACTTCCTGGAAATTCCCGTTCTCCACACACATTTGCGCCCGCGCCCAATGACCGGTTTTGCAAAAGCCGAGTCCTGGGATAACTTCATTACAGGCTTCCTGTTTAACCTGTGGGGGGCCATACCCATACGACGAGGGGAAGCTGACATGCGCGCCCTTCGCCAGGGTCTAGCTGCGCTTAAAGAGGGCTATATTCTGGCGGTAGCTCTGGAAGGAACACGCAGCGGCCACGGGCGCTTGCAACGCGGCCACCCCGGCGTTGCGATGATGGCGTTACAAGGCGGTGCACCCTTGTTACCCCTGGTCTTCTACGGAGGGGAGAAATTCAAACGCAACCTGTCTCGCCTGCGGCGCACTCCATTTCACATCGTGGTGGGCCAGCCGTTCCATTTGCACGCAGATGGAGTTAAAGTGCGGCGCGAGATACGCAAGCAGATGACCGACGAGATCATGTACCAGCTTGCGGCGTTGCTCCCACCGGCCTATCGTGGCCATTACGCCAACCTGGATGCAGCTACTGAGAGATTCCTGCGCTTTTCTTCACCCTCCCTAAGCAATCTTCGTCGTGCTTGAGGGCTTGTAATCGTGTTTGAGGGCTCATTAACCTCATTCGCGTAGCTTGTACAATACCCCCTTTCATCTGTAGGCTATTCCTTGTTACAGCTGGGATCGTGGGTCGCACGTGGGCTGAGACCAAGACGCATCGGCACAGATAGGGAGGATTCTCAGATGGACAAGGCTGAGCTTCGGCCTCTGGTTCTTGAGTTACTGCGTCAAAATGCGCAGACGCATTTCAATGCGGTAGAACTCCAGATCAAGAATCTCACCTCAGACTATCAGCGGTACGACGCCTTGAAGTTGCAAGAGGTCATTTGGGAGCTACTTGTTCAAGGGGTGTTGGCCCCAGGTAAGAATTCCTTAAATACCAACCTTCCTTTTATCCACCTCACAGAGTACGGAGTGCGATGCCTTGAGGAAGATGCGCTCTTGCTACATGATCCTGACGGCTATTTGAAACGACTGCAGCAGCGAGTAGGGCAACCACTGGATGAGGTTGTCCTAACCTACATTAGAGAAAGCCTGCTTACCTTCCTGGTTGGACACTATCTGGCTGCCACGGTGATGTTAGGGGTCGCTTCAGAACGGTGCCTCGATCTACTCACCCATGCCTATTTGAACGCCATCGGCGATAAGGGTCGAAAAGAAGCGTTCGCGAAGAAGGTGATCCAAGCGGGGAGAAGCATCAAGCTTCGTTTTGGCGCTCTTCAAAGCGAACTTTTGGCACTTACCCTTCCGGTGAAACTTAAGGACGCTTTGGACATTCAACTTACGGGGATCTTCACCCTGATCCGTTATGGCCGGAATGACGCCGGCCATCCGATCGGTCGAATGGTCGATCGGGATGCGGCCCATGGCAATCTCCTTGCGTTTCCCGGTTACTGCCAGCGGATCTATGAGCTGATCGATCACTTCCAGAGTAACTCGGTATAGGATTTAAGAGGAGATGAGGTTAGGAGTATGTTGAGAGGTCTGCTTTCGGTTTTGGTGTTTGGCTCGGCACTCTTACACATCCGCGCTGAATACAAAGGCCCGCGTGTTCATGTCTACCTGTTTAAGCCACTCACCATGGTCTTCATCATTCTGCTCGTTTTGCAGGGTGCAAGACCGGATGCTTCACTCTACAAGTATGCGATCCTAGCCGGCCTTGGATTCTCGTTAGTGGGGGACATCTTCTTAATGTTGCCTTTAAAGCGGGTCATTGCAGGACTGGTGAGCTTTCTTGTGGCACATCTTTGCTATATTGTCGCGTTTTCAGCAGGCATTCGTCTCGGTGTCTCCGGCTTTTTACCAGCTTTGTTTCTTCTCTACGTGATCATCATGTTTGTGGTACTCTTTCCCCACCTGGGTAAGATGAAATTGCCTGTGCTCGTCTATGAACTTGTGATCGTGATGATGGCATGGCGAGCGGTGGAGCGATGGGCCCAGATAGGTGATACTGGAGCGTTGTTAGCTTTGGCAGGGGCGATATTGTTCGTGATCTCAGACTCAGTGTGGGCTACCAACCGGTTTGTCCGCAGGTATAAGAGCGCACAAGCGCTGATCTTGAGCAGCTACTTTTGTGCGCAGTGGCTCATCGCGCTGTCAGTCTGAAGGCTGCGCGGCCTATTAACTTCATGCGATTGTGCTATCGCACAAGAAGGGTCCTTCCTGAGTCCTTCCCCCGTGATTTTAAAGACGAGGTTCGCGCATTTGGGGCAGAAGTAATCGAGGTTCACGAGCCGATGGAGATCTGCAGCGGTGTTCACTCTACTGGGGAGCTTGGCTCTGGGATCAAAGAGCAGTTCTGCTTGCAGCCTCACTCCCCGATGATCTTGACGAGCACGCGTTTGCGACGGCGGCCGTCGAACTCGCCGTAGAAGATCTGCTCCCAAGGGCCAAAGTCAAGCCTCCCTTCCGTGATCGCCACCACCACCTCGCGGCCCATGATCTGTCTTTTCAAGTGGGCGTCGCCGTTATCCTCACCAGTCTGGTTGTGCCGGTAATGGGAGATCGGCTCATGGGGGGCTAATCCTTCGAGCCAGTCCTCGTAGTCAGAGAGCAGCCCATGCTCGTCGTCGTTGATATAGACGCTCGCGGTGATGTGCATCGCGTTTACCAGGCACAGGCCCTCCTTGATCCCGCTCTTGGCTACAGCCTGCTCCACCTGTGGGGTAATGTTGATAAAAGCCCGTCTCGTTGGGACCTCAAACCACAATTCCTTGCGGAAGCTCTTCATGCGTTATCACTCCTTTGGGTCGTGTCCCCATCTACCACCTCGATTTCTTCTTCTGCGAGGCCGTAGAGGCGATAGACGATCTGATCGATGAGTCCATCGGTATGGCGGAGGGTTTCCTTGATCGGAAGCAATTCAGCAAGGCTATCCTCATAGGCGGTGCGAACCTCCTGCATGAACGTCGGCGTGAGGCTCCGTCTGATACGGCGCTTGTTCTTGCGCAGGATCTCCCAGAGCTCGTCGAAAGAGAGTGCCCCCTCGCCTTTTTGGTAGTCGCCGAGGTAGTTCTTGAGCTTCGTCTTGCCGGTCAATGCTTCGATCCCTTCGCGGCCCTTGGCATCCGGCGTTATCTCGAGCTCTGTCTCAAGCCACGTAAGGAATATCTTCATCTTCTTCTGGCGCTGTTTGTTCAGTGCGATCATCCGTTCGGCGAGGAAGGCGAGCAGATCGTGGACGACGTCGGCCTGCTCGAAAGGCGCATCTGGATCGATCTTCCAATCCGCATTCTTTGGATCGGCGTTATGTTGCTCGACCAGCCTAGGATCGGGCCGGTATGCCTTCTGCAGCCGTTCATCCACGAATACAAGAAGCTCGGTGAGGACTTTTTGACCGTTCACCTTGTTGTTCTCCCTTTATTCCAACAGTTCCAGAAACTTCTTTATAATCAGACCCATTTGGTCACAGACTCACCTCAATGACTTCTTCTTCAATCGAGGGTGGGATCGGTTCGTCGTGCTTTTTCAGGCTCTCCAAATAGCCTTTGATTGCATCCTGTATGTTCGCCAACGCTTCCCCGCGGGAGTTCCCTTGAGAGATACAGCCGGGCAGCGTGGGACATTCGGCGACGAACACCCCGTCTTCATCCTGTTCGATGAGAATTCGAACTTTCATCACTCACCTCCTGGGATTGGTATTCCATCTTCTAGCAGTGTTTCTACGTAAAGCTGCATGGCTTCTTTGAGGTTAGCGAGCGCCTCTTCGCGCGTTTCCCCTTGGGAGACGCAGCCGCGCAGAGCTGGCGCGTACGCGACGTATCCGGACTCTTGCCCCTTCTCCAGGATGACCGTGTATTTCACCCGGCACCTCCTCCGGCTGATTGGTTCTTTGTGGATGGTGTATTGTTTAGACTCCGATTGTCAGCTTCCAAGCCATGCTTTGCCAACGCCTCGAAATATAGGCGCTTGCCCTCTTCCACGAGCTGCGACCGCTCGTCCTTTGGAGTGACGAATCCAATGCGGCGGAAGGGAAACTCCCTTAATGTTGCGATATCCAGCTGAGAAAAGTCATCTCGCTTAGCAATCTCGGATCTGGCAACGAAGGCCTGAGATAGCAATCTTGAATTGACTATTGCCAGGACATAAAAAAGGTCATAATCGGTAGTAGCAGTAATAGCTACTAAGTAGGATTTGTTGATTACGAAGTCGTTCACAGCCAGTGTGGCGTGAATTCTACGCTGTCGGCTGATAATGCGCTGTACGATCAGTCTAGGACCGGTGAAATATCGGATTGGCTTGTACTCACTGAGCGAGGAATCATAGACGACTTCAGCCCACTCTTCTACGTCTAGGGCATAACGCCCAACAGAGCCAAAGAAACCAAGAGCGACTTCCCGAACACCAGCGGTTTCTCCCTTCACGAAAGGCGTGATGCCTCTGCTAATAGAAAGCAGTTTGCCGCCGGGAAAGCTCAAATATGGCCTAATCAACGTTGATCCAGTGATTTACCACTTGCCCCTACAGCATCAGCCCAGAAGGTCATCCAAGGTCCTTGCCAGCAAAGATCGAGCCAAGATGACCGGCTTTCCTGTTGTCTCTCTTACAATGCTTTTCATTTCTAGGTCATAACCGAAGCAGTTCATAAACACTAGATCGACCTCTCCCTTTAACACCTCAGCAGCGTTGACAATTCCTTCTTGCCCTCCGTACGGTGAGGCCCCCACTCCGACAACCTTGCAACCCAACCCTCCAAAGATTGCTGCCGTAGTCTTCACCTGCTGTGGTGAGGGCAGCATCATTCCCAAGCTTCCTTCGATGGATATGGAGGAGAGAACTCCCCAGAGAAGCCTATACGGCATGATCAGCGGTTTGCTGCATTGGAATGGAGGGAACTCCCCCGAACAAAGGAGCGTGATCAAAGCGACATCGTCATCTCTATCTAGCTCAGAGATCCTCTTTTGCATCCTCGGTAGAATACGATCCCTCCCAACCGTTACTTCGGTTCCATCTCGCATCCTGGTTACGAGGATCTCATCGTCTTTTGTCGGTTCCAAGCTTGCCATCTCGTTGAGAGTAAGCGCGTCCAATGCCCCTTTCTCGACAATCTCAATATCGCTAGAGATAAGCAACTTGATCTCAGAGAGCACATCATCTCTGGGTGTTTGACCGATCGTAACGGCTCCTATCTTCAAAGCCACCTCGCCTCCTCCCACACAGGAACAGAATCTCCGTACTCTGCTAGCTATTTAGACGGATACTCCCCGCCCATTGTTTCCTACATGCCAACTAGTAGCGACCTTTTTGCCTAGGATCCAAAACATCTCGCAAACCATCCCCCAGGAGGTTGAACCCCAATACCGTCAGCCAAATGGCCAAACCCGGGAACACGGCATACCACCACCATGTTGGAAGATACCACCTACCCCCACTTATCATTGCTCCCCATTCCGGACTGGGAGGCTGGGCACCTATTCCAATGAACCCCAATCCTGCGGCACTGAGAATGGCCATTCCGACGTCCATGGAGGCCTTTACTATGATGATCGAGATGCAATTGGGAAGGATATGTTTAAAAATAATCCTGGGCCTGCTTGACCCGATGGCTTGAGATGCTTCGACAAAGGTCTCCTCCCGTAAGGATTTTGCCTTCCCGTGGACTAACCTCACGTAGCCAGGCCACCACACAAGGGACAGGGCAACCATGGTGTTGATTATCCCAGGTCCTAGAGCGGAAACGATAGTTACAGCCAATACGATCCCTGGCACAGCAAGGAAAATGTCAGTCAATCTCATAATGACTTCCTCTACCACGCCCCCGGAGAAGCCAGCCACTAGGCCTAACGGCACGCCTATGCACGCACCTACGCCAATTATGACCAGGGCGATCTGCAGGGAGATGCGGGTACCATATAGGACTCTGCTGAAGACATCTCGGCCCACATCATCGGTGCCGAACAGATGCTCGCTGCTTGGTGGTTTAAGCTTTTCACGGGTGTGAATAGAGCCGGTGATGTCATCAGGATAAGGGGCGATGTATGGCGCAATTATGGAAATGACGAAGAAGACAAGCGCTATGCATAACCCAATTGTGGAGAGAGGACTCCTAAAGAAGGCGCGGGCTGTCCTTTTAGCCTCCCTGAATCGAACCTTCCATTCCTCAATCTTTGCGCTTACAGAGTACATCGATTCCCACCTGACACAGTCTGAAAACTCGTTCCTAATACGTGATCTTCGGATTCAAGAGTCCATACATCAAATCTACAAGAAGGTTTGCGATGGTGAAGCAAAGACCGATTAGCAAAGCCGTGCCCATGATGGGCTGAAAATCAGAGTGTGTGGCGGACGTTACCGCATAGAGACCAAGTCCGGGCCAGTCAAATACGGTCTCCACCAAGATGGTGCCTCCCAGGGTCCACCCGAACCTCAACCCGATCATGGTGACCGTCGAGATGAGTGCATTCCTGAGGACGTGCTTCCAGATGACCACCCTCTCGGGTAAGCCCTTGGCCCTGGCGGTGGTGACGAAGTCCTTTCCCAAAGTATCCAGCATGTCCGCCCTGTTGATACGGATGATGGAGGCCAAAGCGGGGAAAGATAACGACAGAGCTGGCAACAGAATATGGGAGAGTGCACTCTTAAATGCAATCCAATTGCCGGTGAGCAGGCTATCGACGAGGAAGAGGCGAGTGATAGGGATGGGGCGGGGGACCGTCATCTCAATCCGTGCTCCAACGGGGAATAGATCTAACTTTAGGACGAATAGCAGCTGAAGCATCAATGCCAACCAGAAGGTAGGAAGTCCCAACCCTGAGATGGAGAGGAACCGGCTGAGATGGTCTATCCATCTGTTCTGGTAAACAGCGGACAGAACACCCAGTAATATACCAGCTAAAACCGCAAAGCTCAAGGAGACAAGGACCAGTTCCAACGTAGCCGGGAAGAACCGGGCAAGGTCTTCCCGTACAGGTCTGCGGGTACGAATCGATCGCCCCAAGTCTCCCCTCAGGAGTTGGGCAAGGAATATTCCGTATTGTTGTGGTAGTGGCTTGTTCAGGCCAAATTGCTCCTTGAGGTGCTCAACCATCTCCTCCGTTGCAAACGGTCCGGCGGCTAAACGAGCTGGATCGCCAGGGGCTATATGCGACACGACAAAGATCACGATGGACAGGCCAAAGAGGGTAATTATTAGGAGAGCAATACGTCTTAAAACATAATACATCATATTAAATTACTTGCACCAGCCAATTGTACCCTGTGTCGGCTGATCATTTTTGATAGATAGCATCCCCTGCCCAATATGGGACAGGGGATGCGTCTTTCGGAGAGTTACTCCTCCAAGTACAGCCAGTACATATCTACCTCCGAGGTAAAACGCACAGGGCTAAACCGAAAGCCCTTCACGTAATCCCTGAAGGCCCATGTCCTACTGTAAAGCATGCCAAGGACCTCCGGTGCGTCCTCCAGCACCATCCTCTGGATCTGCTCGTAGAGCTCTTCCCGTTTCTCCCAGTCCGAGATCGAACGGGCCTCATCCACCAGCTCTATCACCTTCCGATCATAGTAGAAGTGGCTCGCGTAGTACGCGCCGTATGAGGCTGGATGATACTGAATGGCCACGACGTCGGGGTCGTTGATGATGGGGGTAGTGTAGACCGCCATCATATCAGGGGATGTCTCCGCGGTTGAGCCACGGGCGCACATCTCCGGCCAGGGTACGGGAACTATTTGAACATCGATTCCTATCTTGGACAGGCAATCCTTTAGGATCAACCCGATCTTCGTCTCCTCTGGATGTCCAGCTACTAGGACATACTCCAAGGAGAATCCCCCATCAGGGAAACCGGCCTTTTTCATGTACTCCTTTGCCTTGTCCAGATCTTGCCGGTACGTAATGTCCGCTAGGCTGAGATATCCACTGAGCCCTTGAGGGAACGGACTATCCTCCAAGACGGCATGCCCGTTGTAGATATCGATCAAAGCGTCATAGTCGAAGGCGTAGCAGATGGCCTTTCTAACGTTCTTGATGGCCGTGTACCCCTTTTGGGTGTTCATCTTTATACCGAAGGTAGTCCTGCCTATATCTTCGGTCACGTATATTCCGGGGTAGTCCGCTAAGAGTTCGAAATCATCTATGGTCACTCCCTCTGCGATGTCTATCTCTCCCTTTTGGATGGCGATCTTTTGAGTGGCGGCCTCCCTTACCAATTTGAAGATGTACCCATCGATGTGGTTAGGGTGTGGCCATCCCTTCCAGTAATCCTCAACAGCCTCCAGCCAATAGTACTCTCCATGCCTCCATTCCTTTATCTTGAACGGCCCGGAGCCAGCCTCATGGTCCTGCAACCAGTCCGGATCGTGGGCGTTCACCTGGTTGGGGTTCATGATGTACCACCAAGGGACGGAGGCGACAAACGGCGCATAAGGTTTCTTCAGGTGGAACACGATGGTATAGTCGTCCACTACCTCGATCCCCTCTTTGTCCAAAACGGGTAAGAACATCCACGCAGGTCCCTGTTCTAACTCCAAAGTGCGAACAAATGAGAATCTGACGGCTTCAGCAGTGACAGGGTCCCCATTGTGGAATTTGGCATCCTTGACCAAATGGAAGGTCCAGGTCTTAGCATCGGGTGTAGCGTCCCAGGACTCTGCCAACCAGGGTACGAGCTCAGGCTCTTTGGGAACCAGCTCTTCCCCCAGCAACGTGACCTCCGGAGGCCCTACGTAATAGGCCAACGCATCATAGACGCTTTCCTGGATCATCCTAGTGGACCAGTCGTAATGGATGCTGGGGTCAAGGTTGGGTACCGGCTGACGAGCCCCAAAGACCACATACTTCTTCCCTTCTTCCTCGACATATGCCGAGCACGCCACGGAGACCAACAGTCCAGCTGCCACGATCCCCATGACCAACATTGCCAACACGCGTTTTGAAGTTTTCACTCTCATACCTCCTTGTAATCTTGCACGTCATTCGTTCGGATTTCCACTACGTACAGTGTTAATGCTCTTCTTATCACCTCCTTCCTCTTTTGCACACCAGGCTTGAGGCGCATTTAAGGATAATACGTTAGATATAAACAACCCCTCTCCCTCATCTATTGTGTGTCTCCACATGGCAACGTCTGCAACTGCTTCATTGATCCGTACAGCTTGGTGATGCGGTGGAATTCCTCCTCCTCGTAGAGGTTACAAGAGCCCTTTCCAAATTCCTTTGCCACCTCCAAGCAGTATCTTGTTACCGATTCCAGAACCAGCGGGTTGTTACACCCTGTACCAATACCTGGAACTATTTCTCCTGAAGTCGTAGCAATTCCTACAACCGGGCTATCTGTTGCCGTTGACGGCTGCATAATGCTGTTGATGTGGTATAAACCGTTGCCATAGGGCGTTATGTCCGCCGTGGCAAGGGGGAAAGTGACAGGAGGCCTTCCCGTAACCCACCTCATTATCCTAAGAAGATCCCTGCTTACCCTCAGAATGTACCCTTCCTTCACAGTTGGGGAGATGGCAAATCCGTTCCAGTTGACTATCTCGTTCCCTTTGGTTGCGTCTATACTAAGCACTGCCTCCATGCGCTCATCCAGCTCTATCTCATTCATGGTAGCCATTCCCACTGGGGAACCCATAAAGGGAGCCGGTTCGTGCGGTATAACTGGTGATCGCGGACAGATGTGCGAAGCGATGATTACGTCTCCTTGCAGCACATCCCCCTTTCTTCGCATATCAACTAGCTTCAAACCTGCAGCGATCGCTACTATCGCCCCATCTGCATCTGATACGGCACCGATTCTTTCCGGTCTGGCACCCACTCCCCCGAGTCGACCGATGAACCCAAGTGTGCGCGAATCGCCCCCTGCGGATCGGCCGTTACTTCCCGGAATGAATAGCTTGACGAAATCTGTGCTCCCTTTTGCACCCTGTACGGTTTGCACCTCAATCTTCGCATCTGGATCAGTCTCCCTGAGCTTGGAAGCCACTCGCTCTCCTGAGGCTTGAGGATCGTCAATCAATGCAAAAGCTTGGATTACCTCCTTAAGAAGCATGCTGGGATCCCCCCTCCGGAAAGATATATCGTACGATCTCTTTTCCCACCACCTTCTCCACATCATAGAACAACCGCGAGTCTCGCATCCCTGTACCAAGGATCAGGTTCTCCTTTGGAGCCACGATAACAGCTATTCGTTGATCTCGCTTGAGATCAGCACTGGAGATCGGGTACCCAGTCTCAGCATCCATGGTCATGATCAAGTCAGGGAAAGTGGCCAGGCGTTTCCCCTGTCGTTCCAACGTCATATACTCGTTCCAGAACGTGATCTCGAGATCTCCAATTAGCACCTTTCCTACATCCAGCCCCTCTTTAACTGTGAGCTTCACCGAGTCAACGTTTGCGCAAGCTACGACCTTCCCCCCAAGGACCTCTACGGCTTTTTGTATTTTCTCTTCCCCAGCTCGACCCTTCTGGTGCGCTCTCCCCAACCGCACCGTTTGGCTCAGAGCCCCTACCGCTGCGTTCTTCTTGATGTAGTACGCCGGAAGGGGATGCCTGGCCACAGCTATCAAGCCGCCGGCTTCGTGGGAAGCTTTGATGATCAGCTTGGTAAGGATCGGGAGTGACCCTTCACCGTATATCTCTACGTAGTTGCCATTCTCCTTCGTTCCTCCAACGGCAGCCTGTTCGGAGACAAAGCCCTCCCTCATCGATAGCCCCATTGCCCCCATGGTCCCAATTGGGTAAGCCCTTCCGTTGCAGGCTGCATCGATCAATGGGACCTGGAGGATTGCCGACTGAATCAAGCCGTTGACCGAAGCCGACCCTCCCATCTCATTAGTCATGAGGCCACCTATCTCTCCATCTACGTGATCCATAAGGAGCTTCACAGCTTTTACAAAATGGGAGGGTACAGGGCGTTGTTTCGTAGATGGAGCTCCCACGGCAGAGACAGTAAGTATGAGGGAGTCTTCGGGAACCTCTGCCAAATCCAACATAGTTGGATGGCCCAGTTCGAGGGCCAATCGTCCAAGGCGCATGCCTTCTTCTATACTACCGCCGCCACCGCCTCCAAGGATTCCCCCACCGAGGACAGCAGCTTCTACCCAATCATCATCGATCCTGAACGTCACCGTATTGGCCTCGCATATTTCGTATGGATACGTAGTTGCCGTGTCGGAACAACGGCTTTCTCATCGGCCGTTGTGCCTTCCACGCCCCGTTCTTCTGGAGTAAGGATAGCTTCGCGCTCAGCAAGGCTTTCAGCCTGTGTCTGGGCCATTAGACGAGTCAAATCGTTCGTGCAGCAAGCTCCCACCAAGAGCGCGCCATACCCATTGCCACCAAGCAGACAGCACTTGCTAATCTCTTCTGCTACCTGCACTATACCATACATTAGTAGACTACATACCATACTAAGCAACCGTTTTAGGCATCATGTAGCATGAGTTTGCTCGTTATCTCCTGTGCGCCGCTTACAACTAGATCGATCAACTTCGCTTTGTCCGATTGCTCAAATCGGTGTATTGGAATCCCAATGCTCAGATTTGCCGCAATCTCCCTCTTTCCATTGAAGATTGGAGCAGCAATGGCACGGACACCTTCGTGCATTTCCCCATTGCTTACTGCAAAGCCTGCTTTCCTGATCTTCGCAAGGTCAGTCTTGAGCTTTTCCGGATCTGTAATTGTGTTCTTCGTAAACGCAGGAAGCCCCACCTCTCTTATTATCGCTTCCACCTCCTTGTTACTCAGACAAGCCAGCAGGGCCTTCCCGGTCGCTCCCGCATGAAGATGGAACGGCACCCCACGCGCGTAAGAGACCCTTAAGTTGTGATGGCCTTCGACTTTCTCCAAGCACATGCCCTTCTGACCATATCGAGCACAGAGAAGAACGCTCTCCCCGGTTTGATTAGCAAGATCCTCCATTACAGGAAGAGATAAGGAGATGGTGGTTCGACGCTTAATCGCCCGGGACAACTCCAGGATCTTAAGGCCCAGGCAGTAGTATCCTGGCCTCGCGTCCGCCTCGATGAATCCTTGAGACCTAAGAGTGACCAAATACCGATAGACTGTGCTGGTTGACAGATGTGCTAGTGCTGAAAGGTCTGAGATACTCACCAGGGTACGATCCTCTGTAAAGTGAGAGAGGAGACCCAAACCTTTTTCCAAAACACTCGATCCTGCCATTGTGCCGCCAGTTTTTTCAGATATTAAGAACATTTCTTCAAAAACTACGAAGATATTATACCATCCGATCTCCCTCTTATCAACTAACCGGTGGACGATCTGGTCAGTGAATTGGTCGGTGAGGTGGAGTCGTTTCTTGATGGGAAGAAGCGTGGAAAGGCCCTGTGGGACGTTTTCTACGACTCTTTCCTCTTCATTTCCGCCCAGAATCGGCCGGATCAGTTTCTCTTCCAGAGCGGCCTTGAAAATCGTGGGAAAAGAGTTTGCTGTTTCGGTAATGCCACTTAGCTTCTTCCATCTCTTCTGCTATTTTTGAGGATTAGCGGCGAAAAAGCAAGCCGGTTTGCCCTGGCTTGAGTTAGCAGCCCCTCTTCTTGCCTGGGGCGCGGTGGGTCAATCCTGAACAGAAGAGGGAAAACAAATCCTCTTATACTTTGAACTTTTCCGCCTCCATAACGCCCGGCGGCAGGTACTCCACCTCGCTCGGTACAATCAGGAGTAGGGTAAAGTTTGGATCATCGACGTCCGTCCAGTGCTTATCGAAGTAGTCGATGTGTTCGGCGAGCTTCTTCTTTGTCTCGTGGTCGGTGACGATCTCCCCCTTTCCGGCAACGCGTACGTAACCGCCTCCAGTCTCCACCTGGAACTGCAAGCAGATCTCGATGTGTTGGTTCTCTTGTATCTGCGCTATCTTCGCGTCCTTTGTTCCGGTAGCAACCCAGAACTTGTGATCGTAACTGATCAGGGTGACCGGACGTACCCGTGGTTGTTCACCCTCTTCTGTCGCCAACATCACGTACTCAAAGTCCTTAAAGCGTGACCAAGCCTCTTGCTTAATATCGTGAAGCTCATCTATCATCGATACCCCTCCTAGAAAAAGCGCTCTTTATCCCTTGCCTTTCACTTTATAGCGGATAGGCTTGCTCAAACAAAAGGGGACTCCTTGCAGAGCCCCCTTCATGGGCTATGGACTTAGGTTTTCTTCCTATCAGAGCAGGTCCATCGTTGCGGAGATTGTGATCTCCTTGGACCAATCAACCGCGCCCACGCCCTTCGTAAGCGCGATCTGAAGGGAGACATTAGCTCCACCCAAGTTAAAGGCGATAGCAAGCGATGCCGAGTGGCTGTCTGCCGCGGTCTGTCCCAGGGGCTGCACGCGCTGCAAGCTGTAGTTAGCGATGAACGTGGTGTCCTCACTGAGAGCGTAATCGTAAGAGGCTGTCACAGCTAAAGTGTTCTCCTCGGTAATGTTAAACGGGCCGAAGAAGCTCGCGTGAAAGAGTAACTGGGAGCCCGGCTCCGGGGCAAAGGCTGCATCGGCCGATAGGGTGATGAGAAGATCCTTCTCCCCGCCGAAGGGATCGATGATCTCGTATCCGACCCCGCCTTGCACCGACCAGCCGCAGTACTTCTCATCTCCGGTTGCGAGGATCTCATCCTCGATCGAGAGGAGAGCGCGGGCGTTCAGGGTAGCTCCGGACGCGTCCTCGATCAGTGTCTCGATTGCAGCGACGAGGTCCTTCATCTCCGCGTACTCGATCTGCCGACCGATCTCCTTTGCGATCGCCATCAGCACGTCATCGGGCAAGCGATCGGTGATCGCTCCCAGTGTCAACAGGTCCGTTTGGATCCTGAACGCCTTGGCTAGCGGCGTTACATCGTTGAAGCGCCCATAGCCAACGCCAGCACGAAGAGCCACACCTGGCTGAGGCTGCCCTTTGGCGAACGCTCCCTCTACCCCCCCGAACCCGAAGAACGGCATATCCTCAGTGAGGTAGTAACGCAGTGTTCCGGAACCCTGTCCGAGTCCGCCGGTGACGCTGAAACCCGTGAGGGAGACCTCGCCGGTCCCTGCGAGGGTGAATCCCATGTCCGCCGAGTCGTAGAGTTGGTTGTAACCTACCGAAACCCGTCCGGAGCTCACATCGATCCCTTCTGTTGCTGGATCGTCGAAGTAGCGGTAGTTGAAGGATAGATTCATGTCCGAGAGACTCGTTTCGGGAGTGTAGTAGTCGCAAAGAGAGAGTGGAGCGGCCACTGCCAATAGGCCCATCAACAGACAACCTAACAAACCCACCACCATTCTTTTCATACGTATCCCCCTTTTTCATCAGGACGAGATCTCCTGTCATTCACTATTATAACACTGTGTCGCTGTATGCAAAGAACAGTGCTCTCCCCTGCGCTGGTATCGGAGGAAGGATGGGGAGGTGCCTCCTGTCCTTGGCTTGCCTCATGGAAAAGGCCAAAGCCTCCGGAAGGTTCAACCGGTAAGGGCGTATCTGAGGTCCTTAACGAAAGGAGCGGATGATCGTCTCCACTAATTGATCACGGTTTCCCACCTTGACACGGTAGAGGGTGAGCTCTCAGCGGATGCGATGGATGAGGGGATGGCCCCGGTGAGCGTGGGTGGAAATGATAAGGCCTTTATTGCTCGCTAGCGCCTCCTCCACCGCAGGAACAAAAGCGGGAGAGGAGATCTCCATCGGTGCGAACTCGTCGATCACCACGAGTTCCTTCTCTCCGTCGAATGCTTTGGCAGCCTGTTTTTCGTCTTCGCTCGCAAATAGCGCATAGTCAGGCTGCCGGTGTGTTTTAAAGACCGCTGCCGATGGTTGAACGAGATAGGAAAACCCCAACACGTCGCCCAGGATCGGGCGGATGAGCTCTTCCGCCAATCCAGCCTCGGAGATGGCGGGAAGAGCACGGGCAAAAAGATCGCGCAGTCGTTCGTAAGCAGCTTTTAGCTCCTCTTTGCTGATCTGCCATTCCGGCAAATTCGGCAGGTGCTCCTCAAGGAGTAGTACTGGTTAGCTTCTTCCATCTCTTCTGCTATTTTTGAGGATTAGCGGCGAAAAAGCAACCTCGATCGCCTTTATCACGAGCTGAGAGTGTAGAAAGACCTTTGTTGTAAGTCCTGCCGAAAAACGCTGCCCTGCTCTACTCCAGGAGCGGCGAGAACTCACGTGTGGAAAGGTCGTAGGCAAGCAGATCGTAACCTTCATCGTATTCGA
>Ga0315539_1001806_pt1 | contig 15581 bp, 17 predicted proteins | sample SalMarSW160150MG_FD_203097 | JGI IMG/M metagenome (GOLD analysis project Ga0315539, IMG submission 203097) | Salt marsh sediment microbial communities from the Plum Island Ecosystem LTER, Massachusetts, United States - Salt Marsh Sediment SW1601-150 ... | reverse complement strand
ACAAATACCCCTGACTATGCGTTGAATTTTTTGTTCCTCGGCAGGTGTCAGGGCCGGATTTACCTGGCCGCCGAATAATTCTGCTATCGGGCCGCTCATTAACATATTGTCTTCGTTGCTGCCTCCGCCGGTGCCGCTGCCGGTGATAACTCCCAGAAAAGCTCCCGGGACAGATCGCGCGGCTCTGCCGGTGCTTTTACCCATCCATATTATGCTGCCGTCTTCGACATCTATCAGCTTTGCGGTCATGGTTATTTCTTCGTTGAAATGAGGTATTTCAACGACCATAACCACCGGGACTTTTAGAATCAATCCTGCTTCGACTGCCGCTTCTACAGTTGTTAGTTCCGTGGATTCGAGTTCCTGCTCTCTGAGTTTGGCTCTGACCTGCGCCCGTCCTATAGGCGAATAGCCGTTATCCAATAATTCCATTGCGAAAAAGTCTGCAATTTGATCTTTGGCTGTTTCACTTGTCACGGCGCCTTCGACGGCTACGATCGCAATTTTTTCCACCTGGCTATAGTCATAGCTGGACCTTAGGGAATGGCTTCTCGATATACAGCCGCCCGCAATTAAAGCAGTTATTGATAAGATATAAACAAAGATTTTCATCACCGTACCTCCCATAGAATAATTGGTGAATTCTTTATACGTTGTGTATTATATGGAATTCCTTCAAAAAAGTCAATGCTTTTTTCACTCTACCTGCGTCATATCTTTTTTTCACTTAATTAAGAAAGAGATTATCGGCTTTTGATGTTTTTCGTAAATAAAAAAAATGAGGTATTTTATGATGGTTTTCGGCTTTTTTTGTGCATTTATCGATTCGCAGACACAGCAAAGAATTAGGATGGAATCATTTATCCGCCCTTAAATGAAGGCTGAAACAGAGCCTTACGGGGCTTCGGTTATATTGTTTCTATAAATAACCGTGGGTATAACCGTGCATTTTTGGTGGGCGGTTAGGCCATTTCAACACATCGAACAGGAACTCGGTAGCCTGACGAATCATGACCGCAGGCATGCACGGACACATTTCGAGTGAACCGATAACATCATTATCATATCCACTGAGAACATCTAACAAATAATCCCAGTTTTCCCGGGGCATACCCCCCTGTAAACCGGGGGGTACATGATCGTCTATCTGGCCGTAATTATCAGTCAGGTGGAGGTGTATCACTTTTGGGGCCAAATCATCGACATATTCTTTAAAGGAATATTCATTATCGAGGTTCGCGTAGCCCGTATCGAGACAGTATCGTAATGACTCGAATCTCTCGCCTGCCTTTTTTAGCAGCGGCAATCGGCCTGTTTCGAGGCATATTTTAACATCGTTATGTTCGGCCGATTTGACAATTTCAGCCGTAAAGCCTGTACCATTAAGCTCCGCCCCGTCAGGGATACCGATATTGCGTAAGTCGGTTACAATATGTGCGTTAAGCAGCTTGGCGCATTCTATCTGCTCATTCCATTGTTCTAATGTTGGATTGTCGTCGCGGGAACGCATAACTACAAGCATATCCTGTGTACTCGCGATGAGTCGGGGCCAGTTACGTCTGTCATATCTGCACTCGTTCTGGCCTTTTATATTCGGCCATAATTCAATGCCAAAGCCTAAGGAACGGAGAAACTGGCATTCCTGCTCGAAAGAAAGCGGGTGCTCGCGTCCCCAAAATATCATCGTTGATACAACATACCTGATTCGCATTCGGTTATCTCCATGCACGGATGCTACTGTGTTTTACAGAAACACTGATATATCGAGCAAAAATGGGGGCATATTCAGTGTGTTTATAAAGAAATGAAACGTTTGATCGTAAAAAGGGAGGTTTTGGTTGGTTATTCTTGATGTAAAACCGTACTTAACAGGATGTAGTTTTTAACCTGAAATGAGAAAGTTCCACATATTTCTATTCCGGAATGTTTATCTATATTGTGCATTTTATCCATAATAACATATTTATTTTAACAATCTTTACTGGTTAATAAAAATTATATTTATAGGACTTTTTCTTTTGACATATTATAAACAAGCTTGTAGATTGTCGTCTAAGTATTTGGAGGAGTGGTGAGAAGGCTTTTCCGAATCATTCCGAGCTTTCCGCCACAGGATATGTTTTTGTTCGAGAGTATGTGTATCCCGAAACATGCATGCTCGACCGTCTGAAAAACTAAGTCGAAAATAAAAGAAAGAAGAAAAGGAAAGCACGTTTGTCCACGTTTTGGGTAACAACGAGCAGAACTTTCTGAGCTTCAATTACTGAACCTGAGGTCTTTTGCAGTAAACGAAAGTGAACGGATTTATTATAATCCCAATATATGGAAGGGGAAAAAATGGCCTTGGCACACTTAATAGGGGAAATTGCTTCGTACGATTCATTATTATTTAACAGAGCAGCAGCCGCAGAGTGGGGATTGCTCGCAATAGCCATAGCTACACCGATTTTGCTGTTTTTTATTTTGAAACGAAGAAAAAGGGCAAAAAAAGTAAGCATACTGATATATCATAACAGACAAAAAAATATGCAACAAAAAAAATCGAATAACTGGGAAAAAGGAAAGAGGCGTATTGAAAAGCTGCTGTATGAAATGACGGATCATATACAGCCCGCCGAATTCATCCATCCTCGGTCTGGTTTAACAAATGCCAACAAGCCGAATTATTATGACATCCCTATATATGGACGCACAAACAAAATACTCAGAGAGCGCAATTTGAAGGTAAACAGGCCGAAAGACTCAGGTACGCCCCTGGATGTTCAGGAGCTTATGGCTGTTTCTACACTGGCCAAGCAGCTACGGGCGAGAAGTCAGCATAGTATTAGAATTTAAGTCACTGCTACAAAACAGATAGCTGTATATATTACCCGTTTCTTGTAACTCTCTTCATTTCGTTTTGAAAAATCTTATATTCTCTCATGAGGTATTTTTTAAAAAATTATAGAGAGCAGTTTGGTGATTTTTTACCAAAATTGTGGTTGGATCTTTGGAAACAAGAGTCCTAAATAAGGATAAACCCCTGCTCCAGGAGGAGGAGGTAGAGGAAAGCAGGGGCTTAAATGATAGTGTGTGTGTTCGGTAAACCTGCCCAGGCTATTCTTTTTGCAAATAAGTGCCGCCAGGAATAAGAAATGTAACGCTTTTTCCGGATTTAACGCTTTTTTTAGTTTTAACGCTTTTTTTGCCGATCCGGCGGTGAATTTGTTGGATTTTAAGATGTGTCTAACAATAGCTGCATAAAGCACTTTAATCAAAATATAAAGACCGGCTTATCAAGGAAATTAGAAAAGGATTTCTCAAGGTATTAAATAAGCTCAGGAGATTTTTTTATAAAAAAATGTTTTGGATCCGCAAAAACATGGGCCGGGTTGGATTCGAACCAACGTAAGCTTACGCTAACGGGTTTACAGCCCGTCCCCTTTAGCCTCTCGGGCACCGACCCCGAAGTTAATATATTAAATTTTGGCGGACAGATTAAACTTTAAACAGACTGCTGTCAATAGTTTAATCAAGCTCCATAGGAAAATACTCCCTTGCGTTGTTGAAGCAGATGTCCTCGACCATTTTTCCGAGCAGCTTCGTATCGTTCGGCAAAAGACCGTTTTGGACGTCGTTGCCCAACATATTGCAAAGTATCCTGCGGAAATATTCATGCCGCGGATAAGAAAGAAAACTCCGCGAGTCGGTGAGCATCCCAACGAACCGGCTCAATAAACCCATGTTCGAGAGGGCGTTAATTTGCTCTTCCATCCCGTGTTTTTGGTCGAGAAACCACCAGGCCGAGCCGAACTGCATCTTACCGGGAGCCGAGCCGTCCTGGAAATTGCCGATCATGGCAGCAATCAGCTCGTTGTCCCTCGGGTTGAGGTTGTAAAGAATGGTTTTCGCCAACTGATTGCCGGCATCCAGCCTGTCGAGGAATTTCGACAGAGACCGGGCTATTTCGAAATCCCCGATAGAGTCGAAACCTGTGTCGGGACCGAGAGTTTTAAGAAGCCTCGTATTATTGTTTCTAAGCGCCCCTAAATGAAACTGCTGGACCCAGCCGGCCTCGTGGTCCATAAGGGCGAATTCGACTAACATTGCTGATTTGAATTTCAAAGCTTCGGTTAAGTCCGGCTTTTTGGATTGCAGGATTTTTTCGAAGATTTTTTTGATTTCGCTCTCAGTATAATCCTCGGCGTAAACGGTTTCTAAGCCGTGGTCGGAGAGCCGACAGCCGTTTTGATGAAAATAATCATGCCGCTGACGGAGGGCTTCTATATATCTCGGAAAGTTGGTTATTTCCATGTCGCAGGTTGCGGATAGTTTTTCGATAAATGAATTCAGCGCCTTCAGGTCTTCGACCGCCATGGCCTGGTCCGGCCGCCAGGCCGTATGGACCTTTACCTCGAATTTGTCCGCCCGTATTTTTTTATGATGTTCCAGAGAATCGAGCGGCCCTTCGGTCGTGCAGGCCAGCTTGACGTTCATTTTGCGCATGATATTGCGCGTGCTGAATTCCGCCGAGCGTAACATTTCACTCATGGATTCGTAAATCTCTTTGACGGTTTCAGGGCCAAGGAGCTTGTCTTTAATCCCGAAGGGATTTTTCAATTCCATGTGGATCCAGTGATATAGCGGATTGCACAGGCAGAATGGAACGGTTTGCGCCCATTTTTCGAACTTTTCATAATCGCTTGCATCGCCGGTAATATATTTTTCGTCCACGCCGTTGGTCCTCATCGCACGCCATTTGTAATGGTCGCCGTACAGCCAGGCCTGTGTGAGATTCTCAAACCGATGGTCAACGGCGATTTGCTGCGTGGGTAAATGACAGTGATAATCATAAATGGGCATCTTTTCTGCGTACTCGTGGTAAAGAGCCTTGGCGGTTTTAGTCTGTAAGAGAAAATCTTCGGTTAAAAAATTGTTCGTCATGTTTGTCCTTTTTATTGATTTATTGAATTTCCGGCAGAGTTCCGGGGATTATTGCTGCTTATCTTGTTCTTTTTGCCCTTGTTTTTCTTCCAGAGCCTTTTGTTTTGCAAGCTTTCTCTTGCGGGCCTGCTCGGCGGGTGATTCGAATTCAGCCATCTTTTTCGCCCAGTCGGAAACCTCGCTTCGGGTTTTTGTGAGCCGCTGGGATACCTGTTTCGGCTTATTTTTCTTTTCTTCCTCGATCTTGCGCTGCCACAGCCAGTACGCAATCCACCCGATGATCAGGGCCGGCACGGCGATTAACATAAAAAATTTATATATCATTTTATCATTCCCCAATTCTTGCAACGCATCTGCATTTTTTAAGATGTTTTGGATTCGAATAATGAATACTACCCGAAAAATCCGCCCCGGTCAATAAACAGCCTGCGGCGAAAATATTTTCGTTACTCTTGTATATATAGGGACTTAAAGAATTTTTAAGGAGATTGTATATGAGAAAAAATAAAAATTTTCAAAAAAAATGATTTTTGCAATCAAGATTTGCGTGGCGAGAAACGCCTATTAAATGGTGAATTGGCTCTAAGGAGAATGGATGTAAGGACATTGAGATTGGTTTGTGAATGGGCTGTTACATTTTTTACAGGTGCGGAGTGCACCGAAGGCGTGTGAAAGTCGGCTTTCCACGCCTTCGGTAGCTCTTTTAGGGGCTGTTGTACATTGATCGTGGCTGCCCATGGGACAATAGTTATATTGAGTCTTTTCACAGCAGAGAACGTGGATAACTCTCTAATCGTAGCTGGTACATAGTTCGGGGTTGGATCTCCATCAGATTATTTTCCTTTTTCTTTTACTCTCCGAATACTCAGTATTTGTATAGATACTAAATCAAGTATCGAGTATCAAATACTGTTGAAATTGAGAGTAGGTTCGGATATATTCGGCCAAAGTTGGCGTTTTTGTGGAAAAAATCACGGAATTACCAGAAATTGAGGACGAACGTAATGAGTGACATATTCGATATCAAGGACAAAGTTATTGCTATAACCGGCGGCGGCGGCGTTCTTTGCGGGACGATGGCGACAGAATTGGCGAAAGCGGGGGCAAAAATAGCCGTTCTGGATCTGGCCGAAGCCGCAGCAATGGAAATCGCCGACGAAATTACAACCGGCGGCGGGCAAGCCCTCGCCGTTAAATGCAACGTGCTGGACAAAAAGAGCCTGGAATCTGCCAAAGAGGAGATTAATTCCGAGTTCGGGAAAATCGATATTTTGATAAACGGGGCCGGCGGCAATAAAAAAGAAGCGACAACTTCGCCGGACCTTTCGTTTTTCGATCTCCCCGCCGAGGCGATCCGGTTAGTGTTCGATTTGAATTTCCTCGGGACGCTGCTGCCGACGCAGGTCTTCGGCAAAGAGATGGCCGAGAACGGCACCGGCATCATTCTGAATGTCTCCAGTATGAATGCTTTCCGGCCGCTCACGAAAATCGCCGCTTATTCGGCCGCAAAGGCCGCCGTGAGTAATTTCACGCAGTGGCTGGCCGTGCATGTCTGCCAGAACTATTCCAGGGATATTCGCGTCAATGCGATTGCTCCGGGATTTTTCCTGACCGATCAGAACCGGTTCCTGTTGACCGATGAGAAAACCGGCGATTTGACCGCCCGCGGCAAAACGATAATCGACCATACGCCGATGGGAAGATTCGGAAAGCCGGAGGAGTTGATCGGGACGGTTATATGGCTGCTCAGTGACGCAGCGAAGTTTGTCACCGGAGTTGTCGTCCCCGTTGACGGCGGTTTCTCGGCCTTCAGCGGAGTCTGATTCGTGATGCGTCGCGCGCACTGCGCACTGCGAAAAACAAAAATGGTAATAGAAAGACAAAATAAAGACGGCAGTGTTACGAAAGAGCAGGCACACGAAGCAATCGCTGAGTTCTTTGCGAAGAACGACTATACCGGCAAAAGAATCCTGCTTATAATTCCGGATAATACCCGTTCGGGACCTATCGGCGAAGTCTTTCAAATTATATTCGATTTTCTGGATAAAAAAGTAAAAGCTCTCGACTGCCTTGTTGCACTTGGCACGCACCAGCCTATGAGCGAAAAACAGATTTGCACGAGGCTCGGTATAACCGCCGAACAGCGAAACGGCAAATACTCTTCGGTGAAATTTTTCAATCACGAATGGGAAAAGGTAGAGACGTTCACATCGATCGGGAAAATTTCCGCCGATGATATCGAACAAATAAGCGGCGGTTTGTTTCGAGAAGAAGTCGATACCCGGATAAACAAACTGATTTACGATTATGATGAATTTTTCATCCTTGGTCCGGTCTTCCCGCATGAAGTGGTGGGCTTTTCCGGCGGGCATAAATACATTTTCCCTGGAATCGCCGGCGATGAGATTATCCATTTCTTCCACTGGCTCGGCGCCGTTATAACAAATCCCTTGATTAACGGCAGCAAGTGGACGCCGACCAGAAAGGTCGTGGAAAAGGCTGCGTCACTGATTACCGTGCCTCGTAAGCTTTTCGCTATCGTGGCTCTGGAAAACGAGCTTAAGGGAATTTTCGTCGGGGACGTGCTCGAAGCATGGGAAAAGGCCGCGGACCTGTCAGAGAAGGTGCATATTACATATAAGGATAAATCCTACAATACGATTCTCGGAATCGCCCCGGAGATGTACGACGATATATGGACCGCCGGCAAGGTGATGTACAAGCTCGAGCCGATAATCGCCGACGGCGGGACATTAATTATCTACGCGCCGCACATCACGGAAATATCCTACACGCACGGCGAATGGTTAGATAAAATCGGATATCATACGCGGGATTATTTCCTCAAACGGATGGAAAAATTTGCTGATGTCCCGCGAGGGATTCTCGCCCACTCGACGCATGTTAAAGGAATCGGCACATTCATTGACGGCAAAGAAAATCCCCGGGCAAACGTGGTGCTCGCCACTGGGATAAGCAAGCAGAGGTGCGAACAAGTAAACCTTGGATATATGAATCCGGGCGATATAAATATTTCCGATTATGAAAATAAAGAGGACGAAGGAATTTTGGTCGTCCATCACGCGGGCGAAGTCCTGCACAGACTATCCAGCGGATATATTCCAACAATATCAAATGAATAAAAAAAGTCCTCGAGATGATATCGTGACAATCGAGCTTGACAAAAAAGAAATCGATATAAAGGCAGCAGCAAAGAAGGCGTTGAAGGACGATAAGCTTCTGGCCGAACTGCTGGAGAATCTCTGGTCGAAGAACGAAAATATCAGGTACAACAGTCATAAGATTCTTTATCTTATTACCGAAGAGCAGCCGCAAAAGCTTTATCCGAAATGGGACTACCTGGTTAAATTCTTAGATAGTGACAACACCTACCACAAGCTCAGCGCAGTGCATCTATTGGCAAATCTCACAAAGGTCGATAAAAAGAATAAATTCGAGAAAGTTTTCGAGAAGTTCTACGGCCTGCTCGAAGATAAGAGCTTTATCACAGCGGCGTATGTATGCGGCGTATCGGGAAAAATCGCAATTGCTAAGCCGAAGCTGCAAACAAAAATAACCAACAGGCTCCTTAATATAGACAAAACCCACCACCAGCAGGAACGAATCGACCTGGTAAAGGCATCCATTATCGAAGCCTTCGAGCAATATTTCGACCAGTCAAAAAACAAAAAGAAAATCACCGAATTCGCAAGGGAGCAATTGAACTGCCAAAGCCCCAAAACCAAAAAAGCAGCAAAAGAATTCCTGAAAAGAATCGATGACAATATCGTTAAATAAAAGCTTGTGAAAAGAAAGCTACAAACACGCCATAAGCCTGTAAGTCGTTAAAATACAAGCACTTATTTGATATTGAAATGTACGGCAATGCTTAATAAATCGTAAAAAAATTGGTTTTTTGTAAACTTTTTTATTGACTGGCAGTATCAATATTGATACTATTTAATTATGGCAGGGATCGCTAAAATACTACGTGCAATGGAAAATAATCCCAAAGGGATACGCTTTAGAGATCTTCGTAAAGTTTGTGAACATTATTTTGGAGAGCATAGACCGAGCCGAAGCAGCCATCTTATTTACAAGACGCCTTGGCACGGCAATCCCCGTGTAAATATTCAAAACGACAAAGGTATGGCAAAAGCGTATCAGGTAAAAGAAGTACTCGAAGCTATTAGGAAGTTGGAAAATGAAGACATTGCCACAGATTGACAATTATACATATCGAGTAACCTGGTCCGAGGACGATAATGAGTTTGTCGGACTTTGTGCCGAATTCCCAAGCTTAAGCTATCTAGCCTCTACAAAAAAGAAAGCTTTATCTGGGATACATCAGATTGTAGCCGATGTTTTAGAGGATATGACCGCCAACGATGAAGCTATACCTGAACCGCTTAATCCAAAACATTAAAAACGATAAATTTATAGTTCGAGTCCATTCGGAGGTTCATGGTCTGTTTGCACTCGAAACCACAAAATATATCAGATTGAAAAATGAAAAAATTACCAAAGATTGAACATTATATATATCGGGTGACGTGGTCCGAAGATGACAATGAGTTTGTCGGACTATGTGCCGAATTTCCAAGCTTAAGTTTTCTGGCCTCCACTCATCAAAAAGCCTTGAATGGAATTCTTAAGGTCGTCGCCGAGGTAGTCAAGGACATGGCGGCTAATGGAGAAGCTATACCTGAACCGCTTAATTCAAGACATTATAGCGGTAAATTCATGGTTCGAGTCCCCCCTGAAGTACATCGACAGCTTGCACTCGAAGCCGCCGAAGAACATATCAGTTTGAATCGGTTGGTTAGTTCCAAGCTATCTTGAATCTTGAACAGCGACTTTTTTTTTGATACGTCAGCTTTTTATCCATTATTTATTTATGATAGTGGAATATTAACAGACCCAATACGTAAAACGCGTACGTGCTTTACGTATTGGCATATTTTTTTTAATTTTAGAGTAATTTTGTAGATTATGTGTGGTGGTTTTGAACAAACCCAAGCGAATTGATTAACGGGGAAAATACCAATTTTTTAGTTTTTCCACTTCAATAGGTAAGCGTCCTTAGTAAAATTCAATATTCTAATATTATAAATCTCATTTAAGTTTCTTGATAACATTCATATCTATATGGGTAACGTACTCCATTCTATTAGAATGAGTCTCAATGAACCAATCTTTCGGACAGATTTTTTGTCCGTCAAAGAAAATCCAATCTTGTTTTTGCTCATCAAAATATGCTTTAGCCAATTTCTTGTGACTATTGGAGATAGCAAGGTAACATTGATGAGTTTTAAGATGGCGTTTATGCCTTGAATTTGTTTCATGACTAATATTTTGTAAATCTATTAAACTGAGTTTTAGCATTATCACTACTAAGGCTTTTGCAGTAACCCTGTTAAGAGCGCCATCATCAAATATTATAGTCTCACTCATCATACTAAACTTTACAAGTATTCTTACTCTGGTGTTGATGAAACTTTGTTTTGAAGTGCCTTATTTTTAGCTTCGTTGAGCCACTGAATTATGGTGTCAACCTGGTGGGGATTAAGAATGATAATTGGTGCCTCATCATAGTAAGCTTCACCCTTTATACAAACATTATTTTCATCAGATACATATACTGAAACAGCTTCCATTTTCTTTTCCATAGAATACTCCTTTGTCTTTTCTCAAAACAAATTTATATCATTAAACAAACGGCTCTGCCTTTTCTTCGCAAGCTTTTTGGTAAGTTAGTGAAGTTTTTTATGCGTTTATCTAAATATTCTAACTTTAATTTTTTGATCTTTAAATCTTTTTATTGGCGAAAACCAAGAAAAAGTACTGACTCAAAATATTTGAGGATATTATTCGGTTTTTCCTTAAAGGTATGGATTTTTGTTTTACCGACAAGGTGGAACTTGACAAGCGGATGCATCTGGATAATAATTGCCGTCATCAATTGAGGTATTTGAGATAAAACCTCTGTATAGCGTTTCAAACTGGTATTATAGGCCAAAAATGGAGATTATAAGATGTCACAAGCAGATATCGGCCTGATAGGCCTGGCAGTAATGGGTGAAAATCTTATACTTAATATGGAAAGCAAGGGCTTTACAGTAGCCTGCTTTAATCGCACCGTCTCGAAGGTGGATAATTTTGTCAACGGCAGGGCAAAAGGAAAGAACATCATCGGCTGTCATTCTATCGAAGAGCTTATCATGAACCTTAAGAAGCCGCATAAAGTCATGCTGATGGTCAAGGCCGGTGCTCCGGTCGATGCATTTATAGATATGCTTTTACCGCACCTCGAAGACGGTGACATTATCATCGACGGCGGCAATTCTCATTTCCCCGATACCATGCGTCGCACCGAGTACGTCGAGGGCAAGGGCAAGCTCTATATCGGTACGGGAGTTTCCGGCGGTGAAGAAGGCGCCCTGCGCGGGCCATCCATTATGCCGGGCGGCTCACCGCCTGCATGGGAGCATGTCAAGCCCATCTTCCAGGCGATTTGCGCCAAGACGGAAGACGGCGAGCCGTGCTGCGACTGGGTCGGCGAAAACGGAGCGGGCCATTTCGTCAAAATGGTACACAACGGCATCGAATACGGTGACATGCAGATGATATGCGAGACCTACCAGATGATGAAGGAAGGTCTCGGCATGACCAACCAGGAGATGCACGATTGTTTCGCCGAATGGAACAAAGGCGAGCTCGATTCGTACCTTATCGAAATTACCCGTGACATCCTGGGCTACAAAGACGAGGACGGCAACGAAGTCATTGACCTTATCCTCGATACCGCAGGCCAGAAGGGAACCGGAAAATGGACGGCAATCGAGGCGCTGAACCTCGGTCAGCCTTTGACGCTCATCGGCGAGGCGGTCTTCGCCCGCTGCCTTTCGGCGTTGAAGGAAGAACGAGTTAAGGCCGCGAAATCTCTCAAGGGCCCGAGGAAGCAATTCAGAGGCGACAGGGAAAAATTCCTCAACGATTTGCAGCAGGCTTTATACGCCTCTAAAATTATCAGCTATGCGCAAGGCTATCAGCTTATGCGAGCCGCGGCGATTGAGCATAACTGGAACCTCAACTACGGGGGCATCGCGCTGATGTGGCGAGGCGGATGTATCATTCGCTCAGTATTCCTCGGTAAAATAAAAGAAGCCTACACAAAAAGGCCCAGACTGGATAACCTGCTGCTCGATCCGTTCTTTAAGAGGGCGGTAAGAAAGGCACAGAAATCATGGCGCCGTGTTGTTATCACTGCGGTGAAAATGGGCATTCCTCTTCCGACCATGAGTGCCGCTCTGGCATTTTATGACGGCTACCGTCACGAGCGTCTTCCGGCGAATTTATTGCAGGCACAGCGGGATTATTTCGGCGCCCATACATACGAGAGGGTTGACAAACCGCGAGGTGAATTCTTCCACACGAACTGGACCGGCCGGGGCGGCTCCACCGCCGCGTCAACTTATACGGTTTGAAAAAAATATCAAAAAAATCCTGTTCCGAAGACGAGTGATTTAACCCATCGGTGGTGTGCTTACGGCCAAACGGTTAGAAACGGCTGGATAAGCCACATCGTATGGTCGGGAAAAATCGACCATCTTATTTATCCCTGATTTCCCCGGCGGCTTGTATCATTTTTCTGGAGATAAGCGGGCCGATCAGCTCATGCACTACGGTTGCCCCGATGATGATACTTATGATGATATCTGAAAAGTCCGTAAAAGCCGGGTTCTGCTTAATCAACAGGGCCAGTCCGATGACTATTCCGCCCTGTGGAATCAGGCCTCCCCATGTATATTTTCTTATCTTATGCGGGCTTTTTGCCGCCGCCGCTCCGATAAGCGCGCCGCTGATTTTTCCAAAAGCCCTGAAGACTGCGAAGAACAAGGCCAGGGGCAGGTATGTGAAAAAAATTGAAAAATTGAGCTGCATTCCGCTCAACGTGAAAAAGAAAATAAAAATCAGCTCATCGGTATATCGTTCCAACATGCGGAAAATCTGTTCTTTCTTCGAGCTGAAATTCACCACGACCGCTCCGGCGGTCATAACCGTAAGAAGCTCATCGATACCTATGAGAGAGGATATGCCGAAACTCAGAGTCAGCATCGCCAGTATCGATACGATAAGCACACCTTCGGTTTCGCTTCTAAAACGCGCGGTGAGCACATTGAAAATAAAGCCGCCTATGATACCGAGACCTATCGCGCCGAAAATCTGATATACAGGAGCTATAAAAGAGCTGTAAAAATTGAAACCCTGATGCGCCACTAAAACCAGGCTTACGGCAATGGCGATGCTGAAGTTTATAATCCCGAGGGTGTCGTCGAGAGCTGCTATTCCCATTATGGTCGAAGAAACAGGGCCTTTGACTTTGTACTCGTGAACTATCGCCAAGGTCGCCGAAGGATCAGTCGGGCTTGCCAGAGAGCCCATCAACAGGCTCACGGGAATAAACACAGCCGACAAGCTCGCCCCGGAAGTATGAATAAAAAAAGGACAGACCAAAGCTATGCCTGCGGCGGTGACCAGAAAAGCAAATTCCGCCTCGAGGAATGTGATGTAAGTGATTCCCTTTCCCAGTTTTTTTATCTTGCTGTAATGTAAAGTCCCGCCGACCTCGAAGGTAATGAACGCAAGGGCGATATTGATAACAAGTTCCGTATGCTCTGCAAAGTCAATAGTAACAATATGGGTCAGCCTGGGATTGAGAATTATGCCGGCAAGGATAAACCCCGTAACTTTCGGCAGGCCGATTTTCCTTGCTGCTTCTCCGCTGATAAAACCGAGCAGAACGATTAGACCGAATATTAACATAGCCGACATAAGAGACTCTTATAATCAACGTTGGTCCGTATCAATTCATGTGGTATAAAATTTAGCATTCTTTAATTAGAGCGTGGATTTTTCTATCGAAAAACCGACTATGTTTGAATATATCCGAACCCGTTTGCAATTTCAACAGTTTTCGATATTCGTTGCCTTTTGTCAATCTTGCCCGGATTTTTACTGACAGACAAACTCACCTGTATTATTATATCCCCCGTGGAAGGTTCCAGAAGCTAACAGCCAAAGACAATAACCCAAAACCAACCATGCAGGGATTTTGAAATTTTGTTTCCGGTAGAATAATTAATTAAAAAAAAAATGTATGTTGATATAAAACCTTCAGAGAAATGACTATATCGAAGCAGAAAAGACCGAAATTGCCAATAGCTGTTGAGGAAGAAACCCTATTCAATGCGAGCCATTCTTGTTGCATCTGTAGGGATAGGAACAAGGACGTAGTAATCCATCATATAGATGGGAATAGGACAAATAATGATTTTGATAATCTAGCAGTGGTATGTCTGGATTGTCACAGCCGGATCACAGGCATTCGTGGCCTTGGCAAATCTTTCAAACCAGGTGAAGTGCGAAGATATAAGAGGTCTTGGGACAAACAAGTAAGAGATTCCAGAGAAGTTAAAAGACCCAAAATCTATTATAGAAAGGAACTCGTTTCTCAGATCGATTTTACAGTCTGTAAAATCCTAGCCTGCGAAAAGGACAACCTTCGTCAGGAAGAACTACTGAACACCCTTTACGAACTTCATTTATGGCGAGGAGATGATACAATAGACTCTAAGATAATTGATGGCATGGAACATCTTGCAATAATGAGCGGTCTATCTGATCCTAAACTCGTCGTACTGCTCGCCGAGAAAGCATGGGAGATGTGTTGGGAATTCGTTGGTCCAGACGACGTTTCCATGGACAAGAAAGGCGAAAAGCGTGTAATCAAATGCGCTGGGATCATTGAGACGCTTGCCGACTTCAACTGTGAATTCGCAAGAGGCAAGAAAGCCACAATCATAATCTCACAAAGTGCCGAAAAACTGTTTGAGATCGGTGTATGGTATTCAAAGCAGTCAATAGCTAAAATAGTGCTTTCTGCTTATAACAAGGGATTGGATGGGTGTCAAGAAAACGGCAAAATAAAGTTCCGAAGTGGCTATATGATCTTACGCAAGTCACTATTGCGTTTGTCCAGCTTTATTGAAGAAGACAAGTCATTTTGGCGAGGTATCCTCTCCATGCGTGGAAGGATGTTGAAGAAATACAAAAAAATCTAAAATGACTTTAAACACAACCTGAGGTGCACTCGATGGAGAAAACTAGTTTAAGCAATTCAATAATGGCTGGGGACAGAACTAAGTCATAAAAAAAGGGCCGCAAACATAAAGTTTACAGCCCAGGTTAAGAATATATTTTATCACAGAGCCTTTTATAGCCTCCTCATATAGTGTTTTTTTTACAGAATTCTGCGTCTGCGCATCCAATTTACAAGTCCCACGCCAAGACTGCCTAATAGAATAGCGCCCGGAGCCGGTATGATGTCGGTCTCGACATAGGTGCGGAACTGCAGGTCGCCGCCGCCGAAGCTCGTAACTACTTCCCAGTCGTAGCCATAGCCATAGTGGGCCCAGTACTGACCGGCCGCGTATGAGTCCGGGTCAAACTCTACGTGCAAATACTCATAGCCACCTGCAGGGAAGTAGGTAACAATGGCATACATCGTGCCAGCGTTAACGGCGATGTCTTCCGAGGAGAAGTCGATAGTGTTCCAGCCCATAGACATGTCGGAAGATACGGTGACGCTGCCCAGA
>Ga0315539_1001803_pt1 | contig 15620 bp, 12 predicted proteins | sample SalMarSW160150MG_FD_203097 | JGI IMG/M metagenome (GOLD analysis project Ga0315539, IMG submission 203097) | Salt marsh sediment microbial communities from the Plum Island Ecosystem LTER, Massachusetts, United States - Salt Marsh Sediment SW1601-150 ... | reverse complement strand
GAAGAGGTCCGAATGGTCCTCTCCCTTGGAGTCGTATGCCGCTTTTACGAGCAGGTAGTACCTGTCGTCCATCCTCGGAGCAGACCCTCGAGTGCCGACACCTCGAAGCTGGGCGTCGCGAGTGCTTGATCGCCAGCAATCTTATCATAGCTGTGAGCTTCATTCAAACGCTGCCGCGTGCGACGGCAAGAGCTCATTCCACAACCGCCCGCACCCTTCGATACGTCCTTCGGCCTACTCAGGATGCTAGGAGATGCCTAGGCGGTGGTGAGCCTGGAATGTCACCGCTGGGTTGCCTTCAGCCGGTCACTGGCCTATGATGATTGAGTCGTGAGTGCCACGACCTTGTGGACCGGCGGTTGGCGCGCCGAAGCTAGCTCTGGTGCGTGGTCTCTCACAAGCTAACAGGAGACGATTTCAACCGTGGTCGGCGAAGCGGGGAGTGAGGCCAGAGAGGCGCTCCTTGAGGTCTTCGATATCCTCCATCGGGAACTTGGACCCCAGCACTGGTGGCCCGGGGACACACCCTTCGAGGTCATCGTGGGCGCCATACTGACCCAGAACACAGCCTGGCAAAACGTGGCCCAGGCCATCGGCAACCTCGAGCGCGAGGGGCTGCTCCACGCCAACGCCCTTCTCCGCGCTCAACCCGAACGGGTGAAGGCCCTCATCGCCCCGGCGGGGTACTTCAACGTCAAGCACGAGCGCCTGACAAGCTTGTTGAGATACCTGGCGAGTTATGGTCTGGATGTGGAGCAGTTGCGACGCTTGCCCCTCGCACAGGTGAGAGACGAGCTCCTGGCGGTGAAAGGGGTGGGCCCGGAAACAGCGGACAGCATCCTCCTCTACGCGCTGGGGCGCCCCGTCTTCGTGGTGGATGCCTATACCAGGCGTTTGTTCTCCAGGTTGGGGTACCCTTGGATGGAGAAGGGCACCTACGAGAAGGTCCAGGGTTTCTTCATGGAGGCCCTGCCCAGGGACACGGCTCTCTACAACGAGTTCCACGCCTTGATCGTCGTGCACTGCAAGGATACCTGCAAGAAGAAGCCCCGTTGTCTGGATTGCTGCCTTCGCTCGTTATGTGTGGCCCGCCAGCAGGGGGAGTGTGCGTGAGACGGCTATGAACCTGACAGTCCCATCCGGATACTCTGGCTTCAACTGGCGACCGCTGCGCCAAGAGGATGCTGCAGCGCTCCACCAGTTGGAGCTGGAATCCGGTCCGACAGATGGGAGTACCAGTCTCGGTAAAGTCGAGGATCTCCGCAGGAAGTTGGAGGAGACCGGCGAGAACTTGGTCTGGTGGGAGGAGGAAAATGACGCAGCGATCAAGTATCGACCGGGAGCCGTATCTGAGATTACTTGACCTGTGCTATGAGGTTGCTCAATCGCTGAAGGGGACGAAGTCGACAGTACCACACCTGGCAGACTGCCAGCAGCTTGCGGGGAAGCTCTTCATGCACGCTGCCTCGATATGGTGGCTCGCACAGGGGACTCGCGCCCCCGCACCTGAGTCGGTGGGAGGTGCGGATTTCTACGATTTTCCCTCCGTGGCCGTCCTGACGAGAGTTGCGCTGGAGACCTACTTGACGCTGTTTGAGGTGTTCTTGGAGCCAGAAACGCGTGATGAGTTCGAGTTCAATCATGCGCTCTGGCAGTTGTCGGGATTCGTTCTGCGCGAGGGCTTCGTTCCTAGCGATCCTAGCTTAGGAGAATGGGCCGCTCGGTCGGAGGGGGAGATTGAGGAGATGCGATCTCGGCTATCCACCACACAGAAGTACGCATCACTATCGAGCCGGGAGAAGAAGGCAGTGCTTCGGGGGAAGAGGAGGCGGGAGTGGCCGGCCGTGGCGAGAGCGGCCGGCTTCGGCGAAGAGACGATACGGAGGATGTATGCTTACTACTCGGGCTATGTGCACGCTGACGGCCTGGCTGGGGCCCAGATCATGCAGGCCTCAACACGGCAAGAACAGTCGCGCTTCATCGAAGGACACATGCATCTCGTCATGTCAATCCTGGCGAAAATGATACTGGGGTACGAGGCGAAGTTCCCAGAGGCGAGGCGCATCTGCGAGGATCGGCCCGCCGACTGCACCCTGGCTCAAGTATACTCTGGGGTCGCGAGTCGGCTGCCGTGACACTGAGGTCCTGAAGACTCTTCGGTATCACAGAAGACTCTAACTTGGCCATGCGTGATCTCACATTCGCTTTCGTTTAGGCGGGGAAGTAGAGGCACCCGGTGCAGCCCTCCACACCGGGTCGCGGCGGTCGTCCAGCTGCGCACTCTCTGGCAGCGCCGGTGCTGCGCAAGACGTAGTCGAGGCCTGGCTGGCTGATGACCGGAGGGAACGAGCCGGTGGTAAGGAGGCTTCCAGGTGACCTCGCGTAACCAGCCTCTCACCAAGGAAGAGATAGCGGATGGCCTGGGGGTGACCGTTGACGCCATCTGGCGGTGGACTCGGCAGTTCCAAGAGTGGTTGTCCGTCGATGCGCACTGCCGAGAAAAGGGGCACGATAGTGCTGATGTACAGATCTACCGTATCGTGCGCCGCACTGACAGTGACATAGATGCGAGCATCGTGTTGCCCGAACGTGCGGAGCTAGTCAGGCGGGCGCTGTGGAGCAGTCAGCGGGCGTCAAGTATCAGGATGGCACACCAACTCGAGAGAAAGCAAGCCGACATCGAGCGATGGGCTCTCGTGAGCAGCCACGGGATCTGCCTGAGACGCGAGTACGCTTGGCTGCGTCCCTTGGGATCCTCCATCACAAGCATACTTGTGTGCGGTTGCTGGACGTGTAGTGGCGACACGTGCTCCGAGCCATATGCGTTGCTGTGGACACTCGACGCCGACAGCGTTGTCGTGGTCGACAAGAACGCAGACTACATACGTAATGCCCGGGATTGGCTTCACAGGACGCGTAGGTCTCACCCCTACTTCGGGGAGTATGATGTCGAGTTCCTCGTCGGCGACATGACGCAGGGGATTGCCGGGTTGGAGGGAGACACCTTTGACCTAGCATATTGCGCCAACGTCTTGTACAACATGCAAGACGACCAGCGAGCAGTTCAGGTGTCGGTGGAACAGATGGCCCGTGTTGTCAAGCGGCGAGGATGGGTGGTTGCCGTCGAACCCAAGTTCGGTGCGGAGTTCGAGGAGACCGAGATTGAATCCAGGATAGGGGCGTTCACGGTTCCCAGGCAGCTGACCCGTCCCATAGACATGAGCCCGCGGTTCGAGGAAGCGGGTCTTCGACGCGTCGATTTGCCTGACGCGCCGCCGTACTCCTACTGCTACCGCAAATGATCAGCGTCTGCTTCTCAGCCTACCCCAGCCACGGCGCCGGCCGTGGATGGCGCGATGGAGTGTCTGTGGGGCTGGTCTCACCGGAGCGACTTCGGTCCTTGTGCACGGGCCCCGGAAGCCACATCACACATCGGGGGGCTTGTCTGACATGACTGGCGCTTTTCCATCTGCCCCGAATCTACCTGGCCACACCTGGCGGCCGTTGTGCCAGGAAGATGCCCCCGCGCTGCACCAGTTGGAGCTGGACTGCGCGTCGACGGACGGCAGGACGAGCCCCACCACGATAGAAGAGTACCAGAGGAAGCTGGAGGAGACCGGCGAGAGCCTGGTCACGGACTCCCTGTGCGCCGTGGATTCCACAGGGCGCTTGGCAGCCATCGCCTGGGTCACCTGCGACGCCAGCCTGAAACATGAGTACCGGGCCTTTCTGGACGGCAGGGTTCATCCCGAGCACCGTGTCCGTGGGCTGGGATCGTTCATCCTGCAATGGATGGAAGCCCGAGCCCGTCAGATACTGTCCGAGTTGGAGGAAGACCGCCCTGGCATGCTGCGTATCGACTTCTACGACCGAGGCGACGATGCCCTGGCCCTCTTCGAGCAGCACGGCTTTCGAATGACCTTCGCCGAAGATGAGATGCGCCGTGACCTCAGGCATCCCGTGCCGGTTGCGGAGCTGCCCGCAGGCATGACTCTCGTGTCCTGGAGCCCGCAGCGGGCCGGTCTGTTCTTCCAGACCTATCGCGATGCCTTCCGGGAGCGTCCGCGGTTTCCGGATTGGAGCGAGGAGACTTGGCGGCAAAACTTCACCGGCGGTGCTGGTTTCCGCCCTGATCTGTCGTTGCTCCTTTTGGAGGACGCCGAGCCTGTCGGCTTCGCCATCTGCTACGTGGAGATGGAAGTCGCCTCAGAACCAACCAGCGAAGGTTGGATCGTTCAGATGGGGGTGCGACCTGCCTGGCGGAACCATGGCCTGGGTGGCGCCTTGCTGTGCGAGGTTTTGCGCAGGTTCCAGGCCAACGGACTGGCACGGGCCGCGCTGGAAGTGAACATGGACAACCACAGGGCGCGGCGGCTCTATCAACGGCTGGGATTTAAGCGCTGGACGAGATGGACGAGCTACCAGAAGGCGGCATCGACAGTGGTGCAAGATCGCGCGTAGGAAGGAAGGAGTAACAGTGGACAAGGCCCGGGCGAAGAAGGACGAGATCGTCGCGGCACTGATCCAGGCCAGGAGGAAGATCCTGGACGTGGCCTACACCCTGCCGCCAGAGAAGCAGGACGAGGTGTTCCTCGGCGTGTGGTCCGTCAAAGACCTCCTGGCCCACCTCATCGGCTGGGACTACACCAACATCGAGGCCACCAAGTCCATCCTGGCCGGGGAGCTGCCGGAGTTCTACTCCCACCACGACCGGGATTGGCGAACCTACAACGCGTCCCTCGTGGAGCGGCATAAGAAGGAGGATTTCGCCGAGCTACTGTATGCGGTGGAGGCCTCTCAGCGCGCGCTGATGGGGTTTCTGGGGACGGTCCCCGCCGAAGAGTTCGACAAGGACAGGGGGATTCGCTCCAAGCGCTACAAGGTGACCATCGCTCGCCTGCTCCAGGCGGAGGCCGACGATGAGGAGGAGCACCACAGGCAGATCAAGGAGTTTGCAGAGAGCGGGAGCCCGTAGTCGGCGCAGAACTCGTAGCACCCTGCGTCCATCACTCGGTGCGCTACTCCCTCTCCACGGGGATCTGTAGCTCGGTCACGTACTGGGAGGGCTTGGTCAGCAGGCCCGGTCCCTTGCCTTGATGTACACCTCCCGGTTGGGCCCGCAGATACGATACCCGTTGGCCTCGATCCAGGTTAGTAAGCGACTGTAAGGCTCCGAGAAGTTGTCGTAGCTGCCCCTGTGCACGACGCAGGCCATCTCCTCCACGCCAGGCAACTCGCGCACCTTCACACGTTCCCCATCGGGGATATCCTTGGACACGGGCACCGCGGCCTCCACGTCGATGTCGCTCTCGCGATACCCTTCGTCGTAGTAGACGGCGAGGGCAGGTGCGGCCGGCCTTGCTCGGTGGCGCCCCGTGTGCTTGAAGAGAGCGCCGTAGAGCTGGCTGATGTCGCCGTAGGTGGAGATGACCTCTCGCACGGCGGCTATCTTCATCGCCGGGATGCTCTTGATGACCACTTCTTCGGTTGACATGGTTCCCTCCTGTTCGATTTGCCTCAGCCGCCTCTCCACTCGGGCCAGTCTCGCCTGTTCTTCCTTCACCCGGCCCTTCATCTCGGCCTGCTTCATCCGGAACATGCCGCGGATCTGCTCCGCCGGCAGGTCGCCGTCCAGGAGCTCGCCGATCTGTGCCAGGGAGAGGTCCAGGTCCTTCAAGGCCAGGATGCGGTTGAGCCGGGGTAGCTGCTCGGCCGAGTAGAACCGGTAGCCTGTGAACTGGTCTACCTCGGCTGGCTTCAGCAAGTCGATCTCGTCGTAGTAGCGCAGCGTCTTCACCGGTACCTGGCTGAGCTTGGAGAATTCGCCTATCTTGAACATCTACTCTGTTCCTTACGGGCATCAAACGTTGGGCCATCACGACCCGCTGTGCGCTGGTGTGCAGGTGGCAGGGGCACGTACTCCTATGCCCCTGCCGTTCCGTCACGTTGCCGCTCCTCTACTCTGCAACCACCGAGGGTGGATCCCAGTGCGGTGGCGCGGCTACTTCACGACTTCTGCACCGGGAACTGGAGCTCGGTCACGTACTCTCCAGGCTCGTACTCGGGACCCGGTCCTTTGACGTAGATCTCCCGGTTGCAGTCGACGATGTGGTAGCCGTTGGCCCCGATCCAGCCTAGCAAGCGAGCGTAGGCGTCGCTGAGCCCCTCGTAGCTGCCCTCCACAGTTAGGCAGGCCGCCTGCTCCACACCCGGCAACTCGCGGACCTTGACCCTCTCGCCCGAGGAGAGAGGACCGGCCACCGGAACCGCCGACTCCACATCGATGTCCTTGGCCTTGTACCCCTCTTCGTGATACATGGCGAAGGGCGGTCCAGCCGGCGCGACCTGGTTCTTGCCCAGGTGGGCGAATATCTCGCCGAAGTGCGCCCCCATGTCCTCGTAGCCGGGGACCACTTCCCGTATGGAGGCGATGGTCATGGGCTCCACCTTCTTGAGTGTGACTTCTGAGATAGGCATTCCTTCCTCCTGTCTGTCTACTGCTCTGACTGTACACTCCAGAGCGATCGCCCCATTGAGAGCCTTCGTGAGCCATTATACACCCTCCAGTGGCTGGAGAGTCAAGAGCTTGTGTGTGAAAACGGGTGCGATTTAAGGTTTGAAAGATGTCCCGCCCCGCCGATGGGGCTACAGCAGGCCAATGCTTGCCAGCGGAAGTGGGCTGTGATAGACTTCGATGGGCATCGGGGGTAGGTAAGTGCACGTCCTGTTCATCATCAAAGAGATCGACAACGAGCCCCACGGCATTCTGCGCGTATCCGCGGTCCTCAAGCAGGCGGGCCACAGCACCGACCTGGTGGTGGCAACGGAGGAAGACCCCGTCGAGGCGGCTCTCAGAATGAAGCCCAACGTAGTGGCCTACAGTGTCTACACGGGCACGCAGCGCTACTATCTCGACGTCAACCAGCGGATCAGGGATCGGTTGGATGTCTATTCCATCATGGGTGGTCCTCACCCCACCTTCTTCCCCGAGATCATAGAGGAGGAAGGTGTGGATGCCATCTGCATCGGCGAGGGCGAATACGCCACCGTGGACCTGATGAACGCTCTGGAGAATGGCGACGCCGTTGACCAGATCCCCAATTGGTGGATCAAATCGAATGGGCGTGTCCGTCGGAATGGGTTGAGGCCTCTGGTGGCGGATCTGGACGGGCTGCCCTTTCCCGACAGGGAGCTCCTCTACCGAGCGCACCCGCTCAGCGGTGCCAGAAAGCTGAAGCCCTTCATCACCGGGAGAGGCTGTCCCTATAACTGCTCCTTCTGCTTCAACGAGGCCTATTCCCAGCTATACGAAGGAAAAGGACGGAGGACGAGGCGACGGAGCGTGGACAACGTCATCCAAGAGATCCAGGAGGTGAGGGAACGGCATCCCCTCGACTTCGTGCTGTTCCTGGATGACACGTTCATCATCAACAGGAAGTGGCTTGGGGAGCTGGCCAGGCGATACAAGGAAGAGGTAGGATTGCCCTTCTGGTGCCAGGTGAGACCGAACCTGGTCACCGAGGAGAAAGTGGCCTTGTTCAAGGACATGGGCTGTGTCAGTGTCAGCTTCGGGTTGGAGACCGCCAACGATCAGCTCAGATACGAAGTCCTGAACCGCCACATCACCAAGGAGCAGATCCTGAAGGCCTGTCGTATCCTGCGCGAACACGGCATCGCGTACTCGACGAACAACATGCTGGGTCTGCCGACCGGTGGCCTGGAGACCGACCTGGAGACGCTGGACCTCAACATCGAGTGCCGGGCGGACTACGTGAACGTGTTCCTCTATCAACCGTATCCGAAGACGAAGCTGGGGGAGATGGCCCTGCGCGAAGGACTGATGTACGGTACCTTCGATGATCTGAGCGGCTCCGTGACCGAGGACACTGTGATCAGGTTCGGCAGCGAAGGGGAGAAACGCCAGATAGAGAACCTTCAGAAGCTGCTGAGTGTTACCGCGGAGTTTCCCTTCCTCAAGGCTCTCGTGGTGCGACTGATCAAGTTGCCCCCCAACCAGTTGTTCTGGCTGGCCTACAAGGGCTGGAAGGGATACGCCATTAGCAGGCGTATCTATCCCGTGAAGATGACTCTCGGCGAGTGGTTTAGCGCTCTTCTACAGTTCATGCGCATTCGAACTCAGTAAGGGGAGGCTGGACATGAAACTGCTGAGCAATGGGAAGATAAGGCTGGTCGTCGGCTTGTTGGTCAGTGTTGGACTGGCCGTGGTGCCTATGCTGGGGTTCTCTGCCGTCTCCGCGGAGACACAGGGTGACACAGCCCTTGTGTGGGAGGCGAGGCTGATCAGCGACATCAGCGATCTGACCGTGGGGGGAACCATCATCCGCGTCTCGGTGGTGGGCGTCGTTGATCTGCCCATCGAGGTGTCCTCGGCCCACGGCGGTTGGACTACGACTCTGCTCAGCGGCTCCAAGCCTGAGGTGGGGCCTTACGCGGCTGAGTTCGCAGGCCTGTCGCCGGGGAGGTACGTCATTACTCCTCAGGGCCTGGGCGCCACGCTGACCGTGGAAGGAGACGGCACGGATATCATCGTGGTCAAATTCGTGCAGGTGCTCAAGCAGGCACCCGCTACTCCCACTCCCACGCCGCTTTCGCAGTGGGAGGCAGAGATCCTCGCCGTCACTCCCAACACGGGCCTAGCAGGCACGGTGTTGCGGGTTTCCGTGGTGGGCGAGGTGGGGCTGCCCGTGGAGGTGGCTTCTGAGGGGAATTGGAGCACAGTTGGCTACACGGGCACCAAGCCTGAATACGGAGACTACGTTGCGGAGTTCGCTGCCCTGCAGCGGGGTACCTACCTGATCAGGCCGCAGGGTGTGGATACGGAGATGCGCATCTGGCTGGATGGCAAGAGCTATGTGTTCGTGGAATTCCGCCGCCGCGAGGGGTACAAACCGGCTGCTACTGCCACTCCTACTCCGACGCCCGTACCGGCAGCGCCCGCTCAACCTGCACCGGTGACCACGACGACTGCTGCGACCCCGCCGGTGGCCACTGGTACGCCCTCCGCTGCTCCCTCGCCAGCACCAACGCCTGTCACCGTGTGGACCGGGGAGGTGGTGAGCAACACGAGCACCCAGGTGTATGCTGGCTATCTGTCCACGATCCAGGTCGTTGTGGATGGGATGAAGGGCTTGCCGGTGGATGTGAAGTCCGGTGGGTGGATGGCTACGGCTGAGACGGGCACCAAGCCCGAGTGCGGGGACTTCTGTCTGGAGTTCGGAGGCCTCGCGCCCAGTTTGTACACCATCATGCCCAGGGGGCTCGGGGCCACTGTGGATGTGGTTGTGGAGGGTGGTGGTCTGGCGCTGGTGGAGTTCACGTCACGGCTAGTCGTGCCGGCCCAGGCCGCTCCGACGAGCACCCCTAGTCCCAGCCGGGCCGACGCCGCTTCTGTAGCTACGCAGGTGGTGACTTCTCCCACCGCCAGCCCGTCGCCTACTGCTACGGCGACCCCTCAGATGGTGTGGGCCGCCAGGACGTTGTGGAACACGAGCAGCGGGGCGACTACGGGTGGCTTCTTCTCCGCCATCCAGGTGTCCGTGGCCGGGTTGAAGGGTCTGCCGGTGGAGATCAGATCCGGTGGTTGGAGCGCGAGTGCGCTCACGGGGTCGAAGCCCGCCTGCGGCGAGTTCTGTCTGGAGTTCGGTGGCCTCTCAGGGAGCACCTATGTCATCGCTCCGCAAGGGCTGGGGATCGAACACGTGGTGACGGTGGATGGTGAAGGTTTTGCGGTGGTGGAGTTCTACCAGACCCCCGCTTTTCCCGGGCCTGAGGTCTGGGCGGGCCGGGTGGCCGAGACCGTCAGCGGCGGCGGTGGTCGTGGGTACTTCGCTGCCGTCCAGGTGGTGGTAGAGGGCAAGAAGTGGCTGCCGGTGGAGATCAGAGCCGGAGGCTGGAGTGCCACAGAGCTGACTGGCACCAAGCCCGCGTGCGGCGGCTACTGTCTCGAGTTCGGGGGTCTCTCACCGGGCACCTACGTGGTGACCCCTCAAGGCTTGGGTGTGAGTGTGACCGTCACCGTCGATGAAGGAGGCTTCGCCGTCGTCGAGTTCTACCGCACCTGACGGAGTGGGACGGAGGTTCGCCATTTCGCGCCGTTTGGCTGCTCTCTCGAAGTCCGGGCCGTCTCTGTGGGCAGGCGTGGCGGTTTTCCTCCTCTCGCTGATCCTCTATCTGCTCACCCTGGACAATGGCCTGGAGCCCTGGCAGCTCGAGGGCGGCGACCTGATCACCCACCAGTACGCCCAGGCCGAGCTGCGCTTCGCCAACGCGCCAGGCTACCCACTGTACACCATCCTGGGCTGGGTCTGGTTTCAACTGGGGAGGGCGATCCTCTGGCCGTTTTTCAACCCTACGGAGCTCCTTTCCCTCTTCTCCACGATCTGGGCGCTGAGCACCCTGGCTGTACTCTATGTCTTGGTTCTCGACCTCACCGAGCGCAACTGGGCAGTGGCCGGCCTGACCACTTTCTTGTATGCCACCACCTTCTTCTTCTGGTACTACAGCGTCACCTCGGAGGAGTACGCAGCCGCGGTTCTCCAGACTGCGCTGATCGTTCTGTTTGCCTTTCGCTGGGACAGGACCAGGGAGGACAAGTATATCCTCTTGCTGGCCGTTGTGGTGGGACTGGCGCTGGCCAATTTGCTCACCGTCCTTCTCGCTGTGCCTGCTGTTCTGTTCTTCGTTTTCAAGGGAGCGCCAGGGATCGTGAAGCGGGGGCGCCTGGTAGGCAAGTCGGCGGTGCTGGCCCTGTGTCCTCTGCTGAGCTACGGCTACGTGTACGTGCGGGGCGCGCTGCATCCGGAGTGGTGGGGCCAGGGAAAGTGGAATTCGGCGCTGGATTGGTTCGTGGACTTCTTGACAATCAGCCAGGGGAGGGGCGAGCTATCGTGGTCCATCGGGGGTTGGGGGCCAGAGCCGCTGACCCACGTCCTTGCCGAGTTGACCGTGGTGGGCCTGGTAGCTGGTCTCGTAGGCATCGCCTTCCTCGGCTGGCGGCGGGCAGGCCTGTTGTATGGCATTCTCTTGGGTTACGTGCCCTTCGTCTATCTGGATCGCTTCGGCAACTGGTTCCAGGTGGTGATGCCTCTGTATCTGATCGGCGCCTTGGGGATTGGGCTCCTGGCCGACAGGGCCTGGCGCAGGTTTCCGGGCTGGTCCCGCGCAGTGGTGATCCTGGGTCTCGTTGCTTTGACAATCAATCGTCTGTGGGTTAACTTCCCCCTGGCGGACCAGAGGGACAAACCGCAGGACACGGCCTTGGAGTTGGGTCGGGCCATCCTGGCGGATGTGCCTCCGGCGGGCGCTGTGATCAGCGGAAACTACGAGGAGAATCTGTCGCTCAATTACCTGACCAAGGTGTGGGGAGAACGCCAGGATCTCCGCGTGGTGATCACGGACGACGTACTCGAGTTGTATGAGTCCGGCGAGGGCAATCTGTTCCTGACCAGGGGCTCTGTGGGAATGGTGCTGTCGCGGTTGGCGGAGAGGCCTTCTCTATCTTCCTCTGGTCTCCAGTTGATCGCCGTCAAGCAAGAGCCGAGCTACGAAATGCCGGCCATGGATGGGAGAGTGGACGCTGCCCTGGGAGACGATCTTCTCCTGTTGGGGTACGATTATCTTCCGGCTGCTGAAGGGTTGCGTCTGGCTCTGTACTGGAAGGCCTCAGACGTGTTAGACGCCGACTACGCCGTGTCGGTGAGGCCGACCAGAGCGGGTGAGCTGCTCTTTCACGAAGGCGAGCTGGTTCAGGAGGATCACGCCCATCCTGTGTGGGGCTTCTATCCCATGTCGCGCTGGGTGCAGGGCGAGGTAGTGAGGGACGACTATCTGGTGCTGGTTCCTGCGGGACTGGCCTACGACGGAGCCTCGGTGGTCGTCTACCAGGCCACGGACGAGGGGTTCCAGGATCTGGGTTCGGTGTCGCTGGCGTTTGAGCCGTTGCAGGCTGCGCGGTAGCGCAGTTGGTGTACGATAGTGACGCCGGATCGCAGTCCTGTGCTTCCCTATCGAGAGTGCTAAGCTGCGTCCTGAGCTTGTCGAAGGATAGGCCGAAGCCCGTATCGAAGCATGCGACTGGGTTGGTTCAATCCGGGAAGAGGGTGCCTGTTGAGGTGAACGTGGATGAGTCGCATCGCCCTTGCCCCTGCTCGCCTTGACAGAGTGCTCAGTTGGTGCTTCAATCAAATCAGAACCCGATCGAGGCCTCAGCGGCGAGTTCGTGACCGGCTGTCTTGCAGACAGGGGTATCTGTTGCGGAGGCCTCCATGGCGTAGCGGCTTGGCTCAGGCTAGGAAGGGGCTAGCGGAGCAACAGAGAACTCTAGGAGGAGACAAGATGTCTAGGAGAAGATCCCTCAGGATGTTACCCTTGGTCGCCGTGCTGGCAATGATCGTGGCTCTCTTCTCCGTCCTCTCTGCGCCGGTTTCGGCGGCCACCGTGTCGGTGTGCGCGACTGGTTGTGACTACACCTCCATCCAGGCGGCGGTCTCTGGCGAGACGTATCCCGTGACCGTCAACGTCTATCCCGGCACCTACAACGAGAGCGTCGACCTGTACAAGGCTTCCGGAGGGAACGTGACCCTCAAGGCGGTCAACTCGGCGGGGACTCCCACACCGGGCGCCGCTACGGTGAACGGGACCTCGAATCCAGCCTTCCACACCTCTTCGGAACATTCCGGGAACATCACCATTACCGGCTTCCTCGCCAACAGTGACGGCGACCACGCCATAACCCTCGATGTGAACAGCGATATCGTCATTCGCGACGTCACCGCCAGCGACAACGGGGAGGATGGCATCCACATCACGGGGGCGGGAGGCAACGTCACCATCCAGGACTGCACGGCCAACAGCAACGACTCCGATGGTATCTGGGTTGATTTCACTTACGGTAATCTGATCATCAGCGACTGCACCACGAACGGCAATGAGGACAGGAACATCGAGGGTAAGCACGTTGGAGGCAACGTCAGCATCAGTGGGTGCACCGGAAATAGCAGCCGGGACGACGAGGGAATCGATGTCTATTGTGTGGCTGGGAACGTGACCATCGAAGGTAGCACGGCCAACGCAAACGAATGGGGGGGTATCAGCGTCTCTGACACGGGTTCGTACTGCGAGTACTTCGACGCAGCGCTGGGCGCCGATGGTTCAGAGGAGGCCGAGCTCGAAGACCATGAGCACGTCGCCAGCGTACAGCAGCCGGTGAACCCCAGTGCAAACGGCGGCAACGTAACCATCAAGAACTGCACGGCCAACGAGAATAATGAGGCGGAGGAATACGGGGACGGGATCTCCGTCTCGCTTGCAAGCGGGGACGTGACCATGAGCAACTGCACGACCAAGCGCAATGGCTTCGATGGCATCAGGCTCACCCAGATCGACGGAGCAGTGCAAGTCACTTCCTGCATCTCTCGGGACAACGTGAACGATGGGATCGAGCTGTCGTACCTGGAGGAGGCTGACTTCATCCTGGTGAATGGCAGTGTCATCTGCGGCAACGGCGCTGACGGCCTGGAGTGGGATACCCGTGGACTCCCCGGGGAAGCAGGAGTAGAGGCCACCAGTGCTGATGCCACCGGCAACTGGTGGGGCTGCGCGGGCGGCCCAGATGCTGCCGGATGCGACACCGTCGAAGACTGGTATACCGACAGCGTGGACTACAGCCCCTGGATCAAGAGTATCAGCGCAGGCGCCAGCGTCGATCCGGTCACGGCTGGACAGCCCACCGTGGTGAGCTTCCAGTTCTCGGGAGGCCCGCCTGCGGTCTACCTGGGCCAGGGCCCTGGCGACCTGAGAGGTTCTGGACCCTTCACCGTGAGCACGGACAACGGCTCGATCAACGGGAACGGGGCCACGGTCGAGGAGTTCATCAACGAGGCCAGTGGCACCCTGAGCGTCACCCTGGTGCCCAGTGAGCAGGGCACAGCGACTCTGACGGTCGTTGGGCCCTGTGGGCTGGAGGAGCAGCTAGTGCTTGGCGTGCTGGCAGCCGAGGAAGAGGAAGAGTTCGTGCCCGAGGCGGGAACGGTCGCTCTCCTCGCCAGCGGACTGGCGGGACTGGCGGGGTATACGGGGCTACGGCTGCGGAGGAAGAAACAGTAGCGTCTTGCTGGCGTGCGCCTGTGCTGTGTTCTGCCCGGGGACTATAGCGTATCTTCCCGGGTGTCCATCCGCACACATCACGGGCTGATGCCCTCGCCCGAGAGGAACAAGGGGCCATCGCCCTCAGCGCGATGGCCCTTTTTCATCCCCGACCTGAGTAGCCGGGAAGGGGGAAGGAGGTGGTCTCACAGGATGTTGTGGCGTGGAGGTGGACAGATTTTGTCCAGCGAGGGTCGACGCAGGGCAGGCTGCTCCACGAGGACGGTGATGGCTGAGTCGATCGTGCGAAATCCGCCGTCGACCGAGGCATCTGGCAGCCGGAGTCTTGTACTTTCAGCTGTGATGGGCGACGATTGAGGATGGTCTGGGCGGGGGTGTCACCCTCCGCCTGCTCCTCCAATCGAGCGAGGGGGCTTGCGCAAGCGGATCAGGACAGTTGTTGCACATGAATGCTTCAGGAGTGACGAGGCTGCGAAGAGTGCTGGGGTCCGACCGAGGGGACCTCAACTACGTGTGGGTGCTACTGCTGGCCCTGCCCGCGGTCCTGCCGCTATTTCAGAGCGGGTACCTGGACTCCCATGATGGGTTGTTCCATCTTTACCGGCTGGCGGCGGTAGACGAGGCCTTCAAGGCTGGTGTCTTCTACCCACGGTGGTTCCCCGACTTCGCCTTTGGCTACGGCCACGCGGTCCTCAACTACTACAGTCCTCTGACCTACTATGTGGCCCAGTTCTTCCACATGTCGGGTCCCGGCTACGTCCTCTCCATCAAACTGACCTTCGCCGCCGGGGTTCTCCTGGGGGCGGTATTGATGTACCTCTACGCCAGGGAGGTGGTGGGGCGGTTCCCGGGGCTGATGGCCGCGACGATCTACACCTATTTCCCGTATCACCTGGCGGATACGCACCTTCGCGGCGCACTGGCGGAGGGCTTTGCCGTCGTGTGCTTGCCCTTGTGCCTGTGGGCCATGCACCGGACCATGACCAGAACCAGGGCTGTGGACGCCATCGTGCTCATCCTCAGCTTCGCCGGACTGGTGGTGACGCACAACCTGACGGCGCTGATCTTCACGCCGGTGCTGGGGGGGTACATGGTCCTGCTGTGGTGGCTCACGCGCCACGGCAGAGGAGCGCTCTTGGCGCTGCTATCGTTGGCCTTGGGGGTGCTTCTGGACAGCTTCTACTGGCTCCCGGTCCTCATGGAGACGCGCTACGTGGGCCTGGGCGCGAACATCGGGTCGCCTGGATACGAGCGTCACCTGGCCTCCCTGCTCCATCTCGTCTCTCTCTCGCCTGTCTTCAGATACCTTCCCGACCTCGGGGGAGGGTTCGACAACCCCTTCTATCCTTTGGGTGTGATCTACGCCTTGCTGATCCTGGCTGCCATGGGGCTGTTGGTGTGGCTCGTCGTGAGGCGCCCTTCCGGCAAGACCGCCACACCGGAATCCAGCTCCCGCATGAAGAGATGGCACATGCTCTTCTTCGTGGCCGTGACGT
>Ga0315539_1001789_pt1 | contig 15681 bp, 12 predicted proteins | sample SalMarSW160150MG_FD_203097 | JGI IMG/M metagenome (GOLD analysis project Ga0315539, IMG submission 203097) | Salt marsh sediment microbial communities from the Plum Island Ecosystem LTER, Massachusetts, United States - Salt Marsh Sediment SW1601-150 ... | reverse complement strand
GAGAGGATTTGAATAAAGCTCTCGCGAGTTCGTTATTTCGATAATGCGCCCCAGGTACATCACTGCAACACGGTTGCTGATGTGCTGCACCACGGAAAGGTCATGGGCGATAAAGAGATAGGTGAGCCCCAGTTTTTCCTGGAGGTTCTCCAGGAGGTTGATTATCTGGGCTTGAATAGAGACATCCAGCGCGGAGACCGGCTCGTCGCAGATTATTAGATTGGGCTGGCAGGCCAGGGCTCGGGCTATGCCTATACGCTGGCGCTGGCCGCCGCTAAACTCATGGGGGACACGGTCCATCATTGACGGGTCCAGCCCGACCAGTCGGAAAAGCTCTTCCACCCTTTCGCCAAACTCTTTTTTATTTACCAGGTTGTGGATTATCAAAGGCATGCCAACGATAGTGCGAGCTGTTTGTCTGGGATTAAGTGAGCCGTAAGGGTCCTGGAAAATAGCCCCGACCTGGGCACGGAGCGGTCGTATCCGGTCTTCCTTCAAGCTGGAAATATCTTTTCCGCTAAAAATTATATTTCCGGAGGTAGGTTTATATAAGCGCAGGATAGTGCGGCCTATGGTAGTTTTACCGCACCCGCTCTCCCCGACAAGCCCGAGGGTCTCGTTTTTTCTTATACTAAAGCTAACACCGTCAACGGCTTTTATCTCGCCGACCCTGTGCTGCAGTAATCCCCTGGTTATTGGAAAATACATCTTGAGGTTCATAATTTCGATGACATTCTGATTTTGTTCTTGATTCATGGTTTCTCCTGGATATCCGCATAACACGCTGCGTAATGCTGGCCTTCCAACTGGGCCAGCGGGGGCCAGGGTTCCCGCCGGCATCTCTCAAAGGCATACTCGCACCGGGGCAGGAAGGCGCAATGATTCGGCATATTAATCAGGTTCGGCGGCAGACCCTTAATTGGAACCAGTTTTTTATCTTCCCGGGTTTCGCCCAGTTGAGGCACGCATTTCAGCAGACCGATGGTGTACGGATGACGCGGTTTGAGAAATATATCATCGGCCAGGCCGGATTCGATGATACGGCCGGCATACATCACGTAAATCCTTTCCGCGTAGCGGGCGACGATGCCGAGATTATGCGTCACGATGACCAGGGCGGTGTTGGTTTTCATAACCATGTCCTGCATCAGTTCCAGCAGCTGCGCCTGTGTGGTGACATCAACGGCTGTGGTGGGCTCGTCGGCAATCAATATTGCGGGATTACAGGAAAGGGCTATCGCTATCATGACCCTCTGGCGCATACCGCCGCTGAACTGGTGGGGATAGGAATCGAGGCGGTTTTTCGCATCAGGGATACCGACCAGCCTTAGCAGTTCTACGGCTCTCTCGCTGGCCGTGTGAGGTTCCATGTTGAGGTGGACTTCCAGGCTCTCGGTCAGTTGCCGCCCGATAGTCAGCACCGGATTGAGCGATGTCATCGGTTCCTGAAAAATCATGGCTACCTTAGCGCCACGGATGGAACTCATCGTTTCGCTATTGGCCTTGTACTGAAGCAGGTCCTGGCCGCTGAACATCACCCTGCCGCTTACAATCTCTCCCGGCGGGGTTGGTATAAGCTGTAGAATGGAAAGCATACTGACCGATTTACCGCACCCGCTTTCCCCCACCAGACCTATTATTTCCCTCTCGTTGATATGTAAAGAAATGCCGTCCACGGCCTTGACAAGTCCGCGGTAGGAATGGAAATGAGTCTTCAGGTTTTCAATGGTCAATATAGCTGTCATGGTAATTCCCTTGATTATTATTATTCGTAAATTACTCGATAACTCCCCGGAGTTTCGGATCAAGCGCATCCCTCAAGCCGTCTCCGAGCATATTGAAACCGAAGACAACCAACATGATGGCTATCCCTGGCGAAATGGCCAGCACGGGACTGGTCATAAGAAATTTGTAGCCGTCAGAGACCATACCCCCCCAGGCAGGTGTCGGCGGGGTTATCCCGATTCCCAGGAAGCTCAAGCCGGCCTCCGCCAGGATGGTGGCTCCCAGCCCGATGGTAATCATTACCAGGAGGGGAGGGAACGCATTGGGAAGAATCTCCTGCAACATAAGGCGCCGGTTGCTCATGCCCATAGCCCGCGCCGAAAGAACGTATTCGTTCTGTTTCACGGAAAGGACGACGCCGCACATCATGCGGCAGGGTGCCGCTAGCATGCCGATAGACAGAGCTATGATGATATTCTTCATGCCCGACCCCAGCAACGTAGCCACGAGTAGGGCCAGCAGCAACATCGGGAAAGCCATCAGCGCATCCATAAATCTCATGATTATATGGTAGAGGACGCCGCCGAAATAAGCAGCAATAAGACCTAGCGCTATGCCGATTACCGAAGCGATGCCTATTACAGAAACACCGATGATTAAGGATGTCTGCGAGCCGTAGATTATCCGACTCAAGGTGTCCCTGCCCAGGGAATCCGTCCCCAGGAGATGAGCCATACTCGGCGGCTCGAGTTTGTTGATGATGTCCATCTTGTACGGGTCATAAGGGGCCAGGAGAGGCGCAAAAATAGCCGCGATTATCAGTATGACGATTATCACGAAGCCGATAACCGGCAAAGGCCGACCCACGAAGACGGAAATCATACGTTTCGTCTCGCTGTAACTCGGCGCTACTTCTGACCAGCCGGAATCATCAACTGCCTTGTTGCCGGTATCTTTCTCCTCCGCCATGTCAGAGCTCCTTAATCATATCGTATCCTCGGGTCGAGCCACCCGTAGGAGATGTCAACTACAAGATTTGATAGTACCACCACTACCGCAATAATGAGGGTGCCGGCCTGAATAACCTGGAAATCCTGCTGCATCACGGATTGCGTCATCAGCCTGCCGACACCGGGGATATTAAAAATTGTCTCTATGAGGACCGAGCCTCCGAAGATAAAGGCTACCTGGAGACCAAGCTGGGTGACAACAGGGATAAGGGCATTCTTGATGGTATGCCTCGTAATAATCATCCGCTCTCTCAATCCCTTGGACCACGCCGTGCGGATATAATCCTGCTGAATCACCTCGAGCATCGAGGAACGGGTCAGACGGGTCAGCGCGGCTAAAGAGAAGAGAGAAAGGCAAATAACCGGCATTACTATCTTTTTCAGGCTCAACCAGAAATCTTCGAAAGGGTCGGTCCAGCCGCTTACCGGCAGCAACCCGGCCTTGAGAGCCAGGAGATAAATAAGAATAATACCCACCCAGAAAGCCGGCGCAGTTATACCGATGTTTGCCAGGAAAGTAACCGCCGTATCTATCCACGTACCTCGCCGGAGGGCGCAAATAACGCCGAAACCGATGCCGAAAATAGCGCTGATTATAAAAGCCAGCACCCCCAGGTAAACCGTTATGGGCATACGTTCCTTGATAAGGTAGCCCACGTCGGCATCATAGTATATGGAAAGACCGAAATCGCCGGTGAAAAGTCCACCCAGCCAGTCGACGTACTGCAACGGTATGGTTTTATCCAGGCCGAACTTAACCCGCAGTTCTTGAAGTTGCTCGTCGGTTAGCTCCTGCATATCGGCCTGGTTAATGTATATCACCAGTGGATCGCCGGGTAAAAGACGGATAAAGAGAAAAATCATGATAGTGACAATCAGGATAACGATAATGCCTATCAATATCCGGCGGATGATGTATGCTGTCACACTGGCCTCCGTCAATGTTAAGTGGCATTCCGAAAAACGCACACCCCGACTATACCTGGCTATGAGTATAATCCGGGTAATAAGCTATGCCTGAGGTGCTGTTAAGTGCTCTCGTATTCCAGACCGGGTGACATACCGTGTCGCCATATCGGGGAACGCCGTTATGCCACCCAATCCTGTACATTTACTTGCGCTATATATTACTTTTCCAGCCAGACGTCATGTGGCGCCCAGTAACTCACGATGTGTCTGGCATGATGTTCGAACCCATGAAGGGTTGGATACATGGCAACCAGCGGGCAATCGCCCTGGTACGGGATGCATATAACGTCGTCGTACAAACCCTTGATTATTTCCTTGAATTGCTTGGTACGCGCTTCATCATCGAGCTGCGCGGTAATGGCATCCCATTTATCGAACCATCCTTCGGGACGGTAGAAGCTGATGTAGTTAGTTTCGTCACCGTAGCGGCCCATGGTGCCGAGGAGCGTGCCGACATTGGGGAAGCCGGGGAAGAGGATGCCCTCCCAGCCCTCGCGAGGCTTGGAAAAGGCCGCGCCGAACTCGAGGATTTCCAGTTCGGTCTCGATGCCGACCTCTTTAAGGTACGTCTGCACGGCTACGAGGGTATCGCGCCGCGCCATGACATCGGAAACCAGCTTGGTAGTAAATCCGCCGGGATAACCGGCCTCGGCGAGCAGCTCTCTGGCTTTGTCGGGGTCGTACTCGCGCAGTGGACAATCATCATTGTACCACTGGTCTCCAACCATCGCCAGCTGTCCCAGAGGATCGTAGTAACCCATGCCGATGCCCTGGGCCATCGTCCTCTTGTCAAGGGCGTATTCCAGCGCCAGTCGTACCCTCTTATCGGCGAAGGGAGAGTCCGGGTTATTGCCGTCCGGGATAAAGCTGTGGAGGTAAGCCAGCGTCGGCTGGTAGATGGTATAGCCTTCAGCGGCCAGTTGGACCGCATCGACGGGGTCGACGTTCTCTATGGCCTGCGCTTCTCCCGCCTTGAAGGACATGATACTGACGGTGAGGTCGGCGATGTTGCGGATTTCTATAGCATCCAGGTAAGGCTTGCCCTCCTGCCAGTAGTTGTCATTCCTCGTGTATCTGACGAAATTGTCTCTCTGCCAGCTGTCAAACAGGAAAGGCCCGGTGCCGACGCAGTGCAGTTCGGCCATATTTTCCGCGGTGGCTTCTTTGGCCATGGCCGTCGGCGAAGCCATCAAGCCGATAGCCCCCTGCGCGATACGGAGCAGGAAGGTGGAATCGACATCTTCCAGGTTTATCTTGACGGTGTATTCATCCGGGACTTCGATTGATGTGACGTTGGTAAGGAAGGCCGTGCCGGATAAATTTGCCTCGGTGACGGCTTCAATATTGTACTTCACGGCTTCGGCGTTGAAGGGAGTGCCGTCGTGGAACTTGATGCCCTCGCGTAGCGTTAGCGTAATGGTCTTGCCATCGGGCGAGACGTCCCAGTCGGTGGCCAGGAAGGGCTCTATATGTTCCAGTTCATCGGTCAATAGAAGGGGTTCTAATGCCGGGAAGGTATTGCGGTTGGCGCAAATCCCGAGGTTATCGGCGATGGAACCTATCTGGGTTATACCGCCATTGTGGTTCCAGATAAAGGTGCCGCCGTATTGCGGTCCGCCGGGTTCCGGTGCCGGCGCGGGTGCCGGTGATGGTTCTGGCTCCGGCGATGGTGCCGGCGCTGGTGCGGGTGCAGGAGCCGGTGCCGGTTCAGGGGTTGGTTCGGCACAGCTGCCCAGGAGAAGTCCGGCTATTATCACGATCATCAGAGATATGATAAAACCATTCTTCAATTTCATATTCTTAACCTCCTGTGAAAACTTGGTTTACGTTCTTTTCGACCTTGTTTAATGTTATCTTGAGCATTTCCCTTTGGTTTTTGTTATTCTCCCGTCACATAAGCTGGTGCCTCCCGGATATTATCCTAAGTAAGATCACAATAGTCCTCCGGCTTAGAGCCTTAATTCAAGACGTGGTTTCAGGAGATGGTCGGTAAGTTTGGTCTCGCGCATGAATTCCACCAGCATCTCGTGCAGCTCGTGCGCCTTTTCTGGTTTTTCTGTTATGACGTTCTTCAACTGCTGCGGGTCTGAAGGCAGATGATAGAGTTCGGATAAACCTGCTTCGGTGTTATAGAGTAGAGACCATTCATCCGTCGTTACGGTTGCGGTAGAATCTTTTTCCGTTTCTCGCAGGTGATCATCAACTGAACGTAGTGAATCACCGGCATTCAGGAACGGATGCGCACTCACCACATATTTTCGGCCCGGTATGGTCTGGTCTTTTATCATCGGCAGCAGTGATATACCCTCGACTCGAGGAGGAATCTTAAAGCCCATGATATCCATTACTGTGGGCATCAAATCAATGGCTGAAGTCAACCCGCTATAAACAGTCGGTTTGACACCGGGAACATAAATAATGAGAGGGGTGTGTGTCACTTCTTCATAGAATGGTGAGTCGGACCAGATTCCGGTTATCGGCCTCCCGGTTTTTTTATCCTTGGCGAAGACCATTTTACCGAGAAGGCCGCCATGTTCTCCGAAGTAGTAACCGTGGTCGCTCGTGAAGATGATGGCAGTATTTTCGAGCAAGCCCATGTTCTCCACCCTGCGCATGAAATACCCGAACCATGTATCTACCATGGTGATTTCACCACAGTACGATGCGTGGGCCTTTTTGACCTTCTCTTCAGTAAGGCCGGGGATATCCTGCCAGTATCCATACAAGGGCGGCGCCTGGTCGCCGTCATGTCCGGGCCAGTATAGTTCACGATAATATTGCGGGGGCTCCCAGGGCTCGTGCGGATCCCAGGTGTCTATGTAGAGAAAGAAATTCTCCTTATAATGCCTTTCCAACCAATCCATTGATTTTATGAATGTCTGGGGAGCAAAGCAATCGGATTCATAGCGCCAAGATCCTCTCACATCTCCGCCGAAAAAGGGCGTCTGACCGGGAATCTCGGTAAAGCTCTTGAACCCACGGTCGTAGTTCATACCGTTGCGTATGAAGAACGGTGTATCAACAATCGCGGCGGTGGTGACGTCCTTGTTTGACAGCAATTCTGGTAGCACATCTTCGCTTTTTGATATTGGTTCCCACTGCATAAAAGACATCGTCCAGCGACCCGTAAAATAATCGGCCCTAGTCGGCATGGTCGGGAATCCGGCGATGTAATGACCGTCAAAACGGACAGACTTTTTCGCGAAATCGTCTATTGAAGGTGTATGGATTTCTTTATTCCCGTATATACCTACACGGTCACGACGTAACGAATCGGATATTACCCAGATAACGTTCAATTAATATTCTCTCTCTTCCCTTTGCCTTCCCTGCGTTAGAGTACAAGGATAGGCTATAAATAAGGTACCGAGATATCAAATAGCGTATTATTTACATCTTTCTCCTTTCTTCCGAACATATCAGAGTAATAGACTATTTATACTCCCGATAGTTATTTTTTAACAATTTTCGTGCTTGCGCCATGCATTTTCTTGAGGGTTAAGGAAAGTCTAACTAATTTAAAATGATTTGTCAATTGATTTTGTGCATAAAACTACCAGTATACGTATTATTATTGTCAAAATTATTACATCATCCCTCGCTAATCTTCACAATGAACCCCACCGTTAATAGTTATTATCGGCGGTAACAGGCCGGATAACCGGATACACAAAGCATCACTCTCTTAATAATCTTAAAGGCGGGTCAGCCATATTCTCTCCAGTTGATAAGCCTATATCTTAATTCAGACGTGATTACCTCCCATAACCCCACCCCATACTTTTAGGAAGTACCCCGGATGGGATTAGACATTGGTCCCCCAACATGTTACTATAAACATCGGCAAAGGGAAGGAGTGTAAAAATACTCAAGGGGATAAGTTGTGACCTGAAGAATTAGGTAAAAAGTGTTGTCTGGGGACTCATCGACCACTCTGTGAATCTCGCCTCACCCTGTTGATTCCAGTGATTCTCAAATCAAGCAGTCCATCAGCAATGGTCTGTTCATTTCAGGTTATTAATCAACTCCAGTAAGCAGTATTTAACTCAAGTCCGTTCTTTGTTACCAAAACCCCACAGCTATTGAGCTTCCCGCCAGGTTTTCCCCCTATTTCATTTTTTAAAACGTACCGAATATAGGGAACGTGTTTGTGTTGAGACCGTCTTCAGCAAAAGAAAGGTGGCAGAAGTATGCCCGCTATAAATGAGCAAATAGAAATAGATAAAAGGAAATTACTGAACCAGATTGGCTACGACGAGGAATATCAGCCTACGGGCCGTGTTGCCTCTCTGGTGGATGATTATATAGATAATTATCATGACCTTATTGCGCCGTCCTATTCGTATACGATCAGGGATATCGAGTTCGTAGACGGGAATCGTATCGGCATCGGGGATTCTATTATCGTGAAGAGTAAAATACTGGCCGTATTGCTGGCAAGGTGCCGCAAGGTGGCCTTTTTCACCCTGACAATCGGTAACTACCTGGAAGAAATGGTGGCTTACCTCGCCGAGAACCATCTGGTACTTCAGGCGACCGTGCTCGATGCAATCGGTTCGGGCACGGCGGAAAAACTGGCCGGCCAGATTGAAAAGATAATAAAGGTAAAAGTTGGTACCGAGGGACTTGTTGCCAGCCGGCGCTTCAGCCCGGGCTACTGCGACTGGGAAGTGAGCCAGCAGCAAGCAGTCTTTCAGGCCATGCGGGGCGATACCGCCGGTATTAAATTAACGGAGAGTATGCTGATGATACCGCGCAAGTCTATATCCGGTATCATCGGGGTCGGTCTGCCCGGCAACGGTATTGAGGAGTATAACCCGTGCCTTACCTGTAAGAAGAAGGACTGCCCGGGGAGGAGGAAATAGACTATAGTTGTAAGAAAAGGACTTGAAGGTGGGAGTTATCAGCCCCTTACCCCCGAGGCTATATCACGTGTCAACGATACTGTTTTACGCGTTATTGAGGAAATTGGTTGTAAGGTAAATTCAGAGCAGGCCGTGGCCGCATTTAAAGCAGCCGGGGCCAGTGTAGATAAAGAAAATCGCGTGCGTATGTCCCCCGGAAAAGTGACGGACCTTATCGGGAAAGCACCATCGGAGATCAGGCTGTGCGGTCGTAACGGCAAGCACGATATATTATTAGGCGGTAAACGCGTCTACGCCGGTACCGGGGGCACCGCCCTTAATGTTTACGAACCTGAAACGGGCCAGAACCACCCGGCTACCCTGGAAGACCTGAAGAAAATCGCCAGACTTGTAGATAAACTGGATAATATCCATCTCTTTCTGCTACCCACCTATCCCAACGAACTATCGATAGAGCAGGTGGATGTCAATCGTTTCTTTGCCGGGTTGGACAATACCACCAAGCATATTATGGGTGGAGTCTATACATCCGAAGGGTTGCAGCAGGTCATACGCATGGCGGAAACGGTGGCCGGTTCGGCGGAGGCGCTGCGGGAAAGACCTATTATATCCGTGATAACCTGCAGCATCAGCCCTTTTGTTATCGATGGTGAATACGGCGACATGGTGGTAGCCGCCGCCAGGAGCGGTCTGCCTCTGGTATGCCCGTCGGAACCGCTGTGCGGGGCGACCTCGCCGGTAACGCTGGCCGGCAATCTGGTTGTCCAGACGGTGGATTCATTGATGGGAGTCATGCTGGTTCAGGCGGTTAATCCGGGAATGCCGGTAATCTTCGGCTCGGTGGCCACCAATACAGACCTGCGGGACTATAAGTATATAGCGGGTTCCGTGGAGATGGGCCTGCTCAATGCGGCTGGTGCCCAGATGTCCCAGTTTTATAAATTACCTTACTACGCCACCGGAGGCATGACGGATTCTAAAACGCTGGATGCCCAGAGCGGTTACGAATCGGCTATTACCAGCCTGATGTGTGCCCTGGCGGGCTCTAATTTTATCCATGATGCGGCCGGGTTAATGGAATTCGCCATGACCGTCTGCTACGAAAAATACGTAATCGATAATGAGATAATCGGCATGGTGATGAGGGCCGTCGAAGGGATAAGGGTAGATGACGAGACACTGGCGTATGACCTCATCAAGGAAATCGGGCCTGGCGGCAACTTCGTCACTGCCAGGCACACGCGGCGTTTCATGCGGCGGGAACACTACCAGCCTGCCTTGAGCGACCGGAACAGCCGGGAGAAGTGGGAGGCCGGGGGTGGTAAAACCACCTGGGAACAAGCCGCCGGGACCGTAAAAGCTATCATGGAAACCACTGCGGCTAAATTGCCGGATACGGTTAGAGGCCGGATACTGGCGGAGATAAAAGGCATAATAGACTGAAGATAGACCCGCAAGCGGATTGGAGGGAAGGATGACTGCGCAAATAATTGACTTAGTCAGAGAGAATGTGATTCAGGGGAGAGTCACCCGGGATGACGAGGGTATCGAGGAAGGTATGGTCGGTCAGCCCGGAGTAACCGAGTTGATAGAAGAAGCCCTAGACTCGGGCGTCAATATAGCTGACATTATCACCGAAGGGCTTACGGCATCCATGGAAGCCGTGGGCGAGAAATACGAAAATGAAGAATACTACATACCCGATATGCTGGCCTCCGCCGAAGCGGTAGGGGTTGCCATGGAGCTGCTGGAGCCGCACCTGGCCAGGAACGGCATAAAGCCCAAGGGTAAAATACTTATCGCCACCGTCAAGGGTGACCTTCATGATATCGGCAAGAACATCGTATCGATACTGCTGCGGGGGGCCGGGTACATCGTTAAGGACATCGGCCACGATGCCGAGCCCGGGGATATCGTAAACGCAGTCAGGGAAGAAAAGCCCGATTACCTCGGGCTTTCGGCGCTGCTTACCAGCACCATGGTCAACATGGAGGAGATTATCAAAGCGCTTAAAGAAAACGGCTTGAGAGACAAGGTAAAGGTAATCATCGGCGGTGCGCCGGTTACGCAGGAGTACGCCGAGAGTATCGGCGCCGATGGTTACGGCGCCGACGGGTTTCATGCCGTGGCCGTAGTGGAAGCTCTGCGCTCCGGCAAGCAGCCGTTTAGTTAAGGGGGGAGCGAAATGCCCAGAGAAGGAATTTTAATTGAAAATCCCATAGAAAGGCTGTCCGGCGAGCAGGTACGGCAAATACACGGTGCCTCCATCGATATCCTTAATGACCCGGGGCTCCTTTGCTTCAATAAAAAGGCGGCGGAGGTCTTTCAGGCAAATGGCGCCGAGGTGTCCGCAATCTCCGGCAGTGGCACGCCCTGCTGGGGCGTGAAGATACCGGAAAATCTCGTTGCCGGCGCCCTGGAAAGCGCCCCGAAGACGGTCAAGCTCGGGGCCAGAAACCCGGATAACACCCTGATAATGAACGGGGATGAACCGCGCGTGTTTTTTATCACCGGCTCGGAGACCAACATCTGGCTGGATGTTGATTTCTCCACCTATGTAAGTAAGACAGACCCGTCTAAGGAAGTAAAAGTGCCGGAATTTAAACCTCGGCGCGGCACCGTGGCTGACCTGTGCGATTCCGCCCATGTCTGCGAGCAGCTGGAAACCGTGGACGGCTATATACGCACGGTTAATATTCAGGATAAAGACATAACCGAAGATAATAAAGATGTCAATAAGTTCTTCGCCTGCCTGGATAACACCACCAAACATGTCATGTCCGGTCTCACCAGCCTGAAACAGCTGGATAACGTAGTCAGGATGGCGGAAATTATTGCCGGCGGACCGGATAAACTCAAGGAGAACCCCTTGATATCGTTTATTACCTGCCTGGTAAAAAGCCCGCTGCAATTCGTCGATGACACCACCGAGACTTTTATGGAGGTGTGTAAAAGAGGGCTGCCCATCGTGGTTTCTTCCTCGCCGCAGGCCGGAACTTCGGCGCCAATTAAAGAGGCCGGTATCATGGCCCAGATAAATGCCGAGGTACTGGCCGGTATAACGCTCGGCCAGCTGGTGAACAGGGGGACGCCGGTGCTCTACGGCAGCGTGCCGGTGAGGGCGCGCATGGATACCCTGGGAGATTCCTACGGGTCTGTAGAGACCAGCCAGTACAATATCGACTGCGTGCAGATGGCGCGATTTTATAAACTGCCGAACTATTCTACCTCCGGCGTGAGTGATGTCAAGATACCCGGACAGCAATCATCGATAGAGAGGCTGTTCTCCGATATCGTGGTGACCATGAGCGGGCCGCAGTTCCTGCACTGTGCCTACGGGCTGCTGGACTGCAATTCCGTGTTCTGCCTGCTCCAGGCTGTCCTGGATGACGCGCATTTTAAGATGATTAAATTTTTCCTGAAATCGCCGCGCATTAATGAACAGGAGTTTAATACGGTCAAGAAGCAAATAAAGGAAGTAGTGGCTACGCCGCAAAAAATGTTTATCAATTATATCAGGCCGGTCATGCGCAGCGGGGAAATCTCGCCCCCTTATCCTTTCGAGGCGGAAGGCGAGGTTGATAGCGTTTTTGCTCTGGCCAATGAGCGCTTACAGGAGCTAAGGGCAAAACCCGTGGAGCATATCGACCCGGAGACAACCGCCAGGATATTCCGGGAGGTCCCGGGTCTGCTGGCCAGGCTGAATGTACATAAGGGAGATGGATAGCGATGAGTGAAGATATTTTAAGCCTGTTGAAGGAAAACGTGATTCAGGGAAGAAAGACCGGTGAAGATATAGGTATCGACGAATCGCTGTCCGGGACGCCGGGAGTCGTCGACCTGGTAAATTCGGCGTTGAAGGATAATATATCTCCGGAATTAATCATCAAGGAGGCTCTTACCTCGGGAATGGAAGTCGTCGGCGAGAAATTTTCCACCAGGGAGTACTTCATACCGGATATGCTGGCCTCCGCCGACGCCGTCGGGGCGGCCATGGACATACTGAAGCCACTCCTTGAAGCATCGAACGTGGAAACGAAGGGGAAATTCGTCATCGCCACGGTTAAGGGGGACATTCACGATATCGGCAAGAACATTGTGGCCATCCTGCTCAAGGGCGCCGGCTACGAGGTCAACGATATCGGCATAGACGTTCCGGAAGAAAAAATTATCAGCGTGGTCAGGGATGACCAGCCGGATTACCTCGGCCTCTCCGCCCTGCTGACCACCACCATGACGGAAATGGACGTTGTCATCAAGTCGTTGAAAGAGAGCGGCCTTAGAGATAAGGTGAAAGTCCTTATAGGAGGGGCGGCCGTATCAGATGAATATGCCGGGGAAATCGGCGCGGACGCTTTTTGCGCGGACGCCTTTCAGGCCATCAGGGCGCTGGAAGAGTTTGAAGGAGCGTAAAGATAATTAGAATACATTGATAGAAGGCAGGTGAGAGTTTATGTGCGGCATAGCCGGATGTTTTGGAACGAAAGACACGGAAACAATCAATAAAATGCTGGATGCTCTTCCCCACCGCGGCCCCAACGACCGCGGGATTCACACATTTAATAATACGGTTTTCGGGCACACCAGACTATCCATCGTCGATGTGATGAAGGGGCATCAGCCCATTCTGACCAACGAGGGCCGGACCGGCATTATCTGTAACGGCGAGGTATATAATTTTAAGAAAATCAGAGAAAAGCTCGTCGATAAATACCGGTTCGCCACCGACTCCGATACCGAGGTTATCCTGCACCTCTACCGGGAAAAGGGGCCGGAGTGCGTTAAAGAACTGGATGGCATGTTCGCCTTTGCCATCTTCGATGGCGACGACTTCATGCTGGCGCGCGACCCCATCGGCATCAAGCCGCTCTATTACGGATATGTTGCCGGTAATCTCTACTTCACGTCGGAACTCGGGGCCATGACCCTGGCCGGCGTCGACGAGGTGCACGAGTTTCCCGCCGGACACTACTACACACCCGGGGAAGGATTTGTGCAGTACTACCAGATACCGGAAATCCAGGACCACCTCCTGACGGACGTGGAAGAAACGTGTAAACTAATCAGGGAAACCTTCATTACCTCCGTGAAAAAGAGGCTGCTGGCTGATAAAGAAATCCACGTGGGCTCTTTCTGCAGCGGCGGTATAGACAGCAGCCTGGTGGCGGCAATAGCCGCCGAGGAAATCCCGCATTTGCATACCTTTGTGGTTGGCATGAAGGATGCCAGCGGCGACGAAAGTGATGACCTTAAGGCTTCACGCATTGCCGCTAAGCATATAGGTTCAACACACCACGAGTTAATATTTACAGAAGATGAATATTACGAGGCGCTGCCAACCGTCATCAACAAGCTGGAGAGCTACGACCCGTCTCTGGTACGCTGCGCCGTGCCCTGCTACTTTACCTGTAAGCTGGCCGCCGAGCATGTGACGGTCGTGCTGACCGGCGAAGGCGCCGACGAATTGTTCGCCGGATATCATTACATGAAGCATTCCCCCATGGACGTGCTTAACAAAGAAGGCCGGCGCTGTATCGGCAACCTGCACAACATCAACCTGCAGCGCGCCGACCGTATGGGTATGTTTTTCAGCCTCGAATTGAGGGTGCCTTTCCTGGATGTGGAGATGATTGACCTCTCCATGAAAATACCGCCCGAGCTAAAGATACGCGAGTCCGAGAAGGTGGGCGACAAGATAGAAAAATGGATTTTGAGAACGGCCTTTCAGGATACGGGGTATCTTCCCGATGACATTCTCTGGCGTTATAAGGTGCAGTATACCCAGGGGGCCGGTTGCGAGGACCTCGGTGAAAAGCTGGCTTTAAGCGAGGTAAGCGAAGACGAGTACGAGCGTATCAAGGCGGAAAATCCCGATGCCACGATAAACAGCCGTGAGGCGGCCTACTACTATAAAATCTTTCGCCAGTATCACCCGCAGGACTCGGTGCTCGGTTCTATCGGTATCTGGACCGGCTTTGATTTCGCCGAGGAGAGAGAACGCGTCCGGGGCACCATGGACGGCGATCTCAAGCACGCCCGCGAGGAAACACCCGCCGAGGCGAAGTAAAAAATATTACGGAAGATACCGGGTTCCGGTGTTACCCATATCATCTCATTTCATCTTTCCCGGCTGGAAAACTGCCAATTTTGTCCGGCGCTACGTCTCTATAAGCACGGTGTTTGACAAATTCAGCGGGGTTACTTACATTATTTACTAAGGGCTGATTTTTCCCCGGCATATCTTCGCTTGTAAGGGAGACGTTATATGGCGGTCGCCTACGATGAACTGGCGCAAATCAAATATTTTACAGGCTTAAGCCCCGACGAGCTTGAAGAGGTCAAGAAATACATTGCCTTTGAGAAGAAAATCGACAAGGGACAGATTTTCCTGTTTGAAGGCGACCGGTCCGAGTATATGTACCTGATAATATCCGGGGCGGTGAAGGTCTACAAGCGGTCGGTTGACGGGAAAGAGCAGATACTTAATATAGCCTCCCAGGGAGAATCGTTAAATGACGTGTCAACCTTCGACGGCGGTGGGAGTGCCATGGATATGCTGGCGATGACGCCCGTACGACTCTATGCGATGAGGAAAGAGGACATGAAGCTCCTCTTCACCAAATATCCCCAGGTAGCCCTGAACGTGGCCGAAGCCCTCGCCGCCAAGGTTCGCCGGGATTCCTCCCTGGTGGAGGTGCTGTCTTTCGACCAGGTTATCAGCCGCCTGGCCAGGTTGATTCTCAAGCAGTCCAAAGCCGGGGAAAACCTGCTGCCGCTTTTTACGCAGCAGGACCTGGCGGCCATGGTGGGTACCAGCCGGGTGGTGGTCAACAGGTCGCTCCGGGCCATGGAGGGAAAGGGGGCCATCAGGCTGGAGCGCCGCCGCATCGTTGTTACCGATGAAGAAGCCTTGAAAAGTCTCGTGGAGTAAAACGCAGTCAGGCCGCCCGCAGGGAGGTTCGCGTGAATCTGGATGAACTGGAAAAAAGAGTCCGGGCTATAGAAGACCTTGAGGAAATCAAGAAACTGCACCGTAACTATATTTCCTGCCTCGATAACCTCGAATTCAAGAAGGCGCTGGACTTCTTTACGGAGGATGCCGAGGTAGAAGT
>Ga0315539_1001788_pt1 | contig 15685 bp, 10 predicted proteins | sample SalMarSW160150MG_FD_203097 | JGI IMG/M metagenome (GOLD analysis project Ga0315539, IMG submission 203097) | Salt marsh sediment microbial communities from the Plum Island Ecosystem LTER, Massachusetts, United States - Salt Marsh Sediment SW1601-150 ... | reverse complement strand
CATTTCACGACAATATAATTATTTTTGTAATGTTCGAGCGATTTACCGAACATGCATAAATTACCAAATTATTTGTAAGTCCTTATTTCGTAAGGGATTCTTCTAATAAAAAGTGCGAAACTCAACTGAATAACCTTTGATTTTATTATTATCTTGTATTTTTCCACAATGTGTTTCGAAAAACACATTTTTCTCAAAATTGACGCTTGCATTAAAACTGCCTCGGAAAAGAAAATTCTTGACGGTTCAAGGTGAAGATAATAAGATTATTGATGTCGTATGGGTTTTTGTTAAGTGTTTAAATGGAAAATCCCAGTAAATACTGAAAGAAAATCATCACTAATAGGAAACTATGACCCATGAGATTCTCTTTTAGAGCGCTGCGATGTGTCACGTTGATGCTGCCCTTATTCCCGATCCTGACCCAGGCCGCACAAATACAGCCTTATCGACATGTATGGATACCCATATCCATTCACTTCGAGGGACCGGAGGCAACCGAGACGGACAATCATCCAAATCCCTTCCTTGATTTCCGTTTGCAGGTAAAATTTACCTCCCCAAGTAAACGCGTCTACGATGTACCCGGTTTCTTTAATGGCGATGCCAACGGAAGTGGCTCGGGGAACCTGTGGACCGTGCGATTTGCCCCAGACGAACCGGGCTCCTGGAAGTATGAAGCGGACTTCAAGCAAGGCACCCAAGTCGCTGTACATTGGCCCCTGGAGCGAGGTGAGGCCGATTTTGGAACGTCGATCACTTTTGACGGGGAATCCGGGACCTTTGAGGTCAAACCTCAGAATGCCCTTGAATCCGGATTCTGGAAATGGGGACGCCTGCAGTATGTCGGCGGTCATTATCTAAAGTTTGCGGATGGTCCTTACTTTTTGAAGGGAGGCTGTAACAGCCCGGAAAATCTGCTGGCCTTTGCCGATTTTGACGATACAGTGCCATCACATCGGTATGGGCCTCACGTTCAGGATTGGCAGGAGAGTCGTTTTACCCTGGGTGACGAAAAAGGCAAGGGATTGTTCGGTGCCCTCAATTATCTCAGTCAACAGAAGGTCAATTCCATCTATTTCCTGCTGCAGAACATCGGCGGCGATGGGAAGGACGTCTGGCCCTTTGCGGGGCCGATCGATCCAAACGGCAGTCCCCATAACGACAACCTCCACTACGATGTCAGCAAGTTAAATCAATGGAACATTGTCTTTACGTATGCCCAGCAAAAGGGTATTATGCTTCACGCGGTCCTTAATGAGTCAGAGGAGGCAAACAAACGGGAACTCGACGATGGCACCCTCGGAATTGAACGGAAGCTCTTTTACCGGGAGATGATTGCACGTTTTGCCCATCACAATGCCCTGCAGTGGAATATCTCGGAGGAGTATGATCTCTTCTTCGCCCTTCGCCCGGATCGAATCAAGGAATTTGCTCAATACATCCAGGACCTGGATCCCTATGACCATCCCATCACCGTCCACAACGAAGGGCGCGATCCCGATCCCGGATGGCTTCCCTTCCTCGGGGATGCGCGTTTCAGCACCACCTCCCTGCAAACGTATATGAACACGGCCAAATGGGGCGAGCGTGTGGAGAAATGGCGTCGCCTGACGGAGGTTGCCGGGCGTCCTCTGCCGATCAACATGGATGAGTTCCTGGAGGCCAATCCCGACAATATAGTGAGAATCCGTAAAGAGGTCATCTGGCCAACCTACCTATCGGGTGGCAACTTGGAGGTCATCTGGGCATCCTTACTCGAGACCGAGGATTTTAGCACCTTATCCGATTTGTGGCGGTGGATGCGCTATGCGCGTGACTTTATGCAGGATTACTTACCGTTCTGGGAGATGGAGCCAGACGATCTCAGTGTCGTGGAAGCCGATGACCAGCACGGCGGTGCTCAATGTTTCATTAAAGACCGTGAGATCTATGCCATCTATTACCCCGTGGCGCTACGGACCGGTCGGCTAACGTTGTGGCGCGTTCAGGGACACTTCGAACAACGCTGGTTCAATCCTCGCACGGGTCAATTCGTCGGTTCTCCTACGGTGTTTGAGGCCCAGGAACTGCAACCCATTGGCGCGCCTCCGTCCGATCCAGAAGAAGACTGGGCCGTACTGATCCGACGGGCTAAAGCGCCCCAAGACGAACAAGAGTCGGTCCCGTAAAATCAAATACAGGCAAATTATACGAATTCTAAAAAATTTTCGCGTGCATGTCAAAATAGGGTTAAGATAACCTAATAGAGATCTCTGAAAAACTACTATTTCTCACAGAAAATTGCATCTATAATGCCATAAGGCATGATGCTTTTTCGGAAAACCGAGATCAAGCAACAATTTTTCTGTAAATTTTATTTCGCTCTGATGCAGAATCGCTGTTCTCCACGTCCATATTCAAGTACCTTTTACTTGTCTCCCATTCCTCGCTCAATTCCATCAGCACAGCACTGACCAGACGAAGCAACGATGCCTCATTTGGAAATAACCCTGCAACCCTCATCCTGCGATTAATTTCCTCGTGCACACGCTCCAGCATATTGGTTGTTCGCATCCTTTTGCGATGACTGTCAGGCAACGCAAATACTGTCAAACCTTCCGGCAGATTTTCCTCCATCCAAACAGAAAGCTCCGGAGCAGTTTTTTCATACTTGGCCACATAGAAATTCAATCGCTGCTCAGCCTGTTGGCGCTCAGGAGCATTGAAGATGTCATGAATATCATTGTGAACCTGCCTTCGCATCTTGAGCTTAGGCACATAGCCGGCGGCATTGCGCTGCAAATGACACTGACACCGCTGCCATAATATGCCCGGCATCACAGCATTCAAAGCGGCCTGCAAGCCATCATGGTCATCGCTGACAACATATTTAACGCCGTGAAGCCCTCTGTGCTTGTTGAGTTTCGCACTTTTTATTAGAAGAATCCCTTACGAAATAAGGACTTACAAATAATTTGGTAATTTATGCATGTTCGGTAAATCGCTCGAACATTACAAAAATAATTATATTGTCGTGAAATGGCTCATAAGCTTAAAATTACCCAATTTAACACAATTCAAAAAGTGCGAAAGTTAACTGCTTAAGAGTTTTGATAAATTCCCGCCAATGAGTTTCGGCCTCACTCAAAGACACACTGACACCCAGGATGCTTCGCCTGCCATCAGTATCAATCCCGATTGCCGTTAACAGGGCACAAGATACCACAGAACCTGCAGTTCTGACCTTTTCATAGTGTGCATCAAGGACCAAATAGGGATATCCTCCAAGTGGCCTATTTCGCCACTTCTCCAACTCCGGGTCAAGAATTTGAGCAACTCTACTAACCTGAGTACTGGAGACTGAAAGCCCACACATCTTTTCCAAGACATCGGTAACCCTGCGGGTTGATACCCCCTGGACATACATCTCAGCTATAGCCAACTTCAACGCTCTTTCGCTGCGACAGCCTTTTTCCAGAGCTGATGGGTAAAACTGCACACTTCCACGTACTTGCGGGACATCGACCATAAGCTTGCCCATGCGGGTATCGAGGGTCTTAGCCTTGTAACCGTTGGCATAGCCTATGCGATCCTCACTTCGCTCATACAGGCTGGCACCGAGAGCCTGTTCCCGTTCTATTTTCATTGCTTCGTTAAGCAGGATACGAAAGGTCTCGGTTACTGCCTCAACGCCATTTTCATTTACCATTTGCATCAGACTGGCCAATAAGTTATTCTCCTTTACCTGGGTCATGTTTTTTTCTCCTAATTAAAGTATTCAAAAAGTCTTATAATAGGAGAACGGCATGACCCTGCTTTTTCAAGCGATTTTTGCGTGTGCTGTCGCTTCGGCTCGCTACGCTCGCCTCCGCTCCACCACACGCATGCTTCACACCGAATTTACAGAAACATATTTACACTAACAAAACCGAGTTATTCAGAGGTCTCAATAGTTCGTTATTGATAATTCTTGGTGTATACGTATAATACAAATTATGCAGTTTTTTTATTGTCGAGGTAATGGTTCAAGAGCGATAGGATGGATATGATAAAACAATGTGGATTTACATTAATAGAATTATTGGTTGTAATTGCTATCATAGCTCTGCTGATGGGGATATTAATGCCGGCACTTCAAAGGGTCAGAAAACAGGCGAGGGCAACCGTCTGTTACTCAAATCTGAAACAATGGGGAACTTCAATAATGTTATATAATGCAGAATCTGAGGGCAAATTGTTTTCGATCGGCCCGGGACAATGGATGGAATCGTTGCGGCCATATTACAGCGACGTAGATAAGATTCTCGCCTGTCCATCAGCAATAAAGCCCTGTCAAGACCTCGATATTACAGAAGCTCGTGGTAGTGTTGATACCATGTGGGGCCGTAAAGGCCAGAAAACGGAGTGGGGAGGAAGGGTAGAAGGCTACTGGGGAAGCTATGGACATAACAGCTATGCTTCGTATACTTATTCGGGGGATTCAAGAAGCTGGGGCAGATTCAATGTGAGTGGTGTACAAGACATTCCGGTCTTTGCTGATAGTGCTTTTGTGCATGCAGTACCGAGGTATACAGATCCCATTCCACCTGAGCCCTTGACAGTTTATTCCGATATCCCAGTAAATGCATCCGGTTGTCAAATATGGCGGTTTTGCATCGACCGGCACGAAGGAAACATAAACATCTGTTTTTTGGACAGCGCAGTTCGAAAAGTAATGCTTTATAGCTTGTGGGACCTTAAATGGAGTCGCGATTGGATACCACAGGGTTATACCAGAGCAGATATGCCGTGGTTAAAATAACAGCTTTTTGAACATGGTAGATCTTAGAATGGTAAATTTATACAAGGCTACCGAAGAAACCTTCGTTTAAAATGGAAAATATAAGATACCAGCCGGGTGATTTTATGTGTCTGATGGCTTAAACAAAGTTCGGGTTATTAAAAAAGGGTCTGTACTCTAAGATGTACAGACCCTGCAGGTAAGCTTCTGAGTTCTTTTCGTATATTATTTCAGGTTTTTTAATACCTAAATATACTGACGTTTAGAAGCTTTTTTCAGCATTAACCACAGATCTATTCTTGAATTCGGCTCTCTGTATCTTACTTCCAGTGTGTGGTTTCCAGACGGCATATTGAACTCTATTGGCGTAGTACCTTCATTATCCGAATAGAGGTAATGCCATCCCCAGACAGGATTATTGTACATCCAGTTACCCCATTGAATCCAGCCGGATTGGTGGATATCGACACCGTTTGAAATTGTCGCTGTGGGAACTCTTGCCCATACCGAATCGTCAGAGCCACCTCCACTTACGCGAGCTGCAATCCTGTAAATTCCGCCGGTTACATAGAATGTGTAGGTAACCAGGCCGTCTGCCGGAGGTGTAGATGTGTCCGGTGTAACAGCAGGATCCAGCATGATATATGATCCGCCTGAGGTGCTGGTATCATCGCTTAAAACAAGCATTGGCGCTTCAATCGAATTCATCGCCTCAGCCTCGATCCAGATTTCTTGCTGAGGAATCGGGGGTGCTTGCCCGTAAAGTGCGATATCATCAAAGAAAACCGTTCCTTTGCCGCCTGCTCCGCCGGCTTTCTCAATACCGATGGCAAGACTCGTAACATTACTCAGGTTGGTAGCAAGTGAAGTAAGATCGATATTTGCCTGTCCCCAGATAGGCTTGGTTATGTCTATGGTTGTGTCAACTCCAACGCCGTTAATAGATACATACAACAGGTTCGAGCCGGTATTAGCCACATTACCATATACCCATAGAACCAACGTCGTGGCGCCGCCTACTGTCCAGTCGCTGCCGATAGCAAGGTCAGCAAGGTCGGCGGGATTAACTGAAACTTCTGAATAACTTGCGCTGGTGTTGTCGTAGAGGAATGACGCCGATTGCTTGCCGCCATGAACGATATCGGTTTCAACAATATGTTCGCCACCTTCAAAATAGGGATCCTGATAACCTATGAGAGCTCCATTGTCATCACTGCCATATCCATCTGTCCAGGTCCACCATATCCTGTTCTCTTCTTCATCATCGTAGCCTTCGATATCATCCACAACAAAATAGGCATGTGTTGAAAAGCTCCAGGTATCGCCCTGCCAGGTATCAGGGGTCTCGGCGTCATTGACCTCCTCAACCATCCAGTAGTAGGTCTTGCCTAATACAAGGCCTGCCGGACTAAAGCTGGTCTGGTTTACGTTATAGGCCGTACCATTTAGGACCTCGTTCGGGTCATCGCTGAAGTACACCTTATGCATAGCTGCTTCTCTGCCTGCTCGCCAGCTCAGGACTGCATTAAGAGCGATATCTGTCGCTCCGTCGTCGGGGTTGGGGTATCTTGCTAGGACAGGAGTATACAAAAAGCGAACCTCGCTCAGACCATACTGGCTAAATAATCCGTCGCTCCAGTTGCTGGTGGGGGTAATTTTGACGTACCTTGCTACAACATCCTCTAAATCAACGGTTGTATTGGCAGATGCTGTTGCCTTGGCAAACTGGTGGCCGCTGCCGAGCGGAGTCCATGTGGCGCCGTCAGTTGAATATTCAATGTTAGCATCCTTTATACCGTAGCCGGTAAAAATAGATACGATGCTATTGTAGTTCCAGACCAGCATATGGTCTAGCTTATAGTCCCTGTCAAATTCATATTGTATCCAGGTTGGCTGTGGTGTTGTGCCGCTGACCCAAGAACCGGTAGTGTTAGAGTGCAAATCATCAACTAATCCTGATTCGTTGATGGTATTTATTGGCCCACCATTAACCGGATCCTGCGAGCTGGATGCTGTGGCTGTTATCTTCTCGCCTAGTATCGGGTATCTCCATGGTTCAGTTGTAAAACTCCAGACAACGCCCTTATAGATTCCCGTGGTCGTTGGGGCATTGACCTCGTCGATTCGCCAGAAATAGGTCTGCCCATAATCGAGCAGTCCGTTTGGATCATAAGTATTAGCATCCTGGCCCTGCTCAAATAATACACCCAGCTGATTGTTTCTATCGGCATTATTGACGTCCTCGAGGACGGTTCCGAAGTACACATCGTGTGTCTGTGCATATATTCCCGGCTCCCAGCTAAGGCTCACATCCCTTGCTACATCTGTTTGTCCATCTTCAGGAACAGGATTAAATGCAAGTACAAAGCTTCCACTGACAAGATACCTGACCGCATTTAGGAAAATCTGTTGACCAGCCCAATTGAGGTTCAACCCCCCTTCCGGATTTTGTGAGCCGGCGTGAAATATCATTCGTTTACCTCCGGGAGTTGGGCCATCATCGTAAAACGGGATTCCCGCCTGAAATTCAGCTATCCATGTATAGTCGTTGCCAGCTGTTTTGGCAATTAGCGTACCATAACCGACATCTGTATTATTACTAAACGCTGTACCGCTACCACTAAAAGTAATCCTTATCACGTTGCTATCAGGAATTGAAACGTCGGTAAAAATCTGATGGTTAGGCATTAATACTTCAAGCGAGGGTGGGGGTGTAACAGTCGCGATATTGTCAGCATCACTCATCCAACCCCAAGCTACATTGGTAGGTAAATATCCATTTAAACATATTAGCGGTGTCCCTATATCGTTCCACTGGCTTGGTTCACCAGGGTGGTCTTTATAGCTACCTTGTTTGGCAGAAGTGCTGACAATTATCAGATCGGCGGCTTCAAGTTCGGCTATCTTGTCGTCATTCAGAAGGGTCCAGTTGCCTAATCGGTAATCGACTGTGTATCCCTGGTCTTGAACTAGCTTCATAAAATCTTCGTCGTCCTGTACACCATCACGATTTGTGTCCACCGCCTCAGAGACCCAAATGATATTCGCGGCGTTAGCCATGGTCGTTATGAGCAAACTTAGGACCAACATAAAAGAAATTAGATAAATTGTTTTTCTGCACATATTACTGTCCTTTCCTTTCAAATATAATAGTTGTAGCCGTTATATGTAAACTTTCGCACTTTACAAAGATGTAAATCCAGATAAACTTGGGCTGTAAGCTTTTATAACCTGCATTTGTTGAAATTTTGTGATTTTCGGAACTTTTCTCGAACATATGTTAAATCCCAGATCGCACATAATCCCGTTTTGGCAGCCATTTTAGTTCTCTGAAAACTCGAAAGTCCACTATACCAAACAACACATAAAAAAGTGATAAAGTCTCTCCGATTTTACCTTCCCTACATTACTAAACATATATCTGCCCAGGATAATGATTCTTAGAATTGTCTTTTACCTCCTTCCTCAACCGACTGTTAATAAAAAGGCAAAAACCATAGCTCCGGATAATGCTTTTTGTATCCGGCCACCTCAGTTTTTCACTGCCCTTCGGCAAATCCGGGGAAAAATCCTCCATTGCTCTTGAAGAATCAATCAAAATTTCCCCAAAATCTACATATTATTATATTATTTGTACCAAATTAACTACCTTGTAGTAAAGAAAAAATTTTCTGACACTTAGGGATGTGTGTAAAATGTTTTACTGGCGCTCTGTAAGTGCTTGTTTTACAATGACGTATGTCGGCAAAAAAGTGAATATTCGATAATCCCGTATCGCTTGTTACTATTTGTCATTTTGACATTATGATTTCAACGGCAATAGGGATGTATGACTCCCAACGGAGGTAGGAGTCACGGTGTGAATGGGCCCTCCCAGAAAGATGTATGCTAAAGGTGTAAATGGATCAACGACAGAGTTGCTCTTCGAAGTCTTTGACGAGAGGATAAAGTAGGACGTATTTCTGGGGTAATTTGCCCTGGTGCGATTTTTCTAACTTGCCACGACCTTGCGTAATACCCACTTGCTGCCAGTTGGCGGCTCTATAACAGGTCCCTGTAAATCGGTCGTTCTCAACAAATGTTTCCAGTAACACAGGGCGATAAGGCCAATATTTTGGATTTTGGCAGAATTGGCAACAAAATTCGCAAAAGAATACTTCGGACTATTGTAATCCGAGTAAGATTTTGGTATCGTCCCAAAGGTTGGGAGTAAATTGAAAAAGGCCTGAGTTGTGATAACGTTTATTTGACACAGAAAACGGTTATCACAGGAGACTCAAGCCATGCAGGATATTATAACACTGGAAGTATTAAGCGCGCTATCAGAAAACAACTTTTCGTTGGATGAACTGGTTTTCCGGACAAAAGAGCTGTTCGAGAGAGAAGGGCTATCAGGTTTTGTCAGTCTGATTCTTCAACTGGCCGATGAGAGGATATGCATCAACATGGTTCAGGGTAAAATGAGCACTCCTGCTGTCCACAGCCGCAGTATGAGCATCATGATCAACTGGATCGTCAGTTTCGAACTTCCGTGGGTACGGTCATGATCCGCTGGCGTCGGTTAAAGTGTACCCACTGCGGGAAAAGCGTCATTCCTTTGAGGGAATTTCTCGGCCTGGAGCGTTATCAGTCAAAGACATCGGAACTGGAAAAGCTGGTAACGGAAGTCGTTATGTTCGTCGCTGGCTTAAAACGGGTATCGTTACGCCGCGTGTTTCCAGCATGATAGAACGCATGATGAGAGAGATTGCGCGTCGTCTCAAACGCATGGCCTTTGGTTGGAGTGAAGAAGGAGCCGCAAAGATGGCAAGAATTATTATCAAACGCTTCTGTTCAACCGGCCAGTGGGAAAAATACTGGCGTGATAGGCTGAGAATTCAGGACAACGTGATGCTTGTTCTGAGGAGTATTAAGGTCGAAAATCCCCAACCTTTGGGACGTTAATAAGATTTTGATACTATTTTGGTTGCTTCCCGACAAGTCGGGAAGCATTTAATATAGGAAATGTTCGGCGATATTTAAAGGGACACGATTATGAAGAAATTGAACCGTAGGGATTTTATGAGTGGAATGGGGAAAATAGCAGCAGGAGCTTTAGCATTACCCGCTTTGAGTTATGAAAAAGTCCTCGGGGCTAATGGGGGATTTGTTGCTGTCGCTGTGGAAAAAGGTGAATTGAAATTTGCACCTGTGTCCGATGAACTGCTCCAGCAGCTCGGCAAAAAACGTGAGCCAGACTGGCTGAGGTGCCCTTTGTTTTTTACGAGAGATAGCCACCGACCTGAGTTGAGAAATCGCAAGGCCGGAGATATTGCGGCGATGGTAAGACAGATTGCGGAAAACAACGGCAAGGTATTCCGCCTGGGCATTTGTTGTTACGGGGACGCCTTTTATCAGAGCAAGGTTACGCAGCACGCACCTGGGCTGGGGGATATAGATTATCTGCGCGAAGCTCTCGATGAAGGGGAAAAATGCGGGGTCAAGATTCTTGCATATATAAATCCGAATGGTTTGTATGACGATCATCCGCTGTATGAACAATGCGTGCTGCGTGACGCCAAAGGACAGATTTGGAACGTGTGGGGATACGGAGAAACAAGAACACGATACCCGTGCATCAACAATCCTGTGTATAAGAAACTGTTGGTGGACGTGCTGACGGAGATGTTCACGCAATATGACCCTGCCGGGCTGTATGTGGATGGATTAACGCCACATATCTGTTTCTGCCCGTATTGCAAAGCAAAATACAAACAGATGTTTAATGAGGAAATGCCAGCAAAATTTGAATCTTGGAATCAGACCACTGTGTTTTGGGAGATGGTGAGTATGCCTGAGCTTGTAGGCGACCCACGAGACCCGGATTCCAAAAAGCTGACGGAATTTTTCTATAGCAGCCTGATTGATATGACAAAGACATTCACGGAAACGGTGAAGAATTGCAAGCCTGATGTGGTATCCATTTATCACAGCTGGCCGAAACCCGATATTACCCAATATTACGACGGAACACTGAGTGAAATATATGTCAGGGCGCCGTGGGTTCATACTCTGTGGAAGGATGGAGAACTGGCCAATTATGCGGCGCTGATGGGGATGCCGATTCTGCAGAATGTTTATCTTCAGCACAGAACGGACGCCGAGGCCAGGCACAAGATGGTATCGGCGCTCGCCAACGGCGTTTATCCGAACGCGTGGAATTTCCGCGGGATGAAGACAGTGTTTGGCTTTATAGCCGATAATGCGGAATATTTTGATTATGCGACAACTGCTCCGGTGAAGTTTCTGGCTTTCCCGCGGGTAATCCGTCACGACAGCATCCATCGAAAAATCGTGAAGGAAAAGGTTTTGTCTTCATCGCCGCGGGACCAGTTCCTGGCCCCCTATGTAGGACTTTACTCGGCCCTATTGCGGGCTGGCGTACCTGTCGTAACATTGCATCGGCTCAATTTTCATGAAAAGTTCAAGGACTACAAGGTTCTGTGCCTCGCGAACGAGGTAAGCCTTACCGATGAGCAGATTGAGGCGATTCGCAAATTTGTGGCTGCCGGCGGCGGATTGGTTGCAACGTATCAGACTTCGCTATTCGACGAACAAGCCCGGCTGCGGCCGGATTTTGCTCTCGCGGATGTATTTGGCACCAGTTATCAGAATGTTGTAGCGGGAAATAGTCAAAATGAAGTTAGATTTACGGACAAGCATCCGGTTACAAGCGGACTTGAAGGAGCGAAAATTATATACGACGAGCCGCAGATTGCGGTTAAGCCATCGGGCGGACAAGTGGTCGCAAAAATGTATGGAGCAGACATCGATCCCAATGGCCTACCGGCAGTAATTGTGAATAATTACGCCAGCGGCAAAGTCGTTTATCTGCCGGGACGGCTTGATTCGCTCCAGTGCGAGAAACTGTCGCCCCTGATAGAGAAATTATTCGCCAACTCCGTTCAGTGGGTCTCTAATAACAAAATGCCTGTGGAAACAGAGGCCCCTGCCACAATCGGCGTAACCGTGTTCGACCAGCCGCAGCGAAGAATACTGCATCTGGTAAACCACAACGCTGATACCATCAGGGCATATCAAAGCATTGAGCCGATAGAGAATATTTCCTTAAGGCTTGAAACGCCCAAGGGTAAAACCGTAGCAAAGCTTCATCGACTGTGGAACAAGGCCGATGTGCCGTTTGAATTGGAGGGAAATATTATAAAATTCAAGCTGCCTGAAATCGGTGAATACGAGGTAATCGCAGCAGAGTTGAAATGAGAAATCCCAGTTAAGTTAGTTTTTACTAAACATGTAAAAAAAGGATAATATCTGAAATGCAGAATTAAGGAAAGCTTCTTTTATGAAAACGATGGTCAGAGTCTGCATATTTGTGTTTGTCGGTGTGATGATACTGGCTGGTTGTGAGACTGCTCCAACAACACAAGATAAGCAGGCACAGTTAATTGTTAAAGGCGAGGATGTAAATCAGCTTTCCAAGAAGACAGAAGCAGTATTCGCCAAAAGTGTAAAGGTGAGCGTTGTCTGTCTCCGCTACAATCCTCCCGAGATGTACAACTGCTGTGATGTCGAAAGGAATCTGACAACCGTTTGCGCGAGGCTTGACCAGGCCGCGGAAGACGGTGCTGATCTTGTACTGCTCCCAATGGAATGCGTGAACACACCCGGTGAATCCATACCAGGCCCGATTTCAAATGCCATCGCAGAGAAGGCACTCGAACACAAGATGTACATCATTGGTAACATCCGCGAATCTGACGGCGGAAAAACTTACGTTACGTCATTTCTTTGCGACCGTTCCGGCAATATCATCGGCAAATACCGAAAAAGCCACAAAATGCCCGACGAAACTATGGACCTTGGAGACGAATTGCCGGTTTTCCAGACCGATTTTGGCAAAATTGCCATGCGCATCGGCTCCGACAGATTCTTCGTGGACATTGACCACGTGTACACCGCTAAAGGTGCAGCAATGATATGCTGGTCGCAAATGCCGGAACCTTTTGAAGATGAATACCAGCAGGATATGCCCTCCATAGGCAGAGCGGGTGACTATAATGTCTTTATTGCCTGCGCAAGATACTCGACCGGAAGACGAGATGTTTATAAACCCAATTGGGTTAATATCCAAGGATTTTACGGCATGTCGCTGGGCAAGTCATATATCGTAAACCGCGAAGGTATGTTCATCGCCTGCACGCCTCGGATGGGCAGCTCCGTTGCCACCGCCGTCATCCCCTCCGACCAACTCAGCTATGGAGGTCGAGGTGTGGCGTCGAGGCCGGTTTTCCCTGCTATCTGGGACCCAGTAAAACCTCTCAATAAGCCCAGTTATAAGAAGAGGACCATCGTAGCCACCGCCATTCCCGACCGCCTCACACCTGACCAGGTCCTGACGCGAATCGATGAAGCCGGTGCGTTTGGCTCGGATATTGTCTGTCCGCATGAAGTCGAATGGTGCAAGTCACTTAACGACCATGAAGACTTTCTTAACTCTCTCGCCCAAAAGGCAGCGCAGTACCAAATGTATATTCTGATGAGCGGCGTTCTGCGCAACCCAAATATCAACGAAGGTCTCCTTTACGACCGCAACGGACAACTCGTCTTCACATACACTAAAATATGCCCATCTTCGCGACTGCCAGGAAACGAAACTCCTGTTTATGATACGGATTTCGGCAGAATCGCCGTAAGAATCTGTTGCGATGAACAGTGGCCAGAAATCGACCGCTCCTTCTTCATAAAAGGAGCAGAACTTCTTTGCTTTCCAACCATGAGCTGGGAGCCGGACGGCATTTACCGAAACAACCGCGACTTTGCACGCGCACTGGATACCCAAATGTTTCAGATACAATCTACCCATTTACAAACTGAATTCGTCCACAGAAGTTTCGTTGTGGAGCCGACCGGTATTCCCATTGTACAGAACAGATACTCCCGCCGTGGCGACATTGTCTCTGCCGTTATCGACCTCGACAATGACAGGCCAAAAAGGTTTGTGAGGCAATACACTCAGAGAGGTCCCGGCGGATATATGCCCCGATATAAGCCAGATTTTGTACCGGGAATGCAGAACGACCTTGCCGATGTAATTCGTCAGCAAAGAAGACCGGAATTGTACATATCCCTCTGGCCTGCCGGATATAACCCACCAAGGCTTGCATCCAACCCGACGCCGGCGAATGGCGCAAAAGATATTGTAACAAATCCTTCCCTGTCCTGGACAGAAGGCTGGTTCGCCAGTTCGCATAACGTTTACTTCGGCACAAGCTTTGACGATGTCGACCAGGCTAACGACCCAAATACACCGCCCGGCAGAGGAAACCAGACATCAACCACATACAATCCCGGCACACTCCTAATAGGCAGAACTTACTTCTGGCGTATTGACGAAATCTGCCCAGTGCCCACATTAGGGACGTGGAAAGGCGAGGTCTGGTCATTCACTGTAAACGACTCCTCAAGCTCCGCTTCCAGCGTTGTCCTGCCAACTCGCTTAGCAGCTAATATGTTATAGATATGGTTTGGAGTGGGAGTGAACCGCTCACACACGGAGATTTGATCCGTTGTCCGCCTTTGGTGGTAGTTTTGCTCGCTAATCTTTTGCTTTTTCTGGCTTGTTAATCCTTTGGTTCTTGTTGTGTAAAATGTGGAAACAGACTACTTGGAAGGTTCTTTGGCTCCGATGATAAAGGTCTTGTTGTTGAAGAGTATAACTTATTGATTCAGCATAGTCTCTCGACGTCCTCCGATTAGAGCAGCTAAAGTAAGTCCAACAGCACAAAACGTAAAGATAATTCCGTTTGGTGTTCGGCCTGTCCATTCGGCCCATGGCCAAGGAAAATGAAAGAATGCGTAATTCAACAAGAAATACATCCATGTGCTTAATAATAATCCAATTCGTGTGAAATTATATCCTGTATGTTTTGTTGTTGCTTGTCGTGCAAACCAGAGAGCCACAGCTGTTACAATAATCAATGGGATAATTCCATAAATAATCCAACCCATTGTTGGATTGATCGACGATTCTCTGTAAACAAGCTGTCTGATGGTTTTGCCTGCAATAGGAAATAACGTAACTGGAAATACCATCATGAAAGGCCACCAGCGCCCTCCAACGATAGCCACCATGGGTATAATACCCGGGATATTGATATCGCACCGGGGGAGGTGATAAGCAACGCCTATATTGAGTTCGTGTGTGATGAGATAAAGAACGGTACTGATGATGCCTATTTTCTCATCTGGGGCCATCTTACTTTGAATTCTGATGGATTTATTGAACCTTATATGATATCAAATCGCCCAAAAACAGAAGCCAAGGTGCCTTGGGAGCCAGATCCATGGGATGCAGGTGGCCAGAAGATTCAGACTGTAAACATCGCTACTATTATCCAGGAGCTAATCGACCAGGAAGGCTGGGCAGCTGGTAATGCAGTAGAGATCATCATTGGTGCAGATCCGGACAAGCCGGAATTTACTGGTGTTCGATGTGCTGAATCTTATGATGGTTCTCAATCGGATGCGCCGTTGCTGCATGTAGAAATTGCTACTCCATAGACTACAGAACCAAAAGTATTACTTAGAATTTTCATAAAGGACTGGCAGTTCGATGGACTGTCAGCCCTTTTTTTACTCCCAAAAGAATCATGCTTTCAATTAATTTCTTCTCACCGTCTACTTAATCAATTACGAGTTTTTGTGACGCGTAGCCGTCACAAATGCTCTATTGGACTGAACCGCTGAAGCGTTATTTGGGATTTTAATAAGCAAACGAATGCAGCCTCAGAGGTAAATCTACAGAATGTGTATAGAGAAGACCCTTGACATCGAAACACATCGCAGATAGTATGAGATTGCTTGATTAGTGCTCCGTTAATGAGATAAAATCGATGAGCAGACAACGAGCATTCACTTTGATTG
>Ga0315539_1001785_pt1 | contig 15693 bp, 14 predicted proteins | sample SalMarSW160150MG_FD_203097 | JGI IMG/M metagenome (GOLD analysis project Ga0315539, IMG submission 203097) | Salt marsh sediment microbial communities from the Plum Island Ecosystem LTER, Massachusetts, United States - Salt Marsh Sediment SW1601-150 ... | reverse complement strand
CTCATGGGCACAGAATTGTCTCCCTATAGTGTACCATGAGGTTGGCCCTTTTTGCAAAAAGACCCCCGAAAGTTCGAGCAATACTTTTTGCAACCGCCTCGTCCAAAATCATTGTTGACAAATCTCGCCTCATACGATATAATATCCAGGAGAATGTTCTAGAACCGGCAGGGTATCATCAGCCTGACGCGATTCTTCCCCCCTAAGCCCCGAACAAGTTCGGGAGTACCAAGCAGTGAGTTCTGTCAATCCACGTTCTTCACAAAGGAGGTGATGACGGACACGAAAGTCCCCGTAATACAGGGATGTCCCCCCTATCTTATTTCCCCACAGTCCAGGAAATTGCGATTTTTTGGACAAGATTCCCATAACCCAAAAAGGAGGAGATTCAAATGTTTGGTAAGAAACTGTGGGCTCTGCTTTTGGTGCTGGTTCTGATCGTGACCGCTTGCGCCCCAGCCCAGGAATGTCCTGAGTGCCCAGCATGTCCTGAGCCCGTTTGTCCTGAGTGCCCAGCATGTCCTGAACCCGTTTGTCCTGAGGTCCCGGCCGCAACTGGTGGCCTCTTTGACACCGTCATGGCGCGCGGCAAAGTCATCTGCGGTGGACGGACCGACCTGCTTGGCTTTGGCTACCTGGACGCGAACGGCAAGAACGTCGGCTTTGACATTGACCTCTGCCGGGCCGTAGCCGCCGCCCTCTTTAACAACCCCAACGCAGTGGAATTTGTGCCGCTGACAGCCGCCGAGCGAGGCCCCGCCCTGCAAACCGGTGAGGTTGACCTGCTGTCCCGTAACTGCACCTGGACCTCCAGCCGAGACGCCCAGTGGGGCAACTTTACCACCGTCATGTTCTACGACGGCCAGGGCATGATGGTCCGCAAGGACAGCGGCTTCACCAAGCTAGAAGACCTGGATGGAGCCACCGTTTGTGTGACCACCGGCACCACCACAGAAAAGAACCTGTCCGACAACTTCCGTCAGCGAGGGCTGGATTTCACAGCAGTGACCTTTGAGGACACCGCGTCGGTCTATAGTGCCTACGAGGATGGCCGCTGTGACGCTGCCACCAGCGACAAGTCGCAGTTGGCAGCCGTGCGAATGGGATTCGCCAACCCCGACGACCACTACATCATGGACGTGACCATGTCCAAAGAACCGCTGACGCCAGCGGTGCCCTCAGGCGACGACAAGTGGTTCGATGTGGTCAAGACAGCTATGTACGCCCTGATCAACGCCGAAGAGTTGGGCATCACCTCGCAGAACGTGGACGAGATGATGAACAGCGATAACATCGAGGTCCGCCGCCTGCTGGGCGTGGAGGGCAGCTTTGGCCAGGAAGACCTGGGCCTGAGCCTGGACTTCGCGGCCAACGTGATCCGCGCGGTGGGCAACTATGGCGAGATCTATGACCGCTACATGGGGCCCAACGGCGATGCCTTCACGCTCCCTCGTGGACCCAACAAGCTCTGGAGTGATGGTGGCCTGATCTACGCGCCGCCGCTCCGCTGAACCATCTTTTGTTTGGAGGAGGTGCAGCCCTGGTGTCAAGTCGGGGCTGCACCTCCCTGGTAAAATGCTATCGTGAGCCAATCACCTTTAACTCGCGTTTTTTACCGCCGGGGGGTTCCAATCTGGCGGGACGTAGTGGCTTTGCAGTGGGTGGCCCAGATCGTATCGGCTGTTCTGGTCATCGTCTTTCTGGTCTTCTTCGTCAGCAACGTGCTCCGTGCTGCCGAAGCGCGGGGGCTGAGCCTGAGCTACGGTTTTATAGATACCGCCTCCGGCTTTCCTCTGCCCGAATCCGTCCTCCCTTACGATGCAGCTCGCCCTTTTGGATACGCCTTCCTGATCGGCATACTGCACACCCTCAAAGTAGCGCTAGCCGGCATCGTTCTGGCTACTCTATTAGGCACCATCACCGCCCTGGCTCGTCTCTCCACTAACTGGCTGGTCAGCAAGATCGCCAGCGTCTACATCGAGATCATTCGCAACGTCCCCCTCGCGGTCCAACTTGTCTTCTGGTACGGCGCCGTCATTGTGCAACAACTCCCAACGGTACAGAAAAGCATCAAATTGCCCGGCCCCATCTTTCTCAGCCAACGGGGCCTGTACATGGTGTGGGCCAAGCCCACCTCCTCTTTTGGCATCTGGATGATCTTTGTGGCCGCAGGGGTGGCGCTGGCGGGTGTCCTGTATCGAGTACTGTCCGGTTATCAGATCCGGACAGGGCGGACGACCTACCCCGTCGCGACGGCACTCATTGTGCTGATTGCGCTGCCGGTCGCGGGGTGGTTCCTGGCGGAAGGGAGTCCGCTGTACAAAACGGTGCCGGTGCTGGGCAAGTTCAACTTTACAGGCGGCTTGAGCCTCACGCCTGAATTCACCGCCTTGCTGGTGGGGCTGGTGATTTACACCGGGGCGTTCATTGCCGAGGTCGTCCGGGCAGGCATCCTGGCTGTGAGCCGGGGTCAGTTCGAGGCCGCCCGCGCTTTGGGCTTGACCTCCATGCAGGTCCTACGCCTGGTCGTCTTCCCCCAGGCCTTGCGAGTAATCATCCCTCCCCTGATCAGCCAATACCTGAACCTGACCAAGAACTCGAGCCTGGGCATTATCGTTGGTTATCCAGACCTCTTTTTCGTGGGCCGGACGACCATCAATCAGGCTGGGCGGGCGGTGCCTGTCTTTGTCCTGGTCATGATCAGTTATTTGCTAATGAGTTTGACCACTTCAGTCATCATGAATATCTATAACCGTCGCATACAGTTGGTGGAGCGATAATCATGAGTACAACCAGCCAGGAAATTGCTCGACCACCTTCCGGTCCGAGCCCGATTCTGTGGCTCAAAAAGAACCTGTTCGACACCTGGTACAACACGCTGCTGACTTTCACAGCCGTTGCCTTTGTATATTTTGCCCTGAGAGGCATTCTCACCTGGGTCTTCGTCACGGCCAACTGGGCCCCGGTTACCAGCAGCTTCAAGTTGTTCGCCGTTGGCCAGTATCCGACCGAGGAGCTTTGGCGGGTGGGGGCGATCCTGTTCATGGTGTCGTTTCTCATGGGCATTAGTTGGGGCGTGTGGGGGGGCACAATTCGTACTTTTGCCCTGGCCCTCGCCGTGGCGTTGGGCGTCATCGCCCTGTTGCCCATCGGCCTGGAAAAGATGGGCTTGACGCTGCGGCTCTCGTTCCTGGCCAATCCGATCCTCATCGGGCTTGGGTATCTGATAGGACAGACGCCTGTGGTCAAAGGCCGCTGGGTGCTGATCGGCTGGCTTCTTTCATTTGTCCTGACTATTCTTCTGTTGAGGGGATTCGAGGGCAACGAGACTTTACCCCTGGTGGGAACAGGCCTGTGGGGCGGGTTGCTCTTGACCTTCCTCCTGGCCCTCGTCGGCATCGTCGCTTCGTTTCCTATCGGGGTTCTGCTGGCGTTGGGGCGGCAAAGTCCCCTGCCGGTGGTCAAGATTTTCTGCACGCTGTTCATTGAGCTGGTGCGGGGTGTGCCCCTGGTGACCATCCTGTTCATGTTCTCGATCATCCTGCCGCTTTTCTTGCCGGAGGGTGTTCGCATTGACCGTGTCCTGCGGGCCATGATGGCCATGACCTTTTTTGCGGCCGCCTACATGGCCGAGAACGTGCGGGGCGGCTTGCAGGCCATCCCGCGAGGCCAGTACGAGGCCGCTGAAGCGGTGGGGCTCAGCGGTTTTCAGACGATGCTGCTGATCGTCCTGCCCCAGGCGCTCAGGGCCGTGATCCCCGCTATCGTGGGGCAATTCATAGCCCTGTTCATGGACACCACGCTGGCGATCATCGTCGGGCTTATGGAATTGCTCGCCGTAGGCAAGTCAGTCCTCCAGAGCAACCCCGAATGGCTGCTGTTGCGCAGCGAAGTGTACATTTTCATCGCTGCCGTATTCTGGGTTTTCACCTACTCCATGTCCTATGCCAGCCGCCGGCTGGAGACAGCACTGGGCGTCGGCGAACGATAAACGGTTCGAGCATCAGGGAGAACAAATATGCCAGAGGAAAAAATTGACGTTGGAGACGACATCATTGTCTGCCGAAACGTGGAGAAATGGTTCGACGATTTCCACGTGCTGCGGGGTGTTAGCCTGACCGTCAAGATAGGCGAGGTGGTCGTCGTCTGCGGGCCATCGGGGGGCGGCAAGTCCACTTTTATCCGCACCATCAACCGCCTGGAGGAACACCAGCGAGGCGACATCATCGTGGACGGCATCGAGCTGACCAGCGACCTGCGCAATATTCACGCCGTTCAGCGCGAGATCGGGATGGTGTTCCAGTCGTTTAACCTGTTTCCGCACCTGAAGGTCATGGACAACGTCACGCTGGCCCCCATCTGGGTGCGGAAGTGGCCGAAAGAGAAGGCGGTGAAGGTGGCCATGGAGCTCCTGGAGCGGGTGGGCATCCCGGAGCAGGCCGACAAGTACCCCGGCCAGTTGTCCGGCGGGCAGCAGCAGCGGGTGGCCATCGCCCGCGCTCTGGCCATGCAGCCCAAGATCATGCTGTTCGACGAGCCGACCTCCGCGCTGGACCCGGAGATGATCAAAGAGGTGCTCGACGTGATGGTCGAACTGGCCCGCTCCGGGATGACCATGATCGTCGTCACCCACGAGATGGGGTTCGCCAAGGAGGTGGCCCATCGCATCATCTTCTTCGCCGACGGGAACATCGTCGAGCAGAACACGACCGAGGAATTCTTCAAGAATCCGTGCGAGGACCGCACCAAGCTGTTCCTGAGTCAGATTCTGACTCACTAAGAGCAGCGGCGAGCAACAACCAAAGTCATCTATTACACAATCTGGGCGATACCTGCTCACTCTTGACAAATCTTGTTTAATACTGTATAATCTCACACTGTGTTCTAAACCATTGCGCTATCCTCGGCCCGATTTGATTCTTCCTCAAAAGTGAGGCCAGTCATCAATGGCAATGTCAGCTTCTTTTTCCACTGCTCCTCTACATGACAGCGACGCTTTTTGCTCCAATATCACCATCCCTAACATGCAGTGGTAGCTGTAGTTGTTTGGGCCTCCAACTAATGGCGAACTCTGGAACCTTCCAGCAAGCTCGCGGGTCTCGATCTCATTAGGAGGTGATGACGGACACGGAAGCCCCGGAATACAGGGATGTCCCCCCTATTTTGGTTCCCCTACACTCCAAGAAATCGCCATTTCTTGGACTAAATTCCCAAAGGAGAAGATTAAAATGTCTAGAAAATTCTGGGCTCTACTTCTAGTGCTGACCCTGGTTTCCACCCTGTTCGCAGCCTGTCAACCCGCTGCCCCGGCTATCCCCTATGGAGGGGAGTTGAAGGTGGGCGTCAACGCCGAGATCACAGGGGCGATCCCCACAGTGGGAGAAGCTTGTGTGGCCGGCGCGGAGATTGCGCGCGATGAAATCAACGGGGCCGGCGGGGTGGAGATCGGCGGGAAGAAGTACACCATCAAGCTGTTCATCGAGGACAACGAGAACAAGCCCGAGTCAGCCTCTGCCGCAGCCAGGAAGTTGGTCAGCGATAATCAGGTCCTGATCCATATCGGGGCCAACGCCAGCAAGAACGCTATCCCTGCTGGTGGCGTTTGCAACGAGCTCGAGTGTCCCATGATCAGCCCCTGGTCCACCAACCCCTATACCACTCTGCGTCGGCCTTGGGTCTTCCGCGTCCCCTTCATTGACAGCTTCCAGGCAGGGGTGAACGCCTGGTTCGGCATGAATGAGTTTAACGCTACGAAGGGGGCGGTGCTTTTCGACATCGGTAGCGACGCCTGCTACTTCCAGGGCTTCTTCTTCAAGAGGGTCTGGGAAGGACTGGGTGGCGAGATGGTAGCCTTTACCACCTTCACCACCGGTGACAAGGACTTCACCGCCCAGTTGACCAAGATAAAGGATTCAGGCGCTGAGGTGCTCTACGTGCCTCAGTACTACGATGAGGTGCCCCTGATCGTGAAGCAGGCCAACAGGCTGGGCCTTACGCCGAAGGGTGGGGGCAACATCCACATCATCGGCCACGATGGATGGGAGTCCCCGGACCTGATCAAGCTCTGCGGCGATGACTGCGACGGGCTTTTCTTCACCACCCACTGGGCGCTGGATATAGCCGGCGAGAAGACCCAGGCCTTCATCAAGAAGTTCAGGGATAAGGTGGGGAAGGACCCGGAGTCCACTGGGGGCCTGACCTACGATGCCGTCTACCTCTTCGTCGCGGCGTTGAAGAACTGCGGTGAGCTCACCGGCGACCTGGCAAGGGACCGCAAGTGCATCCGCGATGGCCTTGCTGCCATCAAGAGCGTCGAGGGTGTCACCGGCACCATGACCCCCACTTCGGAAGGGGACATGATCAAGAGCGTCCACATCGTCCAGATTGATGCCGCAGGAAACAGATTCCAGTGGTACAGGACGGTGGACCCCGCTGCATACGAGGCTACACTCTCGGAGCATGGTCTGTCGGTAGAGGAGCTCATGCAGTAAACCTCTTTACCCTAAGGACCCTAAGGTGGGCCAAGGTTTTCGACCTTGGCCCACCTTAAAATAATCCAGAGATTGGAGATTAGATATTATGACTTATATTCTTCAGCAATTGGTGAATGCTGTGCAGTTGGGCAGCATCTATGCTCTGGTCGCGTTAGGTTATAGCATGGTCTATGGTGTCTTATTCATGGTCAACTTCGCCCACGGTGATGTATTTATGATAGGCGCCTTCGTCGCTTTCTTCGCTGCTACACTACTGAAGTTGCCCTTCGTGCCCACCCTGCTACTCTCTATGCTCGGCACCGCTTTGCTTGGAATGAGCATCGAGAGGATCGCTTACCGGCCTCTGCGAAACGCACCCAAGCTCTCAGTAGTGATCACAGCCCTGGGGGTGGGATTGTTCTTGGAGTACATCACCCTGGCCTCGCTTGGCCCCTGGCGGAGAACTCTGCCGCCCCTCCTCCCAGAGCAAATCTATGAGGTACATGGAGTGCGCATCTCCATTCTCCAACTGATCATCATTGGCGTATCCATCGGGCTGATGATTATCTTAGACTTCGTGGTGGGAAGAACGGAAGAGGGAATGGCTATGAGAGCCATAGCCTATGACCGATTCGCTGTCCCTCTGATGGGCGTTCCGGTGAACCGCATTATCAGCCTAACCTTTGCTATTGGATCGGCGCTGGCCGCAGCAGGAGGCACCCTCTTCAGCATCGCTTATCCCATCATAGAGCCGATGATGGGGATGATGATTGGCTGGAAAGCTTTCATCGCCGCTGTTTTGGGAGGAATCGGGTCTATAAGGGGGGCTGTCGCCGGCGCCTTCCTTTTGGGATTGGTTGAGATAGGCACTGGAGCCATCTTTCCCTCTCGCCTTCGCGATTTGATATCCTTTGCCGTCGTGTGGATCATTTTGATGATTAGACCAACAGGGCTATTCGGTGTAGCCAGACGGCAAAAAGTTTAAATCCTATTCGCAGGACAGGCTTTTATGAGGTGCGACCTATGAAAAAATACTACCTACCCTTAGGCCTTATTGGCCTCCTTATTGTGCTGACAGGCGCTAGCTGGTTGGGCCTTTTCAGCGACTATCTTCAAACGGTGGCGATGTATATTGGGGTCAACATTATCCTGACTGCAAGTCTGAACCTGGTGAATGGTTACATGGGGGAATTCTCCGTTGGTCATGCAGGATTCATGGCTGTCGGGGCCTATGTTTCTACCATGTTTACAACGCGGGTCATCCCGCATTTTGTCTTGGGCACCCCACTGATCCCGAGCGGGTTGTATCCTCTTGAGGTGGCAGCGTGGGCCGAAAACCCTGCTGCGTACTTAGTATTCCCCTTGACCTTACTCATGGGTGGGCTAGGGGCGGCCTTGGTGGGGCTTCTGGTGGCTGTGCCCTCCTTCAAAATCAGGGGCGACTACCTGGCTATCATCACCCTGGCGGTAAATTACATCGTTAAGAGTGCCTGCGAGAATACACAGGCCCTGGGTGGCTCACGGGGAATAACAGGTATACCCAAACTAACCAGCGTTCCATTGGTTTTCCTCTGTGCCGTTGTGTCGCTATGGGCAATGCGCAACTTTATTCTCTCCAGTTACGGCCGGGGAGTAGTGGCTGTCCGGGAAGATGAAATCGCCGCCGAGTTGATGACGGTGAACACCCGCCATTCCAAGATTATGGCATTCTGCATTTCTTCCTTTTTCGCCGGGATTGGCGGTGGCCTCCTCGCTCACCTCCTCCTCTACATTAACCCCTCCACCTTCTCTATTTTGAAATCCGTCGAGTGCTTAGTGATGGTTTATCTGGGGGGAATGTCAAGCATCAGTGGATCAATCCTTGGTGCTATTGCCTACACTGGCCTGTCTGAGGCCTTAAGGCCCCTTAGGTTGTGGAAATGGGTGGTGATCCCATTGATCCTTATTTTCTTGATGCTCTTCCGTCGGGAGGGGATCATGGGCGGCAGAGAGTTCAAGTTTTTGCTTCCCAAGGAGGAGGTAAAAGGCTATGCCGCTGCTTCGGATTAGGGATTTGACTCACTTCTTTGGAGGATTAAAGGCGGTAGATAATTTCGAGGTGAGGATAGAGAAAGGGAGCATCGTCGGCCTGATAGGACCCAATGGGGCCGGGAAGTCTACCGTCTTTAACCTCATCTGCGGCCTTTATAAGCCTACAACAGGGGAGATAATCTTCAACAGTTCTAACCTGGTGGGCCTCCCTCCCCATGAGGTAGCCTCAAGAGGCGTAGGAAGAACTTTCCAAAATCTGAGGCTCTTTAACGATCTAACCGTTCTCAACAACCTCAAAGTCGCTCAATATTCGCAAGCCAATTACAGCCTGGGCGATGCCTTCTTCAGGACGAAGCGTTATCTGAAAAAGGAGAGGGAGATAGAGGAAAGGGCTTATGAGCTCCTAGAGACTCTCGGCATAAGTAGTTATGCCCATCAATTGACTAAGAACCTTTCTTACGGGGATCAACGGCGGGTGGAAATGGTCAGGGCACTGGCGTTGAGGCCCAGCTTGCTGCTTCTGGATGAGCCGACAGCCGGGATGAGCCCCGCTGAGATGATGACGATGACGGAGTTGATTGAGGAGATAAGGGAAAAGTTTGATTTGACGATATTTCTCATCGAGCATCGCATGAGAGTGGTGATGGGGATATGCGAGCAGGTATTAGCAATAGATTTTGGTGCCCTTATAGGGGAGGGGACGCCTGCTGAGATAAGGAACAATCCAAAGGTGATAAAGGCGTATTTGGGGGAGGAGGTGATGATGTGACATTATTGAAAGTAGAAGATTTAAGGGTATCGTACGGACATATTAAGGCAGTACAGGGGATATCATTTGAGGTGGACGAGGGAGAGATAGTGGCGATTATAGGCGCAAACGGCGCTGGGAAGACCACTACTCTGCATGCCATATCGCGCGTGATACCTGTCGAGCCTGGCAGCAAGATGTTTTATATGGATAAAAACCTCCTCGATTATCCCCCTCACATTGTGGTGAACGAACTGGGCATCTCCCAGGTCCCCGAAGGAAGGCATATTTTTGGCAATATCACTGTGATGGAAAACCTTCGACTGGCCACGTATGGCCACCGTCAGGATAAGGAAGGGATTGCAAAAGATTTCGAAAGGGTTTTCGCTCTCTTTCCCCGCCTGGCGGAGAGAAAAAATCAGCTCGGAGATACATTGAGCGGCGGTGAGCAACAAATGCTGGCCGTGGGAAGAGCCTTGATGTCCAGAGGCAAGCTAATGCTCCTGGACGAACCCTCCATGGGGCTGGCACCTCTCCTGATGCGCGACCTCTTCCGGGTCCTGCGGGAAATCAATGAAGAGGGAACGACCATACTCTTGGTTGAGCAGAATGCTCGCATGGCGCTGCAGTTCGCCCAGCGGGCTTACGTGCTGGAGACGGGAAGCATTGTGCTGGAGGGGCCGTGTGAGGACTTGGCTACTAACCCCCAGGTGAAGGCAGCCTACCTGGGAGGATGATCCCAACTTCCAATCTCCAACCTCCAACTTCCAATATCAATTCAAGGAGGAGCAAAGTGTACGGTAAACCTAACTGGGTCGAAATTGACTTGGACGCCATCGCCCACAACTGCCGTGAAGTCAAAAAATGGATCGGAGAGAAGACGGAGCTGGCGGCGGTGATAAAAGGGAACGCCTACGGTCACGGGATCGTCATGGTCGCCAAAACCGCCTTGGAGAACGGAGCCACCCGCTTCGCAGCGGCGCGCGTTGACGAGGGCGTCGTAGTGCGCAAAGCGGGCATCGAGGCCCCGATTTTCGTGCTGGGTTACGTCCCTGCGGAAGAGATGGAGACCGTCGTCCAGTGGTGCATCACTCCCCCCATCATGCACTGGCACACGGCCAAGGCGGTTTCGGAGATTTCTTCTGCCCAAGGGGTAATCACCCCGGTCCACGTCAAAGTGGACACAGGGATGGGCCGCTTCGGGCTCCTGCCCGACGAGGTGGTGGATTTCGTCAAGCGCCTGATCGAACTCCCTGGGATACGCTTAGAGGGTTTGTACACGCAGCTTGCCGTAGCGGATGAGGCGGACAAAACCTATACCTACAAGCAGTGGGAAATCTACCAGAAGGTTCTGAAGGCCCTTGGGGGAGCAGGCATCCATATCCCCATCCGCCATGTTTGTAACAGCGCGGGCACGCTGAACTTCCCGGAGATGCATCTGGAGATGGTACGCTGTGGCACGGCCATCTACGGCCATTACCCGTCGCCGGTGACCAGCCATTCTGTCCCCCTGCGTCCGGCCATGACGCTGAAGAGCCGGGTGGGGCGGATACGCACCCTGCCGCCAGGCTCTAGCATCAGCTACGGGCGCACTTACACCACCACCCGACCGACCACCGTGGCCCTGGTGCCCATCGGCTTCGGGGACGGTCTCAGCCGCAAGCTATCGAACAAGGGGTCGGTGCTGATCAGGGGGAAGCGAGCGCCGATAGTGGGGCGGGTGTGCATGGATCAGTGCATCGTGGACGTCAGCGGTATCCCTGAGGTGCAGCAGGACGACGAGGTGGTACTCTTTGGCCGGCAGAACGGAGCAGAGATCACCGCCGAGGAGATCGCCTCGATCATGGACAGCATCAACTACGTGGTGCTTAAAGCCGTCACCGCCCGTGTGCCGCGGGTGTACCTCAAGGGAGGAAAGGTCATTGAGGTTCATACGCTCTCAGGTGAGTAAAATCTTGTACTGAGTCGAAGTATGCGAGGGAGGATGCTACTTGAACACAAGCGAGGTCAACTTTTGACTTTGAGGGTTGACTTCGCTTGTTTACGTATGAACAGGAGGTTCCGCGATGCGATTGATGGATGTGTTACAAGGGGTACAGCCGTCGCTGGGGTGTACCGAGCCAGCGGCCATCGCTCTGGCGGCAGCTCTAGCCAGGGAAGCCGTGAGGGGCGAAGTGAAAAAGGTGCTCGTCCTCTGCGACGCCAACGTGTTCAAAAACGCCCTCCACGTGAACCTTCCCGGCCTCGAGGGGGTGAAAGGGAGCTTGATGGCTGCGGGCCTGGGAGCTTTGGCAGGGGATCCCCAATTGCGTCTAGAAATCTTTAGCGAGGTCACCTCCGAAGATGTGCGCGCTGTAAGGGGATTGGCCAGTCGGGGCTTGATTGACGTCTCCACTGGGGAGCGGGAGCAACCTGGGCTTTACATCGAGGCCCTTGTGGAAACTGATCAGGGCCTCGGGAGAGCGATCATTGAGGACACCCATACCAACGTCACGGCAGTGGAAGCCAACGGCCAGCCACGACCCCTGCCCAACTGGGCTAACAGCGAAGGTGGAGCGAAGGGCGGTGAGGCCATCCTCAAGGAAATGACCTTGGGAGCAATAGTGGAATTGGCAGAGGATATGACGGCCGAGGAAATGGCATACATACTGAAAGGCGTGAGGATGAACGAGGCCGCCGGCCGCGAGGGATTGGCCAGGAAAGCGGGCCTGGGAGTCGGAGCGGCCTTAGCAGAACTGGTGAAAGAGGGGCTCCTGGCCGATGACCCCGCCAGTCGGGCCGAGATGTTTTCAGCGGCGGCGGTGGATGCCAGGATGTCAGGCCTGATGGTGCCAGTGATGACTAGCAGCTACAGTGGAAATCGGGGAATAACAGCCACAATACCTATCGCAACAGTAGCGAGGGAGCTGGGGGCTGGGGAGGAAGAACTGGCGAAGGCCATAGCCACGAGCCACTTAATCACCGCCTACCTGAAAGCCCACGTAGGCAATCTTGCAGCGTTGTGTGGTGCCTGTATAGGGGGGAGCATGGGCGCAGCAGCGGGCATAGTGCGGCTGCTGGGGGGAGGGACGGCGGAGATAGGGCAAGTGATCAATATCATGGCGGGTAACCTGGCAGGGGTGATCTGCGATGGAGCCAAGCTGGGGTGTGCATTGAAGGTGGGGACAGGGGCAAGCGTGGCGGTGAAATCGGCGATGCTGGCCATGCGGGGTGTGCAGATGCCCATAGGTGAGGGTATAGTGGGGGCAACCGCCGAAAGCACGGTGCGCAATTTAGGGTTGCTGGCGAATCCTGGCATGGTGCAGACAGATATGCAAATATTGCAAATTATGCTGGAAGTGTAGCGCCCTCCTCCCAGTTCACCGAACTCTCTACTTCTCCATTATCTTGCTCAGTTCGCAGAGACCCAGATCGAGCTCTTTGCGCTGAGCCAATACATCCTCCAAAGGCGTGAGGACAATCTGATTACCAATCAGGCCCACTATGTGGCCGTGGTTGCCCTCTTGAAGTTCCCTGGCGGCGGCAGCGCCGAGCCGGGTGGCCAGGATTCGATCAAAGGCCGAAGGCGCGCCGCCCCGCTGGATGTGTCCCAGCACAGTGACCCGCACCTCGAAACCCAGCTCTTCTTGCCTCTCGCAGAGATAATCGGCCACAGCCTGGGTGCCGGGCTTATACCCCTCGGCCACCACGGCGATACAGTGAGCCTTCCCCCGCACGTAGGCGTCCAGCAAACCCTGGGCTACCTCCTCGAGAGTTGTCTCAACCTCTGGAATCAGCACCATCTCTGCACCACCCGCTATCCCGCTCATTAGAGCCAGATAACCAGAGTCGCGGCCCATGGTCTCAATCAGAAAGGCCCTTTGGTGAGAAGAGGCGGTGTCTTTGATCTTATCAATGGCATCCAGGATGGTGTTGAGAGCGGTGTCCACGCCTATGGCCATGTCAGTGCCGACCGCGTCGTTATCAATGGTGGCGGGCACGCCTACCACCGGGAAGCCCAGGCGATGAAGGGCACAAGCTCCCGTCAAGGAGCCGTTGCCGCCGATGACCACCAGGCCCTCGATGCCGTGCCGGTTTAGGTTGCGCAGGGCCTCCCGTTGGCCCTGGGGCGTTTTGAACTCCGGCGCGCGGGCAGTGCCCAAAAAAGTACCGCCCCTGCCGATGATGCCCCCCACCGAGCGGGCATCAAGCGGGATCATCTCGCCGCCCATCAGCCCGGCATAGCCCCGTTCTATGCCCATCACCTCCAGGCCGTGCCCCAAGGCCATTCTGGTTACGGCGCGGATGCAGGGATTCAAGCCCGGCCCGTCGCCGCCACTGGTCAACACCCCGATGCGCTTCATGACGATCTCCTTTCCCCTCCTGTAGGTGAAATCCCATCACAATATTACCACGAGTGGTCTGAATATGCAACCCCAACGTTTTTGACAATAGGCCCAATCAATGCTATCATACTCAACCGAGTCAAATGGACAAATTACGCAATTGGTACCTGAATTTATCCGACAGGCAGAGGACGATCTATGGGATTTTGTTCGCTATCATCATCCTCACCTTGCCCTGCTATTGTCTGGGATTGGTGGCCTTGGTCCTTGCGCCACCTTCCCCGACGGCGTTTACCTCCACTCCCACTCCCACCCTTTCGCCGTCACCCACTTTGCCCTCTTCGCCCACGCCTACCGCCAGCTCTACCCCCAGCCCTACTCCCCTTGAACCGACGCCTACCCAGTGGTTGCCTTCGCCGACGGCCACTTTGACAGCCACTCCAACCGACACCCCTACTGGTACAGCTACGGCGACTAGTACAGCGACTCCTACAGAGACCCCGACGGCATCGCCCTCTCCTACCAGCACAGACACACCGACGAGTACGATCGAACCCACAGAAACCCCGACAGAAGTCCCCACCGCTACGGAGACTCCGACGCAGCCGCCACCAGCTACCTCGACACCAACCGACACGCCCACGGCCACGCTGACAGTAACGCCGACGGCTACCGCAACTGACACGCCGACAGCCACGGCGACGCACACGCCAACAAGCACGGTCACCCCCACCACGCCGACGGCCACCAGCACGGCCACATCCACGCCCACGGAGACACCTACAGAGACGCCCACACCTATCGGGTGATCCAAAGGTTGACAGGAGGTGGGATTGGGTTATAATATCCTGACCGTGAAACGTGAGAGGAGGCCATAAGCAGTGCAGATAGCGCCGTTGTTAAAGAAGCTTTCCGAGGCCAGAGGGGTCTCAGGCTACGAGGCCGAGGTGCGGGGGATAGTAACCGAGGAGTTCGGGCGATACGCCGACGAGGTGCGGACCGACAAGCTGGGCAGTGTCATCGCCCTCAAGAGAGGAGAGGGCGATGAGCCTCGCCGCCGCATCATGCTGGCCGGCCACATGGACGAGATCGGCCTGATCGTGACCAAGCTGGAGAAAGGGTTCCTTCACTTCACTTCAGTAGGCGGCTTCGATGCGCGCACCCTCCTGGGTCAGGAAGTGACAGTACATGGCCGAGAGGAACTGCCGGGCATCATCGGCAGCCGACCTCCCCATGTGCTTCCGAAGGAAGAGCGCGAGAAGACTATACCCCTGGATAAGCTGTTCATAGACGTAGGAGTAGGAAAAGGAGAACTTGAGCGACTGGTGCGCGTGGGCGATCTGGTGACCTTGCAGCGAGAGTTCACTCAGCTCAAAGGGGACCTGGTGGCCGGAAAGTCCTTCGATGACCGGACGGCAGTGGCCGCCATCCTGGTCTGCCTGGAGGGGCTCGCTTCCGTCAGACACGCCTGGGACGTCTACGCTGTGGCCACGGTGCAAGAGGAGGTGGGGATGCGCGGGGCCATCACCAGCACGTATGGCCTGGCCCCCGACGCGGCCATCGCCATTGACGCCACCTTCGGCAACCAGCCCGGCGTCTCCGAGGCGGAAACCGTCGAGATGGGCAAGGGGCCAGCCATCGCCTTCGGCCCTAACGTTCATCCCAGGCTGTACGAAGCCCTGGTCGAGGTAGCCAAAGAGTTGGAGATACCCTACCAGGTCGAGCCTGTCCCTGGTCGAAGCGGCACCGATGCCTGGGCCATCCAGGTCACGCGGGAGGGTATCCCCACCGCCCTGCTCTCCATTCCCCTGCGCTACATGCACACTTCCGTGGAGACCGTCTCCCTCAAGGACGTAGAGCGGACGGGGAGGCTGATGGCGGGGTTTATCGGGCGATCGAGTGAGGAGTTCGTGAAGATGCTGAATTAGGGAGACTTTGATCAGAGACTCTTCCTTACTATACTTTCCGCTAACTTTCTATCGGTTCACGGGGATGGTTCAATTACGGGTTGAAATAGGTTGACACTTTTGGCCCCTTGAAAAATTACGCTGACTGGGCAGCCACGCTGGGGCGGAATAGCTGATCCAACACTTGTCCCAGTGAAGGCACATCTTCT
>Ga0315539_1001780_pt1 | contig 15728 bp, 13 predicted proteins | sample SalMarSW160150MG_FD_203097 | JGI IMG/M metagenome (GOLD analysis project Ga0315539, IMG submission 203097) | Salt marsh sediment microbial communities from the Plum Island Ecosystem LTER, Massachusetts, United States - Salt Marsh Sediment SW1601-150 ... | reverse complement strand
ATGAGGTCGATGCACTTCCCCTCTTCGATTTCTTTTGACGCGCCGCTCTCAACCGGCGGTTCTCCGTCATCCGTCTTTTCATTCAAAAGCGCCTTTGCGAAGATGCGCGCGCTCGTGGTTTTTCCGATGCCTCGAGGCCCTGAAAACAGGAATGCGTGCCCCAGAACACCCGAAGCAACCTCTTTTCTCAAAGTCTCGGTTATATGCTCCTGGCCGGTTACATCCTTAAACCGCCGCGGCCTGTGTATTCTCGAAATCGGCATACGTATTGGATTGTTAGTTTGGACGCTACGCCGGGTATAGTCAAATGGTAAATGTACAGATTAAAAATATTGAAATAATTAAAAAAATAAAGGATCGACCATCCCTTTATGCTTGCGCTCCAAACTGCATAAGGCTATTTGGGAGAAGCTTCGAAAATCTGCCCGCTATAGCTTCCGCACCAAAGCTGTGGGCCAAAACCCCAAACATAATTCTTCACTTCGCACCTATCAGGATCAGTGGTGGATTCTAGGTTTGTCGTTAAGTCGTATTGATTAGGGTTTGTAGCATTTGCACTATTTGAAACATTGCCATAAACATAAGAATGGCAGTTGCTGTTCCATGGGGTACATGAGTTATTTACAGGATCTACCGGTACATTGATATACGGTGCGAGGTATGTACGAAATGTATCCCAACTTGAGTTAAAACTATAGTAATAACCGTTACAATTATATCCGCATGAAGAGGGAGGATAAATGCCGTTATCATCAAAATAGAGTTCCAATGCTTTGCTGATCTGTCGAAGATCCGCTTTTCTTTTCGAGTCCCTCGCTTTTTGTTGCGCACCGCCGTACGCCACAACGGATATGGTTGCCAAAAGTCCGATGATTGCAATAACAACCAAAAGTTCGATGAGCGTAAATCCAGGTGAGACGCGCATTGTTCTCGATGACATCAGAGTAGATTGTACATTATCGATCGACGGTAAACAATGATTCGGGAATACGGAATGGCGCAAAACTTACGATCTTTCATTCCGTATTCCCGCATACAAAAACGCCCTTCCTAAGGGCTTGTGACTTACATCAAAATATGACATTGCGGCCAAAGCCTCATTGTCTCTTGATGACGTTTTCCACCGCTGACCATTTTGACGGAGCGGCTTTCGGAACGAGGATGACAACATCGTCTCCCGGGTTGCCTTTAAAGAACGTTACGGATGCCGTGAGGATGTTGTACTTTTTCCCGTCCGCGACGACTTTCCAATCCCCCGTGTGCTCGTCCCTCATGAGGACGCCCATCACGCGCTTCCGTTCGATCGGACCGATTTGTTTAAAGAGGAATGTGCCGTTTGGCGCGATCGTCAGTTTCAAGATATCTCCCTCGACGAGTTTGGATTTGGAAGCGTAGTTCGGAGGAACGAGGTACTGCTTCCCGTCCGAACCGATCATGTGCTGTCCATCAAACACGCCTTCCATGATCTTTCCTTCCGAAGCGGGACCGATTAAACTCCCCTCCTCCGTGTCTCTCCGTATGATCAGATCATCTAAATCAGCCGTTTCCGCATCACCGGAAAGCAGACGCTCTAAATTAGCGAGCTCCTCTCGGAGGTTCGCTATCATTTTGCGCGCGAGCGCAAGCTTGGATTCACTGGCCGTTGCCGGTGACGGTTGACTACCCGGATCAGTCAACTCATCAGCAACATTTTGTTTGGCCGGGTCATTTTCCGGCATATTTATTTGTGTAGAAATCAAGATCCCACCCTCCAGGCTTACTCGTTTCCAATGTTAAGACTAACACCCATCTTTTGCGGCGCATAGAGCCGGCTGGGGATAAAAGGTAAACTCGGCTTGTTTTATGCTACGAATCCTCTTCAAACATCATTGCTTCCAATGCAGCGGCTCTTTCTTTGATCTCAGATTCAATGAGTTCGCGCTTCCTTCCAAATTTATACCTCGATAGCTCTCTGATCATTCCTGACAGTTCTTTATCCTCCGGCTGCTTATGGTAGATCGGCTTGAAATTGAACGGACGGGACGCTGTCCCCTCGATGAGTATTTTTGCGTTGCATGTGAATGCCTCCACGTTCATTAGATCGTATTGGCCGAAGACCGGTGCGTATTCTTTTTCGATGAACTCCGCATCCTCCGGTCCGACTCTGAACGCCATCATGCTCCCGACGTTGCCGAAAATGGCATCGCGAATTTCCTGCATCTTTTCCAGCTGGCCGATAAACTGATGCCCGATGATCAAGTTCAGTCCGTACTTTCGAGCCTCGGAAAGGATGGCGCTGATTGAATCCGTAAGGAAATTCTGAAACTCGTCGATGTAGAGATAGAAGTCTTTTCGATCGGCGGGATTCATATCCGCGCGTTCGAGTGCCGCGTTTAAAATCTTTCCCACAAAAACCATACCGAGTAAATACGCATTCAATTCTCCGACTTTTCCTTTGGAGAGGTCGAGGAGCAGGATCTTTTGCGTATCCATAGCTTCGCGAATGTTGAACGCGGACTTCTGCTGGCCGATGATCGGACGCATGAATTCGTTCGTGATGAACGGGGCGAGCTTAGACGCGATGTAGGGAACCATGTTCGCGAGTGAAGCCTCGCCTCCGGCCTTCTGCGCTTCTTTGACCCAAAAGTCCTTTACCTGCTGGCTTTTGCACTTCGATAGCTTCAGCTTCCTGAAATCTTCATCCGCGAGAACGCGCGGAATATCCAACAGCGTTGATCCGCTCTCCGGATGATCCATGATGAGCAGCAGCGCATTTCGCATGTAGTATTCGAACATCGGACCGCCCGTTGCTTTGAGGTCGAACAGCGAATCGAATATCTTCAGCATCTCCCCTACGGCCAACTCCTTCTGTTGGGGATACTTCGGGTTGTACTCCAGCATGTTAAGACCCATCGGCCGGTCAAAATCAGCCGGAGAGAAGTAGATAACGTCGTCCGCACGCTCCTTCGGTACGAATTCGATCATCTCCTGAGCGAGCTCTCCGTGAGGATCCATGATGCAGACTCCGCGCCCTTCTTCGATATCCTGTTTCGCGAGGCTCTTGATGAGCGTGGATTTCCCCGAGCCGGATTTCCCGATGATATACATGTGGCGCCGACGATCTTCCTGCTTCATTCGGATGGTATATCGATGTCCGCGGTAATCCGTATGTCCCAGGATCAACCCCTCCGTTGGAATATTGGACGGCGGGAGCGCCTTCCTTGATGTCAGCCAGTCTATTTTCGGCGTTTCAGTCGTCACGAGCGGGAAATGGTACACAGAGGCCAGCTCTTCCGAATTGAGAATAATCCGATACTTATCGTTAAATGAGCGGTAGATAAATTCATCGATCATCTTCGTTCTGAATTTCGGCATGGCTTTCGCGAACGAATTACCGTACTCATACACGTTGTACTGTCCGAACGACCCGAGGATATCATTCAACACCTGCTGGGTCCTCTGAGGCGTTTTGGTTGATACGATGACACGGATGTTCGTTTCAAGGCCCGCCTTGGAGGCTTTCTCCTCCAAACCTTTCACCATCTCTTCTTCGAGCGGCGAAAGACGGTACGCTTCGTGTTGCGGTGCCTGTGTCTTACCCGATGCGACGCTTGCAAACTCTTTCCCGACGCCCTTAGCAATTTCACGCATGCCGCTTCCTCCGACTTCCGCGAGGCGCTTCCCTTGCTGCATGCCGCGCGCGATCCTCAATCCTTCCGATCGCCAGCTCGCAGGCGCTGAACGAACGATGACTTGAATGCATGCGCCTTCACCCTCTCCCATTTTGGCTAATGCGTTCGTTACGCTGTTCAGAGGATCCGATTCCAGCTTTTCGTACGTCCTGATCGGAAACGAGCTCTTCCTCCTGAGCGTGAGGTAGCTTCCGAGGATAACGCCCGTCGGAGAGAAGATGTTGTAGTCCGGCATTGCATCTATTTGGGCATCCGGATACTGGGCATGGATCTGCTCCTCGATAAAACTGCCGTATTCTTTCGGTGAAGCCACGAAGAACTTGATCTTTTCTTCATCGAAAACGATTTCAAAAGAAAACTGATCTTTCCTCCCGAAGAGCCACATCAGGAGTCCCTTACCGCTCTTCAAGGAACCGAGTGTTGCAAAGATCGTCTCCATCACGGAAATGAGCTCCTGAATTTTTTGCGTTCCCGCCTCTTCGCCGCCTCCTCCTTTTTTCGTCTCTTTCGGAACGGTTATCTTCATGACCGACATGTTCAAACTCGTCTTCGCATTCCCGTTTCTGTGAAAAAAGAATCGAATGATGAACGCGATGATCGTGAGTGCGGAAGCGATGCCAAGCAGAATGAGGAACAGCGTAACGAACGGATTGCTTAACAGACTATCGACCTCTGTCATGCCAGGCACAAAAACAGCATCCGTTTCTTCCGATAAGATATCTGCCTGGAGTGCGATAACTGGTATGAGCATATGGCTACATCTGGTCTCTCTTTCTCGCTTCGATGAGCTCCACGATACGATCGGCTTTAATTTTCGCTTCCTGTTCAAGAAAGTGCTTATTGACTCCGGGAATCGTTTTGAGCCAATTACTTATCAACACCATGACGCGCCGTATCTTTACTTTCAGCGTTGTGACCATTTGCGCTATCTCGCTCGCCGCCTCCTCTCCCTTTTTCTTGAAAACAGGCTTGGCTTCATCCGGAAGCGATGCGTAAAATCGACCAACGCCGTCTTCGAGGATCTTTTCCACTTCTATCGTAATCGTATCCTTAGAGACCACCGGCTCATGTGAAACGGGCGCTCCATTATCAGAAGGTGGTTCCGCATAGGCTTCTTTCGCGGCCTGAAATTCGGTTTTCTTCTCCGCATGCAGGATATCGTCCAAATGCTCCGGCGATTGTTCGTACGCCAAATCATCAGCTTCGATGGAGCTGATTTCCTCGCCGGGCTTCTCAACAGACTTCTGTTTTGGAACTTCTGGCTGTACTCCTGGCCCGTTCTGCATAGCCCTATTCTACCATGACTCACGATAGGATGGTAAAATGATTCGAGCATGTCATCCAAACATTTCCAAAGCGTTAAAACGAATACGCTCGAATGGACTCATATATCCTCTACGAACAAGGATACTGTTGAGAAACTTCGTAAACAGTTCGCGTTTCACCCTTTGGACCTGCGCGACGTGCAGCCCCCGATCCAGCGGCCGAAGGTCGTCGTGAGAGACGGATACCTGTTCATGATCCTCCTCTACCCCGTATTCGACCGTGCGTCTTATGAAATACACGTCTCCGAAGTGGACTTCTTCATATCCAAGGATCGTCTGGTAACGATCAACACGGACAACCTTGCACCCATCAAAACGCTGTTCAATTCCTGCACGAAGAAGAGTACGGCGAAAAATCACATCTGTATTTCCGGAGACATCTCCCAATTACTGTACGCGATCTTAAATGACCTTTTGTCGGCCGTATTTCCGAAGCTCGTCAACATGCAGGCGGACATGGACGTTATTGAGAATAAGGTATTCGGAGGGTTCGACAAACACCTCATCCAGGAAATTCTCAGAGTCAAAATGAACGTCATGAATTTTCGTCTGGCGATGCAGGGCCATAAGAACGTTATGCCCAAGCTCGTGGAACTCGTTCCGGAATACTTTTCAATAAAGAATCTTAAAATATATTACGATGAGCTCGTGAGGGATGTCTATGAAGTCTGGGACACCGTAGAGATCCAAAAAGACCGGGTAGAGGCACTGCACGAAACGAACAAATCCATGATCGATTATCACACGAACGATATCATCAAAACGCTTACGATTTTTTCCGTCATCGTGTTCCCGCTCACCCTTTTGGCTGCCATGTTCGGCATGAACGTTCCCGTTCCGTTCGAGGATCACGCTGCCGGGTTCTGGCTCATTACGATCATCATGCTGTTGGGGAGCTTCTGCATGCTCATCTTCTTTAAGCATAAGAAGTGGCTGTAGTTAGTTGAGGAAAAGGCAAGAAGCTTGACAAAATGCTTCTTTTTTTGTAATCAAGTACCACGCCCATTCACATCAATTTCAGCCTTCTCTAAGGAGGGGCTATGTCCGAAAAACGAATCATACTTTCCGGTATACGTGCGACTGGCAGGCTTCATCTCGGCAACTACATCGGCGCTATCAGAAAGTTCGTGCGTCTCGTAAAAGATGCGGACAATGACTGTTTCTATTTCATTGCCAATTTGCACACGCTCACGACGTTCATGGACGCAGAAGCACTGAAGGCTAACCTCATCGAAGTGACGCTCGATTATATGGCCGCGGGTCTGCATCCTGATGAATGTACGATTTACGCGCAGTCCAGCGTTCCGGAGACGTGCGAACTGACCGTACTCCTCACGAACCTTTCTCCGTTCGGTGATCTGCGTCGCATGCCCCACTTCAAGGAGAAAGCCGCAAATGCCGAAGATCAGGGCGAATTCGTGAATGTCGGCCTGTTCCAGTACCCCGTACTCATGGCAGCGGATATTCTAGGCCCTCTGGCCACGCACGTGCCCGTTGGCGAGGATCAGGAAGTGCACGTTGAGTTTGCCCGAAGCCTCGCGCGACGATTCAACAACACCTACAAGACGTTCTCTTTCCCGGAGCCTGCCGCCATCAGCGACTCGATCCGGGTTCCGAACCTTCGTGGTGAAGGCAAGATGAGTAAGTCCGGTGACGAGACGGTCACGCTTACGGATTCGCGCGCCGAAGTAGAGCGAAAAATACGCATTGCGGTCACGGATCCCCAGCGACAACGTCGCACGGATCCGGGGAATCCGTTCGTGTGCAATATTTACACCTTGCATGGGTACATGGAGACGCCGACGATCAATGAGCTCTACGAGGGATGTACCAAGGCAACGATCGGTTGTGCAGACTGCAAACACGCGCTCGTCAACAGGCTCATGGAAGAACTCGACCCAATCCGCGAACGCCGGAGTCAGCTCAGTGAGCGTGGTGAAAAACTCGCGCTCGAAGTCCTTCACGAAGGAGGTCTGAAGGCACGAAAAAGCATTCGTCCGACTGTCGAGGCCGTCAAAGACGCCATGGGCGTGCCAAAGTACTAGGCCTTGACAGACGCGGCGATATCGTGTTTCACAGCGACGGACATTCAACGGTTTGTCTTCAAACGGCAAGCCGTCCGGGAGTATAGCTCAATTGGCAGAGCAGCGGTTTCCAAAACCGCCGGTTGCGGGTTCGAGTCCTGCTACTCCCGCTATTTCATTCCCCCTTGCCTTGTAGGTAGGGGGGATTGTTATTTTTGTCATATTCAAACAGGCTGCCGAGTGGGCAGCCTGTTAAGACCGTGAGGGTTAGAGGATGACTTCATGTCATCTCCGTGAGATGCGTGATACGCCTATGGACGTATGTTGGCAGCTGTTCCGTAGAACTACCTGCGAGTACCGTCCTCCAGCCGAGCGCATGCGCTGTTTCAAGATTTTTGCATCGATCATCAATAAGTGTGATCTCTGCGTCACCGGGCAATTTACGCTGAATAGCGTCATACGCTTCTCGTTGGGGCTTTGCGTATGGCTCCGTGTCTTCAAGACAGAAGCACTGTTCAAATACCCCTGCCAATCCAAGTGCATTCACGACTCTTCGCACGTACACGCGCGGCGCGTTTGTCCAGACGTGGCGAGTGGCGCGTAAAGAGAGAAGGTGCTTCCTGAGCCGATGATCACTCCGAACGCCGCACGATGCCAGATCTATGCGATCGTAGGTTTCCGCATAGATTTCCGCGATCGGCAGGCCGTACTCTCTTGAGAAGCAATGAGCCGAAGAGTCCAGAATGCCATATTTTTTAATGAGCCGCTTCCTGGTCTCCTGAAAATCTCCAGGGGCAATCCCTAGTCTATGGTCTGCAAACGTCCTGAAGAAAAGATCGAATTGTCGTTTTGCATCCTCCGCGTCGTAGAGCGTCCCATCGCTATCGAAGAGATATATCTGCTTCACTTCCGTCCTCCTAGCGCAAGTTCTAGGTGTATTTCGCTTTGCTTTATGAATATCAGTGCTCGTTCAAGGTCGGTCTCTAATCGAAACCTGGCGGAAAAGGCACACTGCAGACTGCGTCCGAGAGAGAAAATCCGATTCGCATCCTCACTTCCGATATCAAGAATTTTTGCTACTTGATTTACAGCAAAAGAAGAAAGGATCTCATATCCCTCGTTACAGCCAGGCAGAGCATGTGCGTCACGAGCAACCCCGGCAAAGCAAGCTAGATCAATAATTGGGATCCCTGTCATACCAGGTTTTGGGTCTGCATATTTGATGCCACTTGCTGTTACAAATACATCCTCTGGCGTGAAGTCAAAACTTGAAAAGCACGTATACGGAACGTGCAGATACGTCAACATCTCTCTACGTAATTTCCGTACCAGCTTTGAATCAATGTAGTCGGAAAGATGCACATCGTATTGTCGTAGGAGCATTTCTTTAACGGACTCTAGGTATTCCGTATATTGTTCAGAAGGTCGTTTTGTTGATTTGTAGATAGGTTCAATTCCTCTAACTAACCGATGATACAGATCAACTGGGTTCACAGCGCTTTTTGTAGCATGCCAGAAGTCTTGACCACAATCCGTCATGACAATGACGGGTGTGCCGCAACAAACGAAATAATCAATCCTTTCAGGAGCTAGAGATCTCGCACCTATTCGTTCAAGTTCGAGATATCCTTCCATGTTATTCCGAATTTCTCTGACTTCTGCTTCGCCAATTCCTATTTTTACAACAATGGCTTCTTTTCCTTTCAAGCCTCGGTATATATGCGAACAGATATTCCCCAAAGTGAGTTTTTGGGTGCATTTAACCTGATGATCTTTTTGCAGCGCGTCCAATATGTCCCGCAATCTCTTCTGTGACTCCACTTTCACCTCCGAAGGACCGTTGTTTATGTCAACGTACGTGACATTAATTTGCTTTATTTTGTTAATTTTGTCAAGCTACGTTCATGCGTGAATGCATCGTATTTCTGGATATTGACGGCACCCTGCTGGACATTAATCAGCGGCCGACGATCCAAATATTACCTGCACTGATTGATGAATTATCCAGGGCCGGCGCATTCTTTGGTTTAAATTCTAACCGAGCATTCGAAGATGTAGTATCCGTAATTAAAGAATTCCATTTAACCGGCCCGTTTATCCTCGAAAACGGTGCGTATATCAAGAATACGTTGGAATCTGAATCCATCATGCAAGGGGGTATCATTCAAAATATACCGATTATCGTCGAAGAATCTTTAAATGAGCTTCTGCCAAAATTATTTTATAATCCGCATATTTTAAAATGTGATACTGTGAAGATGGTTACGTCTGAGCCGGAAGAAAAAGGAGCGTATTTATACATGAATTGTTATCGCCATTACTCGGCAAGCATCCATGGCCGTTTTGACGGCAACATGAACATGAATGAGATGCGTAAACTATCTGAATCATTGCAGATCTATTTTTCTGATAAGAACATACCGCTTCAGGCGGTTGTGCATGAACATGGAGCAACAGTAACCGTTGAAATTCCCGGGATCGACAAAGGTTCCGGGTTAGCATTTCTGCATAAGAATAATCCAGAAGCGTATATTATCGCGATCGGTGACGGCCTCGGTGATGTAAGTCTTCGTCCGTACGTTGATCGTTTATACGCCGTTTCTAACGCCGTTAAGCATCTCAAAAAAGTCTCTGATCGTATTGCAAATCAACCGATGACAAAGGGAGTATACGAACTACTGGATCTACATGTAAGAAAAGATGTCGCTAAAATTATCCCTTGACACAACGAAATGCTTTGATTATGCTTTAGTTAGTACATTCAGCACCAGAACGAAAACCGCAGGAATTCAGGGAATAAGTAGCAAAACGCCTCTTGCAGAAGCGATCGGGGGATGGTGAAAGCCCCGTCAAAGCGTTATTTTGCGAATATGGGCCCTGAAGAGGTGGCGGCTGCAACATGTGGCCGCTCGGAAGCCTTCCGTCATCATAAGGCGATCGCATAGGCGGCCATCACGCCCGTGCGAAAAGAGCTTTGATTATTCCGATTACGGAAGATCATTGAATTGAGGTGGTACCGCGGAGATTGTAAATCCCCGTCCTCAACGACTGACATTGAGCCATGATCAGTCTGTGAGGGTGGGGATTTTATGTCTTACGGAACACCATCAACCGTCCTTTGGACAACACTACGGAGGAAACGTGATTACAACGATTAAGCTTTCCAAAACCTACCAACCGAAGCAGGAGTCTCGAGAGCGTTTGGCGGAGCACTATCGCATTGATACGGAGGGGCTCGAACCGTACGCGGAAGCGATTCGTAGCATCCTCTATACGGAGATTAATGCCAAGCTCAAGCGCCGCGGATATAGCCTGACGTTCGAGGAGGCATTTGTGGGGATATGCTACGTACTCCATGCCACGAACGGAAGGTTTAGGGAATTCGCCACGGAACATGAGCTCTTTCCCAAGCACGAACATCTGAAGACACTCACGGCGCGTGAGTTTCTGGACGGATTGTCCGTCAAAGAGGGGCATGTCGGACTCTCGGTAAACGAGATCACGGGCATCGTAAGCGCAGCAAGCCTGGATCTTGTCACAAGGCCGTACGTGCTTCCCGTACTCTTCGAGGTTTGTGGCATGGGGGGAGATCGCGGCTTCCTTGTGCACGGAGAACGACGAAAAACGATCAACGCTTCAACGCTTAGCTCGCTCGTCGTGGCCGCATGCGGCGTAAAGACCATGAAGCACGGCTCCTACTCCAACACATCCGCAGTTGGCTCGACCGACAGCATCGAAGGATTCGGAGTCAATACCGAGCTCGAAAACGCACAAGCCATCGGTACCCATCTGGATCGTGTCGGATACGTATTCACAGATGCACATGTCGTCAAGACCATCCATGACGCGTCGCACCTGGAACCGCGCCACGAAACGGTCAATCACGTCATCGGTCCCATGACGCTGCCCGTTTCCAGCCGAACGCTCGTGAACAAGGTGATGGGCGTGAATGAAAAAGTTCACCCGGTCACGGCCGCACGGGCGTTTGCGGAGTTGAATCTGCTCGGTATCCAGCGTTACGGAAGCGTTGCCGTAGTTGCGGGCTTGAGTAAAGAGTGCGCAGATCCGGCAGGCGCTCTTGATGAGCGCGACCCGAGTTTCTACGATGACGCTGTTCTCGACGAACTATCTCCATACGCTTCGGTGGTCTCGTTCGTTCAGAACGGCTCATATGCGGGCGCATACATTCTGACTCCAGATCACTTCGGAATCACGGTTACCGAAGAGGAAATCTTGGTTCCGAACGATCGACTGGAAATCCACAATGCGAATGCTAGAGCTTTGTGCGGCGTCCATCCGGGACTTACAAAGTATCTCGCCATGAACGCGGCTCTCTGCTTGTATGTCGCAACGTGCGCCCAAACCGACAAGAATCTGCCCAGGACCGGGCCCGATCCCGCGCTTCTTCGTACATGCTATGAAACGTGCCTAGAAACGATCATGTCGCAGAACGCCATCAAACTCTGCGATGCGTACCGCGAGATCACAACAGCTGAAAAAGCCTATGCGCAGCAATGCAAGCAGATTCCTCCGACAGCGTAGCCTCTTGTCCGGACGCGTCCCCTCTCCTTGCGGGGCGCGTCCGGATAGCTTATTTTAGAAGCATCGAAAACATATGAATACCGACAGCCTGTTTCAGAAAAAACCGTTCATTATCGGAATGGTGCATTTTGGCGCATTGGGAGGAAAAGACAGTCAGGAGGACAAGGAACGACTTTTGGGGAATGCACGATACGATCTTGATGCCCTCCTGAAGGGCGGCGTTGACGCCGTCATGTTTGAAAACATGTATGACGCCCCTCATACGGAAGGATTGGATAAAGCACGGAAAATTCTTTTTGATGATCTGCTCACAGAACTCACGAAAGACCTGTTAGTCCCCTTCGGACTTTCCGTGCTTTGGAATGATTACAAAACAGGATTCGAACTCGCGGCGAAAACAGGCGGATCCTGGATCCGCGTACCCGTTTTTGTAGATAGCGTTGAAACGGTCTACGGGACATTTCATGCTGATCCACGGGCTGTTTTGCGAGCTCGTGATCATGCGAATGCAAGAAATGTTAAGATCATCGCGGACATCCAAGTAAAACATGCACGCATGCTTGAACCCCGGCCGATTGAAGCTTCAACAAAGGCCGCGAAGCAGGAAGGCGCGGACGGTATTATCATTACCGGCACATGGACCGGAGAGCCCGCCACCATTGAAGACGTGAAAGAGGCCGCGGCCGCCACGAGGCTTCCTGTATTCATCGGGAGCGGCATTACGCCCAAAAATATCCAACAATATATTCCGTACATCACAGGCGTCATCGTTGGGACGGCACTCAAAACAACGCCTGCTCGTCCCATCGAAGAAGAGCGCTTGCGTACCGCCGAAGACGCGCGCATTGACGTTGAACGGGTATATGCTCTCGTAGCAGCTTCACGGGATGCATAATACGTAAACGATCCTGCTTGTCTTGACAATTTTTTATATTTCGTTAAAAATGACGATGGTTCGCAGCTACCTCAACAAGGAGCGGGTACATGCAACTCCCTTCGTACATTTGGCAACTCAAAGGCAAACATTCCGGTCCGAACGTCACTGTTCTGGGCGGAACTCATGGGAACGAGGAATCAGGTATCTTCGTAGTACGCAAGATCCTCTCGTCCGTTCATCTGTTGCAATCCCAAGCCGGGTCTTACCCGATAAACGCCGTGAACGGCAATCTCTTTATCGGTTTTGGGAACCCGGAAGCAATCGTGAGAGGAATGCGCGGAGCAAGTAAGAAGCGTGATTTGAACAGGTCCTTCATCACAGAGGAGCTTAAAGCGCCTCCTTCTGCCGATGACTGGATCGACTTGCGTCGTGCCCGCGAACTCATGCCCCTGTTCGACAACACGAACTATCTCTTCGACATACACGGGACGAGTTCGCCCTCCGAACCTTTCGTCTGCTTCGGGAATGATTCCGCGAGACACAGGCGCTTCTATCGTCTGATTCCCACCCGTTCCGTTTTGACGGACCCGCATCGTGTCCTTGGACGCGACATGGGCCTTACGGAACTTGGGACAACGGACTCGTACGTAAACAATATTGGAAACATTGCCCTCTGTTACGAGAGCGGACAGGCGGCTGACGCTTCGCAAATCACGCAGACGCTTCGCGTGGTACTTCGCCTTCTCATCGAAACAGGCGTGGTGAATGAGGATTTTCCCGGATGCGCAGGCATTTTTTCTGACATCAGAGAAAATGAGAGACAAGAGGTTTACGCCCTGTCGCATTGCGAATGCGCGAAGAACGAGCGATTCATCTATGACCACGGTATGAACCGTTCCTGGCAGATGGTCCAAAAAGGCATGAAGTTGGGCAGCTACGCAAACGGAGAGGACGTCCTCTTCCCGGACGATGGGATGCTTCTGTTCCCAAAGGCGGCAGATCAGGTTACGAAAGGTCAAAGCCTGTATTACATGGCAGTTCACATTGACGAGCCTTGACAAGAGGGGGGGCGGCACTTCTTTGCCGCCCCCTCCGTGTATTCCATATTGACATAATACTCCGCTATTGCTAAACATTTCATACAATCGGCCATTCACAACTGATTTATCCTCTCTTTAAGGAGAAGGCACATGTCAAAGCCAATCGGAACCCCTGCTGCATTGGAAGTTGATCTTTCATCGGTCAGGAAGAAACTCGATATTATCGACCCATTCATCCTTGCGCTCATCGCACACAGAAATAACGTGGTCGTGCGGGATGTCGCGCTCGTCAAGTCGCGTGACGCACGACCGCAAATAGTTCAGCTCGAACGAGAGAATCAGCAAATGGAATACACGAGGAGCGTCATCGCGCCTGCCCTCGGCCTCAATCCGTTTTTCGCGGGACAAATCCACTATTCCATTATCCGCGAATCCTGCAAATTTCAGGATGAAATGGTTCAGTCGCAATCCTGTTCCTCTCTACCCTTGAACGGCGACGCTCCGGACGTTGTTGCTCGCAAACTCCGTGAGAACCTGCTGGAACTCACGAAGACGGCCGCGCCAACGTATGACGCGGACTACGACAAGGCCTCCCTCGCGACGCAAATGCTGAATGCGTACGAACGGGAGATCATCGTCCGAACCGCCAACGGAGCGGGAGAAGCAAAAAAGGCGTATGACCTCGGTTGCGCAACCGGCCGCATTGCGAGGCAACTGATTTCATGTTTCGAGGCGGTCGTCGGTATTGATGTGAGTCCCGATATGATCGCTCAAGCGGAAGAGCTCGCGGGCGGTCAGTCATCACGCATGGCCTATCTCTGCGAGGATCTCGAATCCGGCTTGAACGCGGAAGAACGATCCGCAGACTACGTCGTGATGAATATGGGAACGGCGAGCGACATTCGCAAGATCGAAGAACTCCTGCGTAGCATCCGAGACGTGCTTCGCAAAGACGGCCGCTTCTACCTGTCGTTCTACAACGCGGGCGCAGTCATGTACCAGGCGTTCATCCCCTGGCCCCTGCCGCTCGCGGCGAGCTACAACCACGTGTTCAACTACCTGAACGTCGGAGGTTACGCGATCTATGCGAAACGGTACACCAAGGCTGAACTTGAGGATTTGATTTGCGGCGTAGGAGGCCTTTCGCCCACGGAATGGTACAGCTATCCCACGATCGCTTCCCTGCTTCCGAACGAAGCGCTTGCAAGCGCGGAAGTGCGCCAGATCGTCCGGCTCGCGGATGAAATGCTTTCTCCCAAAATGGAGGGTGCGTACATCATGGTCGCGGGTCAAAAAACCTAACGTGTATTGAAGCCCGTTGCTTTCTTACTTTATGCCCGCAGTCCAAAAATAACTGCGGGTATTGCTTTTTATTCAAATAATTACACCGCGTCATATCTTCTCCAGCGTATATCCGTCCTTTCCGTCAAGGACGGTCCAGCCTTTCCCTTCAAGTTCTTCACGCATCCGATCAGATGTGTCCCAGTCCCCGCTCTTCCTGGCGTCCCAGCGCGTGTCCGCCAGTTTTTTAATGTCGACCGGTACCATGAGGGGCTTTGATACGCAGACATCAAGCCCCAGGCCAAGAATCTTGTCCATGAAGAGCAGCGACGTCGCTTTACCGCTTGAGGGGTATTCGGAATCTACGAGCTTCCAGAGCACGGCGAGCGCTTCCGGCGTATTCAGGTCGTCTTCGATCGCGTTCCTGAAATGCGTTTCAAATTCCGACAAACCTCCGTTCGGCTTCTTCCATGTCCGGACCGTTCGTCGAAGCTTATCGAGCGCATGCTGCGCGCCTTCCAGCGCTTCCCACGTAACATTTTGCTTGCTCCGGTACTGGGCACCCAAAAAGAAGTACCGCAGGGCGAGCGGATCTATCACCTTCTCACGCAATTGGTCTATCGTATACGTATTCCCGAGCGATTTGCTCATCTTCTTGCCGTCCACGGTTAAAAACTCCACATGCATCCAGTGATTTACGTACGGCACTCCATACGCCGTTTCGCTCTGTGCGATTTCGTTTTCATGGTGCACGGGAATGTGGTCCACGCCGCCCGCATGGATATCGAACGGCTGTCCAAGCTCCATGCGGCTCATGGCCGAACATTCCACGTGCCAGCCCGGGAATCCCTTTCCCCAAGGACTTACCCATTCCATCTGCCTCGTCTGTCCCTCGGGTGAAAACTTCCATAAGGCGAAATCCGCCGCGTTGCGCTTTTCCGGATTTGCCGAAACGCGCGCCCCTTCCT
>Ga0315539_1001777_pt1 | contig 15747 bp, 16 predicted proteins | sample SalMarSW160150MG_FD_203097 | JGI IMG/M metagenome (GOLD analysis project Ga0315539, IMG submission 203097) | Salt marsh sediment microbial communities from the Plum Island Ecosystem LTER, Massachusetts, United States - Salt Marsh Sediment SW1601-150 ... | reverse complement strand
TTGAGAAGATTTGTCCGTGCTATTCCTCAGAGTAAATTTCAACAGATTTGGATAATGGGTCTTACAAAGGCGGATGGTTCTCAAATGACGATTAGCGAATTATTGACAAGTGATGATCCGCAACACCTTGTTCCATTACCTTGAATTGTATAATTTGAATATATTATTTATGCTCTGTATACATTGTTAAAATCTTCAACGCCCCGTACTCGAGTGAGTGCGGGGCGTTTACGATCAGATGTGGATCTAGGCGTTGAGGTGTTTGTACGCTTGGTGGAAGTGGCCGTCGAGCCTGCAGCAGTTTTTCACAACGGCTTGCCGGTAGTGGTCGATGCGCTCCAACAGGCTCATGATGCCGTGTTCCCATGTATGCGGACGGGCGGCCTGGTCGCTCACATCCGTTCCGTCCATGATACGTCTGATGTCCGGATCGAATATAAAATCGGGGGCCGGTTGCGTGTTCATACTCAAGGTGCAAACTCCATTTTCGCGGAACAAACAGGAGATGGTGCAGCGATGGTCTCTCTGTTCGTTGCTGAATGGAAAACTCAGATCTACGCGCGCAACGGAGCTCTGCTTGTCGGGTTCCTGCCATTTGAGAACCTTAACGCTGAAGGCGAGGAGCGGGCAGGCCGATTTGATAGCCAGGATTCGGTCAATTTCTTGAAAGAGCTGCGTTTTGTTCACGGTATCCTCCTTTGGTTTGTATGAAATATATCGGAAATTTCCATTTTGTCAAGGTTTCTTGCATACTATCGTCATGATCCCCAAGAACGTAAAAATTAAGAGCAACAAGCTTCCGGACGCGCCGGGCGTCTATCTTATGAAAGACGCGGCAGGGAAGGTCATGTATGTCGGAAAAGCAACGTCTTTGAAACGGCGGGTGACTTCGTACTTCCAGAAAGCGCATGACGCACGGATCGAGGACATGGTGAGCAGGATTCGGAAGATTGACTACATCGAACGTCCGACCGCGCTCGAAGCGCTGATCCTGGAAGCGAATCTCATCAAGCACTACTGGCCGCCGTATAACGTCCGCGAGAAAGACAATAAGAGTTTTTTGTACCTCGTGATCACGAAAGACGAGTATCCGAAGCCGCTTCTTGTTCGCGGGCACGATCTGGGTCCTGATGCGTCAAAGAAATACAAAGCCGTGTTCGGGCCGTACACGAATCCGAAGTCGCTCCGCGCCGCACTCGATCTCGTGCGTAAAGTGTTTGCATGGTCCACGTGCACGCCGGGTATGAAGCGCCCATGTTTCTATTATCATCTCAAGCAATGTCCGGGCGTGTGCATCGGCGCGGCTAACAAAAAGGCGTATCAGAAGACGATCCGCGACCTCATTAAATTCTTCGAAGGGAAGAAAGACGGGCTGTTGAAGTCGTACGGACGGGAGATGAAGAAGGCATCGAAAGAAAAGCGGTTCGAGGAAGCGGCCGCGTACCGGAACAAAATCTATTTCCTCGAACATATCCAGGACGTTGCGGTGTTGAAGCGTGAAGATGGAGATGTGGATAAAATTAAGGTCGGAGAGGGGAGCGTGAACCTCTTCGGACGCATTGAGGGGTATGACGTGTCGAATATCTCCGGTACGTCCACGGTCGCATCCATGGTCGTGTTTGAGCAGGGCGCGCCGGCCAAGTCCGAATATCGCAAGTTCCGCATCCGGTCCGTTTCAGGCGCTGACGATATCGCGGCGCTCAAAGAAGCGCTGACGCGGCGCTTCAGGAACACATGGAAGCATCCGGATCTCATTCTGATCGACGGGGGGAGGGGGCAGGTGAATATCGCGAATCACGTGGTCCGCGAGCTCGGATACGGCATTCCGGTCGTCGGCATCGCCAAAGGACCAAGCAGGAAGAAGGTGGAGCTCGTTTGTGATCCGAAGCACCGGGATCTGTGTCGATTGTGCGAGCAGTATTCAAATCTCCTCGTTCAGGTCCGCGATGAAGCGCATCGGTTCGCGGTGAAGTATCACAGGGAGGTGAGGGGGAGATTGAAAAATTAAAGATTGAATAGCGGGAGCGAAGAAGCTTAGTATCGTTCCCGAGCGGAGTCGCCTCGGGAAGCTTTTTTATCTAAAAACGATTCCGGCGACAAAGCGAGGGATCTCGTATGGCAAGGAGAAACAGGAGATAGGAAGACATTAGGAAGAAGATGGGATGCCTGTCGGTTTTTAAAATGTGTATCTCCTTGCCATACGAGATCCCTCGCTCCGCCGCCATGTACGCTCAGCGGAAACGGGTAAGAGGGGCGTCTCCGCTCGGGAACGTTATCCTGGCGGTTTGTGTTTAGATGAAGCTATCTGCTCGGGAACGTTATCCTGGCGGTTTGTGTTTATGATGAAGCTATCTGCTCGGGAACGTTATCCTGGCGGTTTGTGTTTAGATGAAGCTATCTGCTCGGGAATGATATTTTAGTAGCTCATATTTTAATGGAAGGTTTTGATTAGGAACGTGAATAAAGAGTGTCAAGTGGGAAATGACTTATTAACATTGAAACAGAAATAGAACACTTTATCCGCTCAATGTAGCGGATATTTTAATACCCTGAAACCTTTGACGCGTAGGAGAGAGTGGCATAAAATGGGATCAAGTGGTGGAAAGTGGGAAACAAGAGACGGGAGAGTATCGCGAGTCGGACGCACAGCGCCGCTCGTGATTCGGCCCATTTTTTTATCGACTGAATATCGATAATGTTCATCGGACAGTTTCGCCATACCCTCGATGACAAGGGCCGTCTATCGGTCCCCGTGAAGTTTCGTGACGATCTCTCGGAGGGGCTCGTCGTGACGCGCGGATTGGACCGCTCACTCTTCCTGTATCCAAAACGAGAGTGGGGGCAGCTGGCGGCCAAGCTGGCTGCTCTCCCGCTCAGTAAGTCCGATACACGTGCGTTCGCCCGACTGATGCTTGCGGGCGCCATGGAAGCGGACATTGATGCCTCAGGACGCGTCATCATTCCCACGTATCTCCGTGAATACGCAAATCTCAAAAAGCGCGTGATCGTAACGGGGCTCTTCGACCGGTTGGAAATCTGGGATGAGGAGACCTGGAACGAGTATTGCGCAAAGACGGAGCAAGAAGGGAATGAAATCGCGGAGCGACTGGGCGATCAGGGCGTATAACGTTATGGAATCTCTACACACCGCAGTGATGACCGATGAGGTCATAGAAGGACTCCGGCCTCGCGCCGGAGGACGATACCTCGACGGAACACTCGGTGGCGGAGCCCATACGCATGCGCTCCTGCACGCATCTGCGCCAGACGGAACGGTTTGTTCCCTGGACGTGGACCGTGCGGCGCTCAATCGCGCACGAGACATCTTCGCTTCCTTCGGGGACCGATGGATCGGTGTCGAGGAAAACTTCCGGTTCCTTGACCGCGTGACAACCGATCAGGGCCTCCATCCGCTCGACGGCATCGTCCTGGATCTCGGGTTCTCATCCGATGAACTCGCGGATCCTTCAAAAGGGCTTTCGTTCCTAACGGACGGCCCGTTGGACATGCGATTCGGACAGAAGGCGAACGAAGACGGCCTCACGGCCGCGGAGATCGTAAATTCTTGGACACAGGGAGATCTTGAGAAGCTCCTACGGAATTTCGGTGAAGAACCGCGCGCGAAGACCATCGCACGCGCGATTATTCAAGCCCGAAAGGCCGCACGCATCATCGGCACGCTCGATCTCGTGAGCGTCATTATCAAAGCCGTTCCAAAGCACCCGTCTCGCATTCATCCGGCGACGCGTACGTTCCAAGCGTTGCGCATCGCCGTCAATGATGAACTGGAAAGTCTGCAGCTCGCCATCCGGGCGGCAGAACGTTCCCTGCGGCCCGGAGGCCGTCTCGCCGTCATCACATTCCATTCTCTCGAAGACCGGATCGTGAAGCGAGCGTTCGCCGAAAGCGCCTGGTCACCGCTTGAAAAAAAACCGCAGACGCCGTCGGAGCGCGAAGTCCGCGAAAATCCGCGCGCACGAAGCGCAAAACTCCGAGTGGCGGAACGCATCTAAGAATCGTTTGTACGTATTTTTGGAAGTATCGTTCCATTGCTCCATTGTCCCATTGTTGCGGAGTATATCGCGGCAATGTGATGAGTGGCTAAAAGCCAGAAGCCGGCCGCCAAACACAAACAAACATTAAAAAACATGACTTCAACTTCTCGCGCATACGTCCTCACCATGACCAAGCCGCATGAAAAGCTCGGGTTTCCCCAGCCGGTGAGCCGTCAGATCGCCCAGCATACGTCCATCGCATGGTACGTCCTCATATGGATCATGCTGTTCGGACTCGCACTCACGTACATCGGTTTCATCACGACCGGCGCCGCACGCGGGTTCCAGCTTCGGGATGCGGAACATCGGCTCGAAACGCTTCGGAGCCAGGCACGCGCCCTCGAAATGGATGTCGCAAAGGTCTCATCCATCGCCGCCATGTCCGCCCGAGCGGATGAAATGGGATTCGTCGCCGTTGAGCGCATCGATACGCTCAACGCCGCCGGCAATTCGTACGCCTTGGTCAGGTGAGTTCAGTCAGTTCAACTCCTTCGGTTGGGAGGTGGGCTGAGCACCCCGGTGTTGAACGGGCACTGGGGTGTTTTTTGTTAGGGGGTTAGGGGGTTAGGGAGTTAGGGGGTTAGGGAGTTAGGGGGTTAGGGAGGGAGAGGAGGTGAGGTGCTTTTTATTTCAAACGGGCTTTTCCCGCGCGATGTGCCTTGTGTGAGGCGAGATATCTCATTCGGTCTCGAATTTCAAAACGCCTGTTAAGCGAAGAACGTCTTTGCTCATCGCCCCCCTGACTCCCTAATCCCTAATCCCTAACTCCCGAACCTGCTATAATGCCTCCATGAAATCGCGCGTTGGAGCCATTGCGCAATTGTTGGTTGTCGATCTCATCGGGAGCATCGCTTGGTTCCCCGTCTGGTGGTATACGAAAGGGCTCCAGCACGTCATCCAGTCCGCGTTCCGCGCGCTCCGGTACCGGTCGCAGGCATACGCCCTGAAGATATGGATCAGGAGTTTTTTCGTGCCTATGTACGGGCAGTACGACTGGACCGGAAGGCTCGTGAGCATTTTTATGCGCTTCGTGGTCATCGTCGGGCGCAGTATCGCCATCGTCGTTGAAGCCTGGGTGTACCTCATCGGCGTCGTGCTCTGGGTTCTCCTCCCGCCGGTTTCGCTCATCCTGGCGCTCCAGGGCGGCATCGTAAGCATCTTTACCAAGTGATATGGCGGATCCTCAAGAACTGATCAAACAGGAAGAACAGCACGAACACCGCGTCGTGGAGCGGAATGATTTGCGGAAGGACAATCTCAAAGAGAACGTCGGATTCCCGTCCGTAGACGGTCTGCTCATATGGGGGGCGGTCGTGGATGACTTCCATTTGCGATTTCGGAAAATTCGAAAGAACGTCAATGTCACGTTTCACCTCTTCCTCATCATCGTCTCCGCGCTCACGCTCGTCCTGTTCGTCTATCGGCTGGTGCGGCTCGAAATCATTCGCGATGCGCTCACCATGGATTTTTGGTTCGCGGGGTACCCGGAGGTTGCGCTGTTCTGGCTCGGGATCTTCATCGACTGCTACATCGTCTTCCGGCTGTTTGAATACAGCCAGGATACCAAGCTCATTCCCGGATGGGGGAAGAGCGCGGTGTGGCAAAAGAAGTATGAAACGGAAGCGCAGAGCCGCGCGAACGTTCGGTTTGACGTGAGCCGTCACTTCAGCGATCCGGCATGGGAGGTCGTATCTTCCGCGTTCCGTTTGGCGAAGAACCTCCAGCGCAATGAGATCGGCACGGCGCATTTGTTCGCGGCTGCGCTCTCATCCGATACCGGCGCCCGCTTCCTCATGCGCGTCGGCCTGTCGTTTGAACGCATGAAAGGACCGGTGGCGAGTCTCATCGGCAGCGGCGATGCGGGGACGGGCATCCCCTCCGTTTCCAGAAAAGCGAAGCGCGTGCTCATCTCCGCATACGAAGATGCGCGCCTCGAACATCGCAAATACACGGGCGCGATCGAGATATTCCTTGAGTCATTCAAGCAGGATGAGCGCATTCAGGAGATTTTCAACCAGCTCGGATATCCGCCGGAGCACGTCATCCACGTCGCGGAATGGATTCGGCTTCGCGAGAAGCTTCGGGAGGACCACGAGCGATTCGTCCAGCTCGCGATGCTCAAGCCCAAGACGGCCATGAACCGATCCATGACGGCACGCGCCACGCCGCTCCTGGATCGATTCAGCGAGGACCTCACGCTCTCGGCCCGCAACGGCTACCTCGCACCCATCATCGGACGCGATCGCGAGATGGAAGAGCTCTTGCGCGCCATTGAGAGTGGAAACCGGTCCGTCATTCTCGTGGGAGAGCGCGGTGCGGGCAAGCAGGCGCTCGTGGAAGGGCTGGCGCGAAAGATGGTCGCCGAAGACGTCCCGCCGGAGCTGTTTGACCGACGGCTCGTCAGTATCAACATCCCGCAGGTTATTGCGGCCGGCGATTCGGGATTGGCTGCGGAGCGGTTCTTCGCCGTGCTCGAAGAGGTCACGCTTTCCGGCAACATCATCCTCGTGCTCCAGGGCATCGAAGCGCTCTCCGGCACGTCTTCCGGTCCGCTGGATCTTGAGGAGGGATTGGCAACGGAGCTCGGCAAAGGAAGGTTCATCGTTATCGGCACCACGACGCCGCGGAATTACACGCAATTCGTTGAACGGCGTTCGCTCGGCGGCCGCCTCATCCGCGTGGACGTTCCGGAGCTCGAACCGGATGCGGCCATCCGCGTGCTCATGGCCAGGAGCGGGGCCATCGAATACAAGAACAAAGTCTTCTTCACCTTCGCTTCCATTGAGCGGGCCGTGAATTTGAGTTCGCGCTACATTCACGACAAGGCGCTCCCGGCCAAGGCTCTGGACATCATTCGAGAGGCGGCCGTGCTCGCACGCAAGAAGCGCGGAGAGAAGTCCTTCGTCACGGCGGAGGATACGGCGAGCATCATTCACGACAAGACGAACGTTCCGGTGGAAAGCGTGTCGCAGGATGAGTCGCAGAAGCTCTTAAAGCTCGAAGAGGAGCTTCATAAGCGCATCGTCGGGCAGGACGCGGCCGTTGTTGCCGTGGCGCAGGCCATGCGCCGTGCGCGCGCGGAACTGCGCGAGGGGAAGCGTCCGATCGCAAACTTCCTGTTCCTCGGCCCCACGGGCGTCGGAAAGACGGAGACCGCAAAAGCGCTCGGTGCCGAGTACTTCGGGAGCGAGGAGAACATGATCCGCGTGGACATGTCCGAATATCAGGATGGATCATCCATCCACCGCATGATCGGCGCGCCCGGAGACGAACGCGGCGGACTGTTGACGGAAGCTGTGCGCAAAAAGCCGTTCTCTATCGTCCTCCTCGATGAAATCGAAAAAGCGCATCCGGATATCCTGAACCTGTTCCTCCAGGTCATGGACGACGGACGGCTCACGGACGGCGTGGGCCGCACCATCGATTTTACGAACATCGTTCTCATCGCAACTTCCAACGCGGGAACGCCGTTTATCCAGGATGAAGTAAAAGCGGGAACGGATCTGGAACGCATCAAAACGATCTTGCTCGAACAACAGCTCAAAGGCATCTTCCGGCCTGAGTTCATGAACCGTTTTGATGCGATTATCGTGTACAAACCTCTTACGATGGATGACGTGGAGCAGATCACGTGGCTCATGCTCCGCCGCATCGAGCATCAGTTGGAAGAAAAAGGCATGAAGTTCCGAGCGGAGGACGAGGCCGTCAGAGCGCTGGCCGAAGCCGGATACGATCCGTCATTCGGTGCGCGTCCGCTCCGCCGGGTCATCCAGGACCGCGTGGATAACCAGCTCGCGGATATCCTGCTCAAAAAAGAAGCGGAACGTCGGGATACGATCGTCCTTGCCGGAGACGGGAAGCTCAAGGTTGAGAAAGCGACGCCGATCGGATAGGATTAAAAATTGAGAATTGAAAATTGAAAACATCGGATGGGCGAACCGTTCCCACGGAGAGAAATTTTCAATCTTCAATTTTTAATCCTCAATTTTCAGTCATGCCTCTCGAATACGCCCTTCCCGCCATCGTCTTCGGATCCATCATCGTGTCCGCTGTTTTGACGTTCGTAGCTCGAAAGGCGGCTTTTCGTAAAGGGATCATCGATGAACCGACCGGCGGACGGAAGATCCACGAAAAGAAGACGGCGCTCTGGGGCGGACTGGCAACCGGACTCACGATCGTCCTCGGGCTTTCCGCACTCCTCCTTTTCGTGCAAGGAGAAGAGCTTCATCCTTCCCGCATCATCGGATTCATCATTGCGATCTTCGTCCTCATGATCGGCGGCATGCTGGATGACGAGCTGGACCTTCCGCCATGGGTGCAGTTCCTTTCGCCGCTCATCGCATCCATCGCCATCGTCGTATCCGGCAGTGGCATCATCCAGGTCACGAATCCGTTCGGACCGGGTGCGATTTCCATGATTTGGAAGCAGATCGAATTGGGCGCGCTTACGATCTCTCTTCCGTCAGACATCCTCACGATCGCATGGCTCCTCGGCGTTACGTACGCCATGAAGTTTTTGGACGGACTCGACGGGCTCGTTGCCGGACTCACCGTGATCGGCGCCATGCTCATCGCCTCGCTCGCCGGAAGCGAAGCGTACTTTCAGCCCATGATCGCGCTCATCGCGCTCATGGTCGCGGGCGTTCACCTTGGATTCATTCCGTTTAACCGCCAGGGCTCCATCTTCCTCGGCGAGGCCGGGAGCACGATTGCGGGATTTTCCCTCGGCGTCCTTTCCGTCATCTCCGGCGCAAAGGTGATGATTGCCGCGGCCGCGCTCGGCGTGCCGCTCGTGGACATCGCCATTGTCGTCATCGGTCGGATCATCCGCGGCACGTCTCCGTTTAAAGGCGATAACACGCACCTCCACTTCCGTCTCCTCCAAGCCGGCATGTCGCGTCGGAATGCGGTCCGGCTCATCTGGGGGATCGCGCTCGTGTTCGGCCTCGCGGCGCTCACGCTCCAAACGCAGGGAAAGATCTTTCTCATCATCGGCCTCGCGGCGCTGGTGCTTACGATTTCGCACATCGCGTATATGAGGTCGAATCGGAGGAATTCGAGCGGTTGATATGAAGCACATCATCTTCATCACTGTCGTAAGCCTCCTATTTCTCGGAGCTTCTTTCGTATTTCTCATGATGCGCTTGGAAAAGAAATCCGCGGGTGAGGAGAGCGTCGAACTCCCGATTGGGATTCTGAAAGCGGGGGATCGGGATATCATGGTGGAACTCGCTTCGAACGCCACATCGCAGAGCAGGGGACTTTCGTACCGCGAATCGTTGGATGAAGACCGCGGCATGTTGTTCGTCTACGACAAACCGATGACGCAGCGGTTTTGGATGCATGAGATGAATTTTCCCCTGGACATCATTTTTATCAATGGCGACACGGTTGTACAGGTCGCGGCGAACGTTCCATATCCCCAAGGCGGTTTACCGAAGGTCATCACATCTTCTTCGAAAGCGGACAAGGTTTTGGAAATTAATGCGGGGAAGGCCGAGGAGTGGGGGATTGTGGAAGGGGGGAAGGTGGCGTTGAAAGGCGGAGTTGAAATAGGAATTCGTTCGACGGATTGACGCGGTGCGCGATTTCTGTTTTTATTGATACCCGGACCTTTGAAAGGAGGAGATGAGATGCCGGACTACGGATTGATTTGGCTTGCGGGCATGGGCTTCGCCTGTTTGGCTTTGACGCTGACGAAGCGTCCATCCACCCTTGAGCAGGGCGTGTTGCTCGCCATGATCGGCGTTCTGTGGTTCATCACGGTTCCGTTGATGATGGTGAGCGTTCGTGTTCGTGCGTTCCTGCTGGAACGAATCGGAGGCGCGTAACGTGGAATACCTGATGATGTTCCTGCGAAGGGTTCCCGGACTCGTGTTGCCGGGGAGCTTGATCCTGTTCATCGTGTGTTTGAAAAGCGCCGGAAATGCCGTGCCCGAGCTGCTCGTTACTCGAGGCAGGTGCCATAACCAATTATTCCTTTTTCTCGTGTCCCCGTTCAAGTGGGCGCGCGGCATCGATCGTCTGGATGAGGATGAATTCAATGCCGGTCGTCTGGCCGTAGAAGGGAATGCGTTAAACGCCACCTTGTGGCTTACGGCGCAGATGGTGCTTACGGCAGCTCTTTCTCCAATCATCATTCCGTGCGCGCTCATCGTGCGCATAGCCTACGCTTTCAAGCGGCTCTTCTAGGGCCGCTTGTTCGTATCTGATTTCTGGCCGTTCGTATCTGGTATCTGGTATTTGGTATCGTTTTAAAAAAAGTCACATTTTTAAAATACGAGATACCAGCTACCAGATACGAGCTACTTCTCTCCCTTTGCATTTTTGGCCAAAAAACGGTAGTTTAGTCTTCATGGTTTCAGATTTTAAACACGTCCACTGCATCGGGATCGGCGGCATTCACGTCGGCGCCGTGGCAAAGCTCCTCAAAGCGAGGGGCGTTTCAGTGTCCGGAAGCAACGCCGTGGAACATGAGCTGACCGGGGATCTTCGGAAAGCCGGATTCGACGTGAAGATCGGACATGCGGCGGAACATATCGGTGAAGGCGTGGAAGCGGTCGTGTACAGCCACGCGGTTCCGGAAGATAATCCGGAGCTCGTCGAAGCGAAGAAGCGGGGGATCGAGGCGTACGATACGCATGCGTTCCTCGCGAAGATGTTTGAAGGCAAGGACCAGATCGTGGTCACCGGAACGCACGGCAAGAGCACGACCGCATCCATGCTCGGTGCCGCGCTCATGGCGGCCAAGGCGAATCCCACGGTCGTGGTGGGCACCAAATGTTCCGTGTTTTCGGACGGCAATCTTCAGATCGGTTCGGAAGACCTCCTCGTGGTTGAAGGGGATGAGTACCGTCGCCATGTTTTGGAATATGACCCGAAGATTCTCGTTTTGAATACCATTGAGTTTGATCATCCGGATGCGTTCAAAGATATGGATGCATACATGGCGATGTTTCGGGAGCTGATCGAGCTCGTTCGAAATCAAGGCATCGTCATCTACAACGCGGACGATCCGAACTGCTTGGAGCTCATTCGGTCGAAGATCGACTCGCTAAAGGAGCGAGAAGTGAGCATCATCTCAGTTGGAAAAGATCAGGGCTTCATCCGATTCGCGAATCCGCATGCGGAGAAGGGTCTATGGAAGTCGTCGTTGAAAGCGATGGACTCCGAGTATCTGGACTTTGAGCTCGCCGTGCCCGGAGAGATGAACGTTCGCAATGCGGCCATGGCGATCACCGCAACGGTCGCGCATAACGATGAAGCGCATTTGGGAGATGTCGCGAAAGCGCTGGAAGCGTTTCCGGGCTGTTGGCGCCGGTTTGAACATATCGGCACGTTGAACGGCGCGAAGATCATCAGCGATTACGGCCATCATCCAACGGAGATCAGAGAAACGCTCCGCGCGGCGCGCGCAACCTATCCGGAGCATCGGATCGTGCTCTGCTACCAGCCGCACCACCGGAACCGGACGAGGGGATTGTTTGATGATTTCGTCACGGCGTTCGACGATGCGGATGTTCTCTTAATGAGTGAAATTTACGACGTGCCCGGCCGGGAAGCGGAAGAAGATGCGAACGTATCATCGTCGCAAATCGTTGACGCGATCAAGGAGAAGGATGCGGATCGGAACGCGGAATTCGTCGGCGATCTGGCGTCCACGGAGAAACGATTGCGCGAGGTCGTTCAAGACGGCGACATCGCCATCATGATGGGTGCGGGTACGATCGATGGGATGGCGCGGACGGTGGTTGAGTAGTTGCGTTGGTACGTTGTTGCGCAGGTCTTTCATTCAAACCCGACGCAACCACGCAACGACGCCCGACGCAACGATAAATATGTCTCTCACTCCCGAACAAATTCAAACCATCAAAACGGCACTCCCGTCTCTCACCGAGAACGAACCCATGGCGAAGCATACGAACTTCCGCATCGGGGGTCCGGCGCGGTTGTATTTCGTGGCGCAAATGGCCGATGATTTGACGAAGGCCGTGCAAACGGCGGTTGAAACGGGGATTCCCTGGTTCGTATTCGGAGGCGGGTCAAACCTCCTGGTTTCTGATAAGGGATTCGACGGGTTGATGATTCAGGCGGCAAACCGCGGTTTTTCCATCGAAGATACGAAGGTCGTGTGTGAAGCCGGGGCGATTACAGCTCTCGTTGCGCGGAAGATTGCGGAAGCGGGTCTCATTGGGTACGAATGGGCTGTGGGCATTCCGGGAACGATTGGGGGGTCCATTTTTGGAAATGCGGGGTGTTACGGCGGGGAGACGAAAGATGTTGTCGCATCCGTTGACGCGTATCGCATCGCTGATGGAGAACGCGTGACATACTCAAATGAAGAATGCCGATTCGGGTACCGCGATTCGTTCTTCAAGCATGAACAGCACGTCATCCTCGGATGCACGATGGAATTTACGCCCGGTGATTCCGCGATGACGGTCGCGAAGTTGAATGAAATCAATGCGAAGCGAAAAGACGGCCAGCCGCTCGGCGAGTCGAGCGCCGGATGTCTGTTTAAGAATTTCGCGTTCAAGGATGAGAGAGAGATCGAGAAATTGAAGCGGGAAGTTGATGTTCCTCAAGAGATGATCGGCGCCAAGCGCATTCCGGCGGGATGGTTGGTGGAACGATGCGGATTAAAAGGGCATAAGCTCGGCGGCGTTGAAGTCAGTTCGCGCCATGCGAACTTCCTCGTGAACGACGGTACGGCCAGCGCGGACCAGGTCGCTCAGCTCGTCTCGCTCTGCCAGATGAAGGTCCGGGATCAATTCGGTGTTTCATTGCAAACGGAGGTGCAATTCGTGGGGTTTTGAAAGCTTTTAGCCATTAGCCATTAGCCATTAGCTATTAGCTTATAGCTTTACGTGGAAGGAGATTCGGCTAAAAGCTAACGGCTAACAGCTAAGAGCTGACATATGTCGCAAACGTTCAGAGATTTATTGGTTTGGCGAAAAGCGATGGATCTCGTGATCGCTGTTTATGAACTTACAGGACAATTTCCAAACGAAGAGCGCTACGGATTGACGTCGCAGATTCGGAGATCCGCCGTTTCGATACCGTCAAATATCGCTGAAGGCAGATATCGCGGCGGAGCGAAGGAGTTCCGGCAATTTTTGCGCGTCGCGTTTGGATCAGGAGGGGAACTGGAGACGCAGTTAGAAATAGCAAAGAGACTACCCCAAACCCAACATTTGGATTATAGTAAAGCTGACGAGATGCTGACGGAAGTCATGAAAATGTTAAATGTTTTCATCCAGAAACTAATGGCTAAAAGCTAAAAGCTAATAGCTAAAAGCTAACAACTATGTTCATCAACATCCAACCCAAAGAGCTTGATCTCACGGACGCCATGAAAGCGTACGCGGAAGAGAAATTCACCATGCTTGATAAGTATTATGACCGCATTGAGGAGATAAAATGCGAACTTGGCACGAAAAGCCATAAACACAATCAGGGGAAGGTCTATACGTGTTCCGGGCACCTCTTCGTACAGGGGAAGGATTTCTTCGTGGAAAAGCAGGAAGAAGATTTATATAAAGCGATTGATAAGGTGAAGGATCATCTTCAGCAGATGCTCGTGGATTGGAAGGAGAAGCGGCGTGAAGGAGGGGATTCGTGAAAAAAATGTTTGCGCCCGGTCTCAAGAAGAGCCGGGCGCTTGTTGTTGAGTGACGCGCGGGCCGCGTCATGGATTTGATTTATTTCGGTTCGTGACTGGGACGGTCGAGGCTGATGCGGGACGGCATCTTGGAGGCGATCCTTCGGGTGGTTTCGTCGCGCTTCCTGAACAGGACACGCTCTCTCACTGCCGTCGGAAGGAATAAGACGGTGAGTCCCGCGACCAGGAGAGGAGAGCCGATGACTTGATGTCTAAAAAAGAATCTCACGCTTTTCAGGACGATCGGGCGATAGTGTTCTTCTTCCCACAGCATGGCGAAGTTCCTTTCGTTCGGGCTGGTTCGTGCGATTAGAGAATAGCATAAATAATATAAATGTCAAGTATTCTATACTAAAAAGATATAATACATTTTACGACGCAAGCGATAGGGGAGGTACGCCATTGCTTATTCTGTTTAAAACAGCTACGATTCGGACGCTATATGTCAATTCTTACCAAAGTCTTGGGCGATCCGAATGTGAAGGAGCTAAAAAAGCTTCAGCCTGTTGTTGAACGTATCAATGCGCTTGAACCGGAGTTTGAGAAATGCTCTGATGATGAAATTCGTGAGAAAGCGTTAAAGTACAAAGAACGTGCGCATGCCGGTGAGTCGCTGGACGATCTGCTTCCGGAGGTGTTTGCGCTCACGCGCGAAGCGTCAAAACGCGCGCTTAAACAACGGCAGTACGACGTTCAGCTCATCGGCGGCATGGCGCTCCATCACGGCACGATTGCGGAAATGCGCACGGGTGAAGGAAAGACGCTCACGGCCGTGGCGCCGGTCGCATTGAACGCGCTAACGAGCAAAGGCGTACATCTCATCACCGTCAACGACTACCTCGCTCGGCGCGATACGGCGTGGATGGGACAGGTGTATCACGCATTGGGGTTGAGCATTGGCTGTATCCAGCACGAAGGCGGATACCTGTATGATCCGGAATTCAAGGCCGAACCGGAGCATGATGCGGATCGAGACACTACGGGAAGCTTCCGTGTGGATATGGACTACCTCCGCCCCTGTTCCCGCAAGGAGGCGTACGACGCGGACATTACGTACGGCACGAACAACGAATTCGGATTTGACTACCTGCGAGACAACATGGTCCAGCGTGCGGATATGATGGTCCAACGCGAGCTGAACTTCGCCATCGTGGACGAAGTGGACTCAATCCTCATCGACGAAGCGCGCACGCCGCTCATCATCAGCGGGCCCGCGTCCGAACCGGCGGAACTCTACTATCGGATGGCCGAGCTCGTCCCCCGCCTCAACCTGGAAGAGGATTACAAGATTGACGAGAAACAGCGCGCAGCCACGCTCACGGAATCCGGGATCTCGAAGATGGAACAGTGGCTGAACGTGGAGAACCTGTACACGGCCGAAGGCATGCGGACGGTCCATCACCTGGAACAGGCGCTCCGGGCGCATGCGCTCTATAAAAAGGATAAGGATTATGTCGTGAAAGACGACGAGGTGATTATCGTGGACGAGTTTACGGGACGGTTGATGGAAGGTCGCAGATATTCGGAAGGACTGCATCAGGCGATCGAAGCAAAGGAACATGTCGCGATTCAACGTGAATCTATTACACTCGCGACCATCACGTTCCAGAACTTCTTCCGTTTGTACGACAAGCTCGCGGGCATGACCGGAACCGCGGAAACGGAAGCGGAGGAATTCTTTAAGATCTACAAGCTCGAAGTGCTCGTCATTCCAACGAACCGTCCGAACCAACGAAAAGATCTTCCGGACCGCATCTACAAAACGGAGGTTGGGAAATTTCATGCCGTGGTCGACTTCGTCAAAGAACGGCAGGCGGCGGGGCAAGCCGTGCTCATCGGTACGGCATCCATTGAAAAGAATGAGATCCTCTCTTCGTTTTTGAGCGAGGCCGGCATTAAGCACGAGGCGTTGAATGCGAAGAACCATGAGCGGGAGGGGAATATCATCGCGCAGGCAGGCGCGCCGGGTGCGGTTACGCTCGCCACGAACATGGCCGGCCGCGGCGTGGACATCATCCTTGGCGGGAACCC
>Ga0315539_1001776_pt1 | contig 15749 bp, 16 predicted proteins | sample SalMarSW160150MG_FD_203097 | JGI IMG/M metagenome (GOLD analysis project Ga0315539, IMG submission 203097) | Salt marsh sediment microbial communities from the Plum Island Ecosystem LTER, Massachusetts, United States - Salt Marsh Sediment SW1601-150 ... | reverse complement strand
GGGAAAATGCTAAGTTTAGTTTTGAGGTCGATGGTATTGAAGGAACAGAGTTTGAAGCCTTCTTTACACATGAAGTGAAATATATTATAGGTAGTCGAACTGAAGAGACCGACATCCAAGGCGAAATAACGGACAAGGTCTTTGAATTTGACATAGTGGGAACAAAAATCTCCGGTAACATCACCAGTAAAACGCCAGGCAAGAATATTACGGTTACTGTGCTGTTTGCCGGTATGGAAAACAGTTTTGAAGGAACGGCATATTATATGTCATTCTAGGCCTTATTGGCTAAATGGCCTTGTATTCGCCAGTATTTAGCCTTGATACTTTAATGAATGTCATTATAGAAAGGCTGCATAAACCATATTAACTCAAGCCATTCCATAAGATGAGAATTAAAGAGAAGAATCATTTGTGATACAATATGAGTAACTCAGCGAAGGAATTCCCGTGTTTTATGAGAAACTAATGGATAGAATAAACCACTTGATAGAAGTGGGAGAAAATGTATTAAAAACAAGGCATCCCCCACCGCCTGAGTGGGCTGCTGGGGACTATGTTAAGGATGACATTTTTTACCAATGGCACGCAGGAGTTCTGTCCTTTTTGAAGGCTGTATTTGGAGATAACAGCACCCATTTTCAAGAATTCCAGCAGCGTTGTCGCCACTCCAGTTACGACGATGCGCTTGAAGGGCAATCAATTTTGAAGGCTGCTAAAGAAGATATAGAGGGTGGCTACCTCAAGAAACTGGAGGACTTAGTTGCGGCGGATATCTTTACAGATTTTTTGGAAATGGCTGAATATCTATTAGAACAGGGGTATAAAGACTCTGCTGCTTCCTTGATTGGTGCGGTATTGGAAGACGGACTAAGAAAGATAGCAAAAAAGAATGACATCACGCTCAAAATCAAGGAAAACATAAGCTCTCTCAACCAAAAGATTGCCGATGCCAAAATCTACAATAGGCTTGTTCATAAGCAAGTAGAAGTGTGGAATGAAATCAGAGACAATGCTGACCACGCTAAATTCTCAGAGTACAACGCAGATTCGGTTCGGGGGATGTGCAGCGACGTTAGACATTTCCTTGGAGAGTATCTCTAGGACAAATTGTAATTTGTAATGGCCATAGGGGAATTTGAAGTTATCACCATTGCGCAGAATACCTTCATCGTATCGGCGCTCTTACTGACGGCTACTATCGTCTTATTGAACTACTCTTGGAAAAAGCTTAAAGCCATGGTAAATACCATGCCGCCTGATAAACGGCTGGTTCGCTTTAACATGCGTTCAGTTTCTGACTATAATGAGTATCACAAATATGGATATATAGGAGCACAGTTTATTGCTTGTGTCTTTCTATCTCTTTCTCTTCTGAGTGCACTCGTAGCGGTTGTCGGTATGTCAGGAGTGATGGTCGGTGATGTCACAGGGACATATTTCGAGGAGAACTTTGAATTCTCTGTCGTTGCCATGCGTGCAGGGGTTCTCTGTCTTTTTCTGGGAATCTTTAGTCTAGGGATAGTTTATCTTGAGGACTTAGTTGCTCTATATAAAGGTGAACCCAGCATTACACTGACCAAGCTGGAGGAACTTCCTAAGCGTCCGCCGTTGACGAAGGCACGGTTAAATATTTTCGTCTTTTTAATGATTGCATACACAATTGTCCTAGGACTTATAGTAGCATTAGTTCCTTATAGTCAATGGGTGCAAATTACACTTGCCATCGTAGCGGGTATTATCCTCATTATAAGTGCACGTTTCGGTTATAGAGCTTATCGTAGAATCCGGAGCAAAAAGACTCCCACAAAACCTTCGAATGATTGATAGATATCTAGACTCAATAATAAAATCGCTTGAATCTAAGAACTGGTATGCTGCTCTTTTTATGGCCTTAGTTATACCAGACATTTGTGGTGCCTTAGAACACCCTAATGAAAAGTCTGGAGTTAGATATGTCAATTGGTACAACAAGTACATGCTGCCAAAATACAGTTCAATCATGGGGCCTCTCCAAGAACTCCATGTATTCCTGTCAGGTGACGATTGCTATGCCCTGCGTTGCTCACTTTTACATGAAGGAACGGGAGATATAGGAAAACAAACAATCTCAAAGATTCTAGAATCAGTCCATTTCAACGAACCTTCAGATAAAGGAGGCATGTTGCACTGTAACCAGTACAAGAATGTATTGCAACTACAGGTTGACATTTTCTGTAATGACCTTATCAGTGCGGCTCACCAATGGCTATCAGACGTGCAGGGTGATGCTGATATTCAAGCTAGAATGCAATTATTATCAAAAATACACCCCGCTTTTTATTTTCCAGGCTTTATAGGTCGTTCGGAGAGAAGTTAAATAACAACTAGGCATTTAGGTACTCTGAATCCAGAAATATAGTAGTTTGGGAACTTCCGTCTTGGATTTAAAGAACTCAAAGCCAAGCTAGAGCATTACAGCCCAATAAGATTAGTAAATCCAATTCTGATAAAGCCTCAAATTATCCGCAAGCTTCATTGTGAGAATCCGTATCTATTCAGGGATACCTTGTTAAAGATAGTCAACTCTGAGAACCTTCCTTATGAGAAGTTGGTTTGCTAAGTTCGGTAATTTTGTTTCTCACCTGTGTTATCATTTCTTCCAACTTAAGTTTATAAGTCAATATGGTACTGTGTTGCTCAGTAGGAGATGCCTTTAATATTGCTGAACTTTGCATAAATACATAGAGTGGTTTAAGAAATGGCTCATAATCACTTCCAGCAACTAATATCTCCTTTTCCATTGCTTCATAGGCTTTTGTCTGCCTCTGTCGTGCCTCATCAATGGCACTCATTGCTTCTACATTTACCAAGTTTATGTGTAATTTTTCCCAATTCTTCAAATTATCAACAGCTTCAATAAATTTAATAGTTGCTATCCTAGCTTCGGTAATAACCCTTAGCAATTCATCTCTATTACTTAAAGGTATAAGTTCAGGTTGTTTAGATAATTCAGCTTTTGCCTTATCCCTCTCAATTCTCACTCTGTTGAATGCTAAGAAGTTGACTATAACAAAAGAAATTGTAGCTCCTGCAATTAGGACAATAGTCCAAATCGGCATTGGTGGGGTCGTGTTTTTAGCCCAGATAATGGAACGTGCCAATCCAATAAAGAAAGCAATAGTAGCACCCCACATCGTTACATATCCCCACCATTGTTTTGAAATTGAAGGAGTATACTCGCGAAATGATTTTGGGAAATTCTTCCACATGCCGCTATTCTATCACCTATTGTGCTAGGTATATAATCCCGCAAACATCATAGTTTGGGAACTTCCGTCTTGGACTTAAGGAACTTAAAGCGAAGCTAGAGCGTTACAGCCCAATAAGATTAGTAAATGCAATACCGATAAGCTTAGAGTTAAGAAGGTTTCTATGATTTGCCTACAGCTTTGTCTAAGAGATCAAGGAACTCAGCTTCGCTAAGCGTCTTTATCCCCAACTTTTTAGCTTTGGCTAACTTGGAGCCGGGGTCGGCGCCTTCCACCACGCGAAACGTCTTCTTGGTGACATCCGAGCCGGCTTTACCACCCAAGGCTTTTATCTTCGCTTCTGCCTCTGAACGTGAGAACGAGTCCAGCTTCCCGGTAAAAACAAATTCCCGTCCGGCTAATGGTAACTTCTCAGGCTTGACGGCTTTAGCCTTTCTCTTCCCCAGCCCTTGCCCTACCTTCTTTTCCTTTAGCTTCTCAATAATGCGTTTATTTCCTTCCTGTCGGAAAAAGGCAACAATGCTTTCAGCTATCTTGGGGCCAATGGAGTTAGTTTTTGATAGTTTTTTCTTACTAGCTTTGGACAGTTTACTAATACTCTGATATTCATCTGCTAGTAATGCGGCGTATTGGTCACCGACATGAGTGATTCCTAAGGCAAAGATAACTCGAGCCAAGTTTCTGTCCTTGCTTGCTTTGATAGAGTTAAGCACATTGGAGGCACTTTTGTCGGCCATTCTTTCCAGACCGAGAAGTTGCTCTTTGGTGAGGTAATATAAATCGGCGGCATCCTTGATCAAGCCGGCCTCGAACAAAGCCTGGCATAGCTTTTCACCTACGTCATCGATATCCATGGCCCCGCGGCTGACAAAGTGCTTGATTCTCTCCAGGGCTTGAGAAGGACAGGCAGCATTGGTGCAGCGGTGCATGGCTTCACCTTTGGGCTTTATCGCCTCGCTGCCACAAACCGGGCAAACAGTGTAATCCGGAGGTTTTTCTTTCACCGAAATGCCTTTCCTTTGCTTGTAAAGTTCCCACGTTTTTTCGCGCATGGAGAAAGTTTTCTCTTTGCCCGTACGGCGACTAACAATAGGTTCTACGATCTCAGGTATAACTTCGCCAGCCCGCTGCACGACTACCCAGTCCCCAATCCTTATATCCTTGCGGTGAATGTCTTCCTCATTATGCAGCGCCGCTGAACTGATAACTACGCCCCCCACTCGGACCGGCTCTAGAACAGCGTAGGGGTTAAGGCTCCCCGTCCTACCCACATTTATGCCGATATCAATGAGCTTTGTGGTGCCCTGAATAGCGGGAAACTTATAGGCAATAGCCCATCTGGGCTCGTGAGCAACAGTGCCCAGCTCTTGCTGGAGGGCAATAGAATTGACTTTTACCACTATGCCATCAGCCTCGTAAGGAAATCTTTCCCGGCTTTCTAGCCAGGTCTGATAATATTTTTCGGCTTCATCGAGGGAGCGGCGTAGAGCAATATTGGGGTTTATCTTGAAGCCCAGGGACTTGAGGTATTGCATGATTTCCCAGTGAGTGTCAGGCACCGCCTTGCCTTCAGCCCACCCCAAAGCGTAGATGAATATGTCGAGGGGGCGCCGAGCAGTGATGCTGGAATCGAGCTGCCTTACCGAGCCAGCAGCGGCGTTCCTGGGATTGGCAAAAAGCGGCAGTTCTTCTTTGGCCCTTTCTTCGTTAAGCTTTTTGAAACCAGCCTTAGGAAGATAAACTTCGCCCCGGACTTCGAATCTGGGCGGCGCCTCCTCGGGCACGGAGAGAGGAATGCTTCTGACGGTTTTCAAGTTCTGTGTGATGTCCTCGCCCCGGTAGCCGTCCCCCCTCGTTGCTCCTGTGATGAGCAAGCCATCAACATAAGTCAAGGCTACTGCCAGCCCGTCGATTTTGGGCTCGCAAACAAGGTCAAACTGACGCCCGCCTAAAAGTTTGCTTACTCTTTTGTGCCAGGCTGCCAGTTCTTCGTAAGAAAAAGCATTGGCCAGGCTCAACAGAGGCTGAGGATGTTCGACAACTCCGAATGCTTCTACAGGAGGCGCTCCAATCCTTTGCGTCGGCGAATCAGGGGTAACAAGCTCGGGATGCTCAGCTTCGAGCTGCCTGAGCTCTTTCATCAACTCATCGTACTCTGCATCGCTGATTTCGGGGCTGTCCAGCACGTAGTAACGGTAATTATGGTGATTAATTGTCTCCCGCAGCTCTGCTATCCTCTGCCTGACCTTATTCATGTCCCCCATAAAGCTAATCCCTATTTATATTATAGCAAAACTCCCTACTATTAATCTGGCCTTGTGACTATCTCTTCTCCAACTCATTAGGCCTGTGCCGTGTGTTACAATTAGAGGAGTGTTATGGGAACGATTTCCCTTGCTTCACCTGCGGGCAACACCGAGGCCCTCACATACAAAAAGGTAAAAGCATGAATGAGATAAAGTACAAGCCAATTGGGGTTATTCATTCTCCGTTCAAGGAACCCAAAGGGACACCTATACAGCCTGCAGGTGCTAAAGGTACCAACGGGACAGTTGAGATATTCCCGGCATATGCTGAAGGCCTGAAAGATATTGAAGGTTTTTCTCACATTATTTTGCTATACCACTTTCACTTGTCCAAAGAGTCGGCATTGATAGCAAAGCCTTATATGGATAACGAGACGCACGGAGTCTTTGCCATGCGGGGTCCCAGTAGACCCAATCCTATTGGCATTTCGGTAGTGTGCCTCGTCAGGGTTGAAGGGAATATGCTCCATATTCAAGATGTGGACATTGTAGATGGGACACCCCTTCTGGATGTTAAACCTTATATTCCCGAATTTGACATAAGGGAGGTGGAAAGGATAGGATGGCTGGAGAAAAATGTGCATAAGCTTTCAACATCGAAAGATAATGGGAGGTTCACAGAGTGATTTGTCTGACTTGCGATAGCAGGACATATGAAGGTCCAGTTATTGGCTTTTATCGCTCTGACTTCTCAAATTCGAAAGGCAAACTGCGGAGACCACTCAGGAAATTTTTTGCTCACGTGTTTTTCCCGAACGGGCAGATATAAACGCACATACCACAAGCCGTATGTAGAGCCTCTCGTTTGCTTAGATAGTTGTCACATGCTTCAGCAGCGAATATCTCGCTCCTCGGTCTGGGCTTATCGAAAGCCTGTCCAGTAAAGGCATGTGCCGGACAATCCTTCACACATGCAAGGCAGTCGCGGCACATCTCATCCATAGGCGTCCCCGTTTCTAAGGGAGCATCTGTGAGCACTGTACCCCACCTCACACGGGGACCGTGTTCCGGTGTAATGAGCAAGGCACTCTTGCCAATCCAGCCCAGCCCAGCCAAATGAGCTGCTAATTTGTGAGAGAACACACTAGCAAGATTGGTTCTATCTACCGTTTGCGATGACGGGACAACGAAGGCTTGAAAGCCGGCTTTATCCAGGGATTGGGCTAACATCGCAGAAATCGAGTCTATACGAGGATTTATAATTTGATACATATAATACCAATAAGTATTTAGGGCAGCAGTATTGTTATGATGGACCAGCGCATTTACAATGCCATCCGTAAGAACGAAGCCATGAGAAACAGCTCGTGGAAACTGAGTGAGAAATTCTCCGCCCTGTTGGGAAATACGCTGTCGGGCAGGAGTAAGGTCAGCTATACCGAAGTAAGTTGCTCCCATTTCCTTGGCTAAAGATTCCAGCTTGCCTCTAAGATTTACTTTATCCCTATCTTTCATAGCTAACTCCTGTGTGTAAGTATAGCACAGCAAAGCTTCCCCACCTCAATTTTATGCTCATAGTACAAGACTGTTAGTTAATTCCTAACTCTGCAATATTTGCTATAATCAAGGCAGATTTACAGAAATGAAATAGAGTACAAGCCCAAAGAAGGAGGATAAAACATGGCTATGAAACCAGTTGTAATCAGGTTCTTCGCTCCAGTGATTGATGTCACTGTCAATGCTCTGATGAGTGCCGTCGACCAGAAAATGAAGCAAGGGACGAAAGAATTCATCATACTTATCTCTTCACCTGGCGGCTCTGTTTTCCATGGTTTAAGCGCATATAATTATTTGAAAGGGTTACCTGCTTCCATAACTACTCACAATTTCGGCAGTGTGGACTCAATAGGCGTTGTCATATACTGTGCCGGTTCGAGAAGGCTATCAGTACCCCAGGCGAGATTTCTATTTCACGGCGTTAGTGCGCAGTTTAGAGGGGAGCAGAATTTAGAGGAGAAACTGCTGGAGGAAAGGTTAAAGGGATTGAGGATTGATGTGGAGAACATTGCCAAGATAATCGCAGCCAATACAGGTAAAAACTTCAAAGATATTACCGATGCCATGATTGGGAGGACAACTTTGAATCCAGAGGAGGCGCAGTCCTGGGGCCTGGTGCATGAAATCAAGTCAGAGCTATTTGAAGAGGGAAGCGAAGTAATTGCTATACAGGTTCAGCAACAACCACAACCGCCGCGGAAGCCGTAACATTAGCCGAGAAGCGTTTACTTCACTACTCTCTGTTTTAAACAAGCACCGAATCGTCATTTGGCAGAAAGTTGACTATTGGAATGTTATTTTATATTAGTAGGTGTTGACTTGGGACCCTTCGATAGATAAAATCGTGGTCAACCAAATATGAAGTCGGTAAGGAGGTGAGTATGTCAAAGCATATTTATAGAGGTCTGGCCGTTATTCTTATAGTTACATTATTAATGATATTGAATGCGGTACCCCTTCTGGCATTTGATGCTCGCAGTGGAATGGCTGTCACCGTCGCTAGTGGAGACGTAGTAGACGATGACCTTTATGTGGCTGCCGAGACCATTATTATTGATGGCACCGTTAACGGCGACCTCTGGGCTGCTGGTAATACGATCACCGTCAATGGCATAGTTAATGGCAGCGTCATGGCTGCTGGCAGAATAGTCAATATCAACGGTGATATTACGCACGCTGTGCGGGCAGTGGGTGAAACCATCAACATTAATGGCGATGTTGGCGGCGATGTGATGGCTGGTTGTGGAAAGGCGAATATAGCCAGCACAGCCAGAGTTGGTGGCGACCTTCTTTTTGGAGCTGATATTGCCAGCATTGATGGACATATTGAGGGTAACATCAAAGGTAGCGGACGCGAAGTCACCATAAGCAACGGGGTAAACGGAAATGTTGAACTCGAAGTCGAGAGCCTAACCATATTGTCTACAGCGAATATCGGAGGTGACCTAAGCTATACCAGTGAAGAGGAAGCCTATATTCAATCAGGTGCCCAAATCGCCGGCGCTACTACCCATAAGCTTCCCGAAGTGCAGCCCGAAGTGAAGAAAGATTGGACTAAGGTCTTTCCCTTCGTCCTATTCTTTGGCGTGCTGGCCAAGGTGTTGAGCTTCTTAATGGCTTTGGTAGCAGGGGTAGTTATCATTTTCCTCGCTCCCAAGAAACTGACCTCTATCACCGATGCTATAGGCACTCGACCCGGACCAAGCGCTGGCTGGGGGGCTATGATTCTGTTTCTTACTCCTATCGCCGCTCTAATAGTGTGCTTCACCATCATAGGTATACCTATGGGATTGATTACCCTGGCTCTCTATGGGATAGCTCTTTACCTTGCTCAGATCCCTGTGGGCTTATTTATCGGTCGCTGGATAATTGGCCGCTTCAGACTTGTGGAAAGCAAAGCTATCATGGTTGGAGCCTTGGCTGTAGGTCTCGCCATTCTCAAGCTCTTAAGCCTAATCCCCTACTTCGGCTTTTTCGTCGGTTTCGTTGTTGTCCTTTTTGGTTTAGGAGCGATAGTGGCAGCAGAAAGGAAGCGGAGGGCCGAAGCGAGGGAAACAGCTTCAGATTAGCTATAAAATTTGAAAAGAGCCGGCTAAACTCTACCCAATAGTATGCGCTAACTGGAACTTAGATTCTTTGCCTCTTGCTACGCTAGATTTCAAATAGACGTAAGCCATTGCGGCATGTTGGCAAATGGGAAAGCATAGAAATGATTTGTAGCCTATTGCCTTCAGATTTCGATGCTATACTCAAAGTCATAAATGATGCTGCGCAAGCTTATAAAGGAGTAATCCCGGATGATAGATGGAAGGAACCGTATATGTCGGCCGAGGAGTTAAGAGGGGAAATTGAAGCTGCTGTAAGATTCTTTGGGTGGTTGGAAGGCGGGCATCTGCTCGGAGTAGCAGGAATCCAAGCTATTAAAGATACCACGTTAATCAGGCATGCTTATGTGCTTCCAGGATGCCAGGGACAGGGAATTGGCACGAAACTACTTGAATATCTCATCGGCTTGGCTGAGACTCAGGAAATTTTGGTAGGGACTTGGGTTGATGCCACCTGGTCTATTCGATTCTACGAGAAACATGGTTTCAAACTGGTGTCGTCCAGGGAAAAGGATAGGCTCTTGCGTATATATTGGAACATCCCGGAGAGGCAGATTGAAACCTCAGTGGTGCTGAGGACAATCTCCCCTTTTTCTGGTAAATAATATGACTTCCCAAATTTATCAATGGCTTGTACTCGTCCGACACATTAGCGATACATCGGTTTCTCCTCATTGCCACGCAATCTTATTTTTATTCTCCCCGCAGCCACCATAGTAGGGGCTTGCAATATACCTCTTACTGCGATATACTTTATCACGATATACTTTCACGATGATTTTCCGGAGGCAAAGATGAGTATTAAAGAAGCTCTAGCAAATACTGCCAGGGAAATGCCATATAAAGAAGCCATTGTTCTTGGTTCTCAGAGGGTTACTTATGGGGAACTGGATGAGGCTTCTAACAAAGTAGCCAATGCTCTCCTGGAGCTGGGGATGAAAAAGGGTAGTCATGTGGCTATCTTAATGTGCCAGAGCCCCGAGTGGGCTATCAATTATTTCGGGGTAACTAAAGGTGGGGGCGTAGCTGTACTGTACAGCACTGCGCTTAAGGCTCCCGAACTTGATTCTTTGTTGCGAGATTCCGACTCGGAAATTCTGATAACGGAGAAGAAATTTTCTCAGATGCTTTCCTCAGTTTTGCCTACCATTCCTTCGCTAAAACACGTGATTGAGGTTGATACAGATTCTTACATCAATATGGTAGCCAACAGCTCTTCCATATCACCGCCTATCGATATAAAGGATGAGGATGAAGCTGTTATATTTTACGTCTGTGGTGTGTTGGGGAAGTACAAAGGCGTGGTGCACACGCATGGTTCCATTATGGGAACTCCCCCTATACTTTCTGCGAGCATACAACGGGGGAGAGCAGACGTTATAATAGACCTTGTTCCCTTTTTCTATCTTTTTGGCCTGTTTGAAGTTCTTTTCGGTTCGATTATCATGGGTTCTACCGTTGTGATTGTTCCCAATTTCACCCCCGAAGCTGTCCTAGAAGCTGTGGAGAAAGAAAAGGGAACCATTATCTTTGGGGTTCCTGCCATGTACAATGCCCTAGCCATGGTGCCTGACGAAATTATAAGAGGATATAACCTGGGCTTGCTGCGATTGGCCGTTACCGCCGGGGCAAAGTCCTTCCCTGAACTAATGAAAGCGTTGGAGGACAAAATTGGCTTAGCCGTTTATGAAGCGTATGGTCTTACTGAAACTTCAGGCGTTTCCTATTACACCTTTAATAACCGTAAATGGGGAACTGTCGGTAAGCCAATTTGCGGCATTAAAATACTGGATGATAGTGGCATGGAGGTTCCCCGGGGTGAAATAGGAGAAGGTGTGTTCAAAGTCCCCTGGGTGATGAAAGGATACTACAAAGCACCTGAAATCACGTCTCAAGTCCTTAAGGATGGCTGGTTTTATACAGGAGATTTGGTCAGGATGGATGAAGAAGGCTATTTGGAGTATATAGAGAAGAAATCGTTCATAATTGTCAGCTCTTCTGGACTTAAAATCAGTCCATCAGAGGTTGAATCCGTGCTGCTGAGCCACCCTAGCGTAGCTGAGGCAGCTTATGTAGGCATTGATGATGGTTGCAGGGGACAAATACGCGTAGCCTCCGTGGTGCTGAAAGAAGGGCAACATGCCACGATGGAAGAGCTGTCTGACCTTTGTTACCAAAACCTGGCCAATTTTAAACTTCCTAAGAGAATTGAATTTGTAGACAGTATCCCTAAAACTAGCTCGGGGGAGATAGATAGGAAAAGGCTCAAAGAAAGAGAACTAACCAGAATTAGTTAGAAGTGTTTCTATTAGCTCTTTCTGTGCTTCTTCTCGGAAGCAAGCTCAACTGGTCTAGTTGACATCCTAATTACCTTGTGTTAAATTGATAAGTTGGAGTCTACTAGAAGGTAAAAACGTAGAGAGTTATTAAGAGCCGGCTGGCTGAAGCCGAGCGTAATTTCCTAGAGTAGACCGGCATATAACCAGACGGCTTTTTGATTGCCTAAAATAGGAGAGTATTAATAATGCCGACAGTTAATCAACTTGTTCGTAAAGGGCGACGGAAGCTGGGAAAGAAAAGCGATGTCCCAGCATTGCATTATATCCGGAATACGATGAAAGGGGAAATTAGATGGGCTCAAGGATCGCCTCAAAAAAGAGGTGTATGCGTCTTGGTAAAGACGGTTACACCCAAGAAGCCTAACTCGGCATTGCGTAAAGTTGCCCGCGTCAGGCTGACTAATGGTATGGAAGTAACCGCTTATATTCCTGGCGAAGGACATAATTTGCAGGAACACTCGGTAGTCTTGATTCGTGGCGGCCGAGTTAAGGATGTTCCTGGAATTCGCTACCATATTATCCGGGGCACCTTGGATACTGAAGGAGTAGCTGATCGTAAGCAAGGGCGCAGCAGGTATGGGACTAAGGCACCAAAATAGCAAGGATATCAAATGCCAAGAGGAGCTGGAAAAGTAGTAAAAAGAATACCACCCCCCGATGCTAAATATAACAGCATCACAGTGGCTAGATTTATTAATAGGCTTATGCTAAGAGGGCAAAAAGCTACAGCCGAGCGCATTGTCTATAATGCCTTGCAAATCACTGCTCAGCAAGTGAATAGCAATCCTGAAGAAGCCTTAGAGCGGGCGATTAAAAATGCTACGCCGCTTCTTATGGTTAAGTCACGCCGTATTGGTGGGGCTACCTACCAAGTTCCCATGGAGGTAGGGGAAGATCGGGGGCGCACCCTTGCCATGAGGTGGCTAATTGCCTCAGCGCGAGCTCGTAGTGGCAAATCTATGGCGGAAAGGCTGGTAAGCGAGCTGGTTGATGCTGTCAATGGGCGGGGGGCAGCAATTAAGAAACGTGATGATCTTCACAAGATGGCGGAGGCTAACAAAGCCTTTGCTCACTATCGTTGGTGAAAAGTCGTGTTAAAAGCAGTACTTGAGGTAAAGGATAAGCTAATGTCGCGCACTTTCCCTTTGGAAGAAATACGGAATATAGGGATCATCGCTCATATTGATGCTGGCAAGACCACAGCTACAGAAATGATATTACATCACACAAGGCGTACTTACAAGGTCGGAAGCGTAGATGAGGGAACTGCAGTAATGGATTGGATGGAGCAAGAAAGAGAACGAGGTATTACCATTACTTCAGCGGCTACCACATGTCACTGGCGTAAACATTGTATAAACATTATCGACACCCCCGGGCATGTAGATTTCACCGCTGAGGTGGAGCGTAGCCTCCGTGTATTAGATGGTGGTGTCGTGATTTTCGATGGTGTAGCTGGAGTGGAAGCTCAGTCAGAGGCTGTGTGGCGCCAGGCCGATAAATATGGCGTGGCCAGGATTTGCTTTATTAACAAAATGGACAGGATTGGCGCTGATTTTCATCACACGGTGACTATGATTAACGAAAGGTTGCGAATCAAGGCATTGCCCATACAACTCCCCATAGGAAATGAAAAGGACTTTCGAGGCATCATCGACCTTGTGGAAAACAAAGTCATTGCTTTCCCAGTTGATTATAATTCAAGTTCGATCGAGAAGGGCAGTGAGACTTTGCTGGCTGAGCAACGCCAGGCATTAATTGAGAACTTAGCTGAACTCGATGACCAGATTATGCTGCTCTATCTCAATGGACAAGACATCTCTGCCTCTCAAATTAAGGCAGCTATAAGAAGGCTGACCATTTCTAACTGCATAGTGCCTGTCCTTTGTGGTAGTGCCTTGAGAGATAAAGGTATCCAGTTATTGCTTGACGCTGTTGTAGATTATCTCCCTTCGCCGCTAGATATTCCTCCCGTCTCGGCTACAGATCCCAAAAGTGGAGAGGAAATCCTTCGGCTGGCGAGTGATGATGACCCCTTTTCCGCGTTGGCGTTTAAAACAGTTTCTGACCCATTTATGGGCCGACTGGTCTACTTGCGGGTATACTCAGGAATGGTAAAGGCCGGGGCACAAGTCTTGAATTCTACCACAGGTAGGAAAGAGAGGTTAGGAAAACTATATGTTATGCATGCCGATCACCGCGAGGAGGTGAACCACGCTGAGACTGGGAGCATTGTAGCTAGTCTGGGGCTTAAGATGACATCAACAGGAGATACGCTTTGCGAACCCACACGACCAGTTCTTTTTGAGCCCATACGATTTGCTGAGCCAGTGCTTTCTATGGCTGTTGAAGCTAAAAGTAAAGTTGACCAGGATAAGTTAGATGATTCCCTGGCTAAACTCGCTATGGAGGATCCTACTTTTAAAGTTTATCATGACAAGGAAACAGGTCAAACGCTGATTTCGGGGATGGGTGAACTTCACCTCGAGGTGTTAATGGAGCGTATATTTCGCGAATATGGTGTAAAGGTCAATGCTGGTAAGCCTCAGGTAGCTTATAAGGAAACAATCACCGTTCCTGTGGAATCTGAAGGGAGATTTATCCGTCAATCCGGCGGCAAGGGACAATACGGGCACGTTTGGCTTAGAATTGAGCCGGGCGAGCGTGGCAGCGGATTTGAGTTTCGTGACCAGATTCGAAGTGGGACCATACCTAAGGGATTTACTCCCTCAGTAGAAGCCGGTGCCAAGTCAGCTTTACAAAGCGGAGGATTAGCTAGTTACCCTGTAATAGATGTAAAGGTGACTTTGTATGACGGGAGTTTTCACGAGATCGATTCTTCAGATGTGGCTTTCAGGATGGCAGCCTTCATGGCTATGAGGGATGGGATAGATAAAGCTAAACCTGTTATTCTCGAGCCAATTATGGAAGTGGAAATAACAACTCCCAATCAGTTCCTCGGAGATATCATTGGCGATTTAAACTCTCGGAGAACTCATATCGAAGGCATTGAGAGTCGCGCCGAGTTATCCACTATCCGTTGTCTTGTTCCTCTAGCGGAAACATTCGGTTTCGCTGGAGATTTGAGGTCGCTCAGTCAAGGGAGGGCGAGTCATACTATGTGCTTTCATCGCTATCAAGAATTGCCTCAGGATTTGGCTGAGCAAATTACGGCTAGAATGGGAAGAACCAGATGACCGAGCAAAAAGTTCGTATCAAAATCAAAAGCTTCGATCATAGGTTGGCTGATCAGGCGGTAAGGCAAATAATAGATGCAGTGGAGCGTACCGGGGCTATCGTGGTTGGCCCAGTACCTTTACCCACACACATCGAAAAATTTTGTGTTATTCGTTCCCCTAACATCGATAAAGATTCCAGGGAACAGTTTGAGATCAGGACTCATAAGAGGTTAGTTGATGTTTTGCAGCCAAGTTCCAAGACTATAGATGCCTTGAGTCAACTTGACTTGGCATCTGGAGTGGAGATAGATATTAAGTTATAGTTAAAACCATGTTTCCAGGCATTATTGGTAGGAAAATAGGTGTGACGCAACTGTTTCAGGAAAGCGGAGAGACGGTGGCAGTAACCGCTATTCAAGCTGGGCCTTCTGTGGTAACTCAGATAAAGAGCAGGGACAAGGATGGTTATGATGCTATCCAAGTGGGCTTTATTGAGAACAAAGTGAAGCAATCTCAGCTTAGCTCTCCAGAGATGGGACATCTTCGAGGCTTAGAGAATGTTCGCTATCTTCGTGAATTCAGGACTGATGATATTAGCTCGGTCAAGCGTGGTGACAAAGTGGATGTTGGTTTCCTGAAGCATGGTGACTTGGTAAATGTCATTGGCCTTTCTAAGGGCAAGGGCTTTGCTGGCGTAGTTAAGCGGTATCATTTTGCAGGTGGGCCAAAGACCCATGGCCAAACTGACCGCCATCGCGCCCCTGGTTCAATTGGAGCTGCCACTTTCCCCGGTCGGGTGCTTAAAGGGAAACGCATGGCGGGGCATATGGGAAGTAGGAGAGTAACAGCGCGTAATCTCGAGGTAATTCAAGCTGACCCAGAGCGCAATTTGCTTTTGGTGAAGGGTGCAGTACCTGGAGCCAATGGGGGGCTGTTAGTAATTGAGAAAGTAAGGTAACAAGAAGTGCAAATGCCAGTTTATAGTTTAAACGGTGAAGTTGTTGACCAAATAGAGCTTAGCCAAGCCATTTTTGCTCTTCCCTTTAATGAGGCAGTAGTTCACCAAGCGATG
>Ga0315539_1001772_pt1 | contig 15774 bp, 11 predicted proteins | sample SalMarSW160150MG_FD_203097 | JGI IMG/M metagenome (GOLD analysis project Ga0315539, IMG submission 203097) | Salt marsh sediment microbial communities from the Plum Island Ecosystem LTER, Massachusetts, United States - Salt Marsh Sediment SW1601-150 ... | reverse complement strand
CCTCGACGTGCCGGAGCATCCGGAGACAGATGCGCTACGCCACAACCCCATCTTCAGCCTGGATGTGGAGACCGTTCACCTCAGTCCTGGCTGGAACCTCATCTCGCTCCCCCTACGGCCGCAGCCAGCAGCCACCCCTTCCGTGCTATCGAGTGTGGAGGGCGGCTACGATGTCGTCTACGGCTGGGACGCCAGCGCCGGCAGCTTCCAATCCTCTTTCGGAGCCGGCGGCAACCTCGACCGCCTGGACGAGACCATGGGCTTCTGGATCCGCATGAAGGACGAGGCGACCCTATCGGTGATAGGGGAAGCGCCCGGCCCAGTCCAGATACCCCTGGTGGAAGGATGGAACCTCATCAGCTACCCCTGGCGCACGCCGCTACCGCCACAGGAGGCTCTGGCCTCTATCGATGGCAACTACGACATCGTCTACGGCTGGAACCCCTCGAGCGGCTCATGGCTGTCTTACGCTTCGGGCCTGGGCCACGGCACACTGAAGGAGATGGGCCCCGGCCAGGGCTACTGGGTCCGTGCCAGCCGCGACTGCGTCCTGACGATTGGGTAGCCTCCACGAGCGGCGGCGGAAAACTCGCAGGCCTGGGGCCTAGCCTCCCAAGGCCCTCTTGCGCTAAGATGGTGCCACCACAGGGGGAGGTTGGTGCCATGAGCAGCAACGAAAGCAAGGAATACGTCCTCCGGATGGCCAAGGAGCAGGATGTCAAGTTCATCCGCTTGTGGTTCACTGACATCCTGGGCAACCTCAAGAGCGTGGCCATCACTGTGGAGGAGTTGGAAGGGGCTCTGGAGGAAGGCATCGGCTTTGATGGCTCCTCCATCGAGGGCTTCGCCCGCATCGACGAGAGCGATATGGTGGCCATGCCCGACCCCAATACCTTCGTCATCCTTCCCTGGCGCCCCGCCGAGAACCGGGTGGCCCGCGTCGTCTGCGACATTCTTCACCCCGGCGGCCAGCCCTTCGAGGGGGACCCCCGCTATATTCTCAAGCGCAACCTCAAGCGGGCCGCCGACCTGGGCTATACTTTCTACGTCGCCCCCGAGCTAGAGTACTTCTACTTCGCCAACGCCGAGGGTACCACCGTTCTGGATAGGGGCGGCTACTTCGACCTCACCCCTCTGGATGCCGCTACCGACCTGCGGCGGGAGACCGTCCTGGCCCTGGAGGAGGTGGGCATCGGTGTGGAGGCCAGTCACCACGAGGTGGCCCCCAGCCAGCACGAGATCGATCTGCGCTACACCGACGCTCTCACTATGGCCGACAGCACCATGACCTATCGTTTGATAGTCAAGGAGGTCGCCATCAGGCACGGTGTCTACGCCACGTTCATGCCCAAGCCCCTGGCCGACCAGAACGGCAGTGGCATGCACGTCCATCAGTCTCTGTTCCGAGGCGAGCGCAACGCCTTCTTCGACGCCAAGGACAAGTATCACGTATCGCCCCTCGCCAAGAGCTACATCGCCGGTCTGCTCCGCCACGCCCGCGAGATAACCATCGTCACCAACCAGTGGGTGAACTCCTACAAGCGACTGGTGGCGGGCTATGAGGCGCCGGTCTATCTCTCCTGGGCCATGCGCAATCGTTCCGACCTCATCCGCGTGCCCGAATACAAGCCGGGTAAGGAGAATGACGTGCGCATCGAGTACCGCTCCCCCGATCCAGCCTGCAACCCCTACCTGGTCTTCGCCGTGATGCTAGCGGCCGGCCTGGAGGGCATCGAGAAGGAGTATCCCTGCCCCGAGCCCGTGGAGGAGAACGTCTTTCAGATGACGGCTGAGGAGCGGGAGCGACGGGGCATCGCCCACCTGCCGGGCAGCCTCTTCGAGGCCATCGAGCTGGCCGAGCAGAGCGAGCTACTGCGGCGCTGCCTGGGCGACCACCTTTACGAAATCCTTATCAAGAACAAGCTTATCGAGTGGAGCGATTACCGCCACCACGTGACGGACTACGAGATCCAGCGCTATTTGCCCGTTCTGTAGTGGTTCACATGAGACGGTGCATGCGAGGGGTGGCTTAGGCTCTCCCGTGGTACTGCGAACGTCCGCAAGTTGGTACAGTACCGGGCCAAAAAGAAAACCCACCGTCGCCTAAGCGAAGGTGGGGAGGTAATAAGCCCGGCATCAACTAGTTGATACCGGGGAGTTGATCCATTAAGATCTTACAGCCCCCTGGGTAATTGTCAAGGGGGTTAAGCAAAAAAATGCCCTACCATCGATCCCGCAATCAGCACTCGTTCAGAAGGGACCCGTTTCGATGGATCGGGTAATGGTCTTCATCGACGGCAGCAATCTCTATCACGGACTGAAAGAGGCCTTGGGACATGCACGAGTTGACTTCCAACGCTTCTGCTCCCTACTTTGTGGTTCAAGCCGAAGGCTCGTACATGCACATTATTACAACGTTCCGTTGAGGCAGGCGGATGACCCGGTGCGATATGCAGCACAACAGAAGTTCTTGGGTCAGCTTCGTAAGATTCCGTATTTTACCATTCATCTCGGCAGGCTTGTGGACAGGGAAAGGGAAGAGAGCTGCCCTGACTGCTCAGCGAAGTACACGGTGAAGTATCAGACGGAAAAGGGCATTGATGTCCAAATAGCCTCGCATATGCTTACGTTTGCTTTCGACAACCAGTACGACACAGCTATTCTAGCAAGTCAAGATGGTGACTTCGCCCCCGTTGTTGCCGAGGTCCTACGGCTGAACAAGCAAGTTGAGAACGCAGAATTTCCTCATAGGCTACCGAGCTTTCTCTCACGGGCTTGTTCACATGTTATTCGCTTAGATGCCGCATTTCTTCATCGTTGCAGCTTCTGATCTGGGGGTTTTGCACTTCCCTTCCTTCCTCATTGGCGCTGCTAGGGGCCTGCGCTGCCCTGTTGCAGAAACTCTACGCCAGTTCCTCCAGCCGGCCCTGTAGGCCCTCCAGGCGAGCACGGGCGGCGGCCAGCTTATCCTCCTCCTTGCCCACCACCGCCGTCGGAGCCCGCGTGCGGAACTGCTCGTTGGCCAGCTTGGCCGCTAAGCGGGCGACTTCCGCCTGGGCGTTGTCGACCTGGCGGCGCAGGCGCGCCCGCTCGGCCTCCACGTCGAACAAGCCAGCCAGGGGGATCACTACCTGCACGTCCTTCAGAACGGCGGTGATCACCCGCTCTCGCGGAGCCGCCCCGGCCCCGTCGACAATGTGCAGGGGCCGCACCCGAGCCAACGTTTCGATAATGAGGCGACCGGCCTCGGCTGCCTTGCGCATGCCGTCAGCTACCAGGTAGGCTTCCACGTATCGGACCGGCTCCACCCCCCGCTCGGCCCGAATGTTGCGGATGGCCCGCACCACGTCCATCACTGCCTGGGCCTGGGCCTCCGCCTCCACGTCCAGCCAGCGCTTGTTCGCTTTCGGCCAGGGTGCAACGATCAGGGCCTCGGCCTCCGGCGGGCGCAGGTGGGGCCTCAGGTTCTGCCAGATGGCCTCCGTCACGAAGGGCATGAAAGGATGGAGCAGGCGCAGGGTCACGTCCAGCACGTGGGCCAGTATAGGCAGCGGCGCAGGGTCGTCGTCCTTCAGGCGCACCTTGGCCATCTCGATATACCAGTCGCAGAACTCGCCCCAGAAGAAATCGTGGATCTGGTGACCGGCCTCGCCCACCTGAAAAGCAGACAGTAGCTTTTGGACATCGCCGATCAGCCTCTGCAGCCGCGACATGATCCAGCGGTCTTCCATGGGCATATCCTGCCGCTGGCCAGGCTGCGGCGGCTCCACCGTCTCGTCCGCCAGGCTGGTGATGACGAAGCGAGCGGCGTTCCAGACCTTGTTGGCGAAGTTGCGACCGCCCTCCAGCCTCTCGTCGGAGATACGCATATCGTTGCCGGGGGCACCGCCGGTGGCCAGCACGAAGCGGAGGGCATCGGTGCCATACTTGGCAGCGGCTTCCAGGGGGTCGACCACGTTGCCCAGACTCTTGGTCATTTTGCGGCCGTCGCGGTCGCGCAGGAGGCCGTGCAGGTACACATGGCGGAAGGGAACGTCGCCTGTGTTATACAGCCCCATCATGATCATGCGCGCTACCCAGAAGAAGAGGATGTCGTAGCCCGTCTCCATGACCGTGGTGGGGTAGAAATAGCGCAGGTCTTCTGTGTCGTCGGGCCAGCCCAGAGTGGAGTGGGGCCAGAGGGCCGATGAGAACCAGGTGTCCAGCACGTCCGGGTCCTGGTGGATGCTGGGCGATCCACAGTGCTCGCACTGGCTGGGGTCTTCCAGGGCCACCGTGATCTGGTGGCAGTCGTCGCAGTACCAGACGGGGATGCGGTGCCCCCACCAGAGCTGGCGGGAGATGCACCAGTCGCGGATGTTCTCCATCCAGTGGAGGTACACCCTCGTGAACCGCCGCGGGAGGATCTTGATCCGCCCGTCCTTCACCGCCGCCATCGCTGGCTCGGCCAGGGCCTTCATGCTCACGAACCACTGCTGGCTGATGATGGGCTCGATGACGGTGTCGCAGCGCTGGCAGTGGCCGATGGAGTGGCCGTAGGGCTCGATCTTCTCTATCAGACCCATGGTCTCCAGGTCATCCACGATGGCGTCGCGGCAGACGAAGCGGTCCTGGCCAGCGTAGGGGCCCGCCTCTTCATTCATCAGCCCGTCCGGGCCCACCGACACGATGGAGGAGAGGCCGTGGCGCTCACCCACCTCGAAGTCCACTTGGTCATGGCCGGGCGTTATCTTCAGGGCGCCTGTGCCGAAGGCGGGATCGACCGCAGCGTCACCAACCACAGGGATGTGACGATTCATGATGGGCAGAAGCGCCATGCGGCCGATCATGCCCTGATTGCGAGGGTCGTCCGGATTCACCGCCACCGCCACGTCAGCAACGATGGTCTCTGGGCGGGTGGTGGCGATAGTAATGTACTCGCTGCTGGGCTCTCCACTCTCGTCCAACAGGGGATAGCGGACGTACCAGAGGTGATCAGCGTGCTCCTTGTGCTCCACCTCCAGGTCGGACAGGGCGGTCTGGCAGCGAGGGCACCAGTTGATAATCCGCTCGCCCCGATAGATGAGGCCGTCGCGATAGAGGTTGATGAAGGTAGTGCGCACCGCCTTCTGGGGCCCCTCGTCCATGGTGAAGCGCTCGCGATTCCAGTCGCAGGAGACGCCCAGGCGCTGATGCTGGCGGCTGATGATGTGGCGATACCGCCTCACCCACTCCCACACCCGCTCCAGGAAGGCCTCTCGCTCTAGGTCGTGGCGGGTGAGTTCCTCCTTGAGGAGCTCCTTCTCCACCACGTTCTGGGTGGCGATGCCGGCGTGATCCACTCCCGGTAACCAGAGGGAGGGGTCGCCCTTCATGCGATGCCAGCGGGTGAGGAGGTCCTCGATGGTGGCGGTGAGGGCGTGGCCCAGGTGCAGTTCGCCCGTAACGTTGGGTGGCGGCATGATGATAGTGAAGGGCTGCTTGGCGGGATCGATACGGGCGGCGAAGTAGCCGCCTTCCAGCCAGAGGCGATACAGGCTCTCCTCCACCTGGCTGGCGTCGTAAGCTTTCGCCATCTCCGTATGAGGGCTGTGGCCGCCTTTCTCGGCTCGGCCGGTCATCATCAGTGGCTCCCTGCCTACCATCAGGCGGGCACGACATAAGGGCGGCAGATGCTTGCCCCGGATAGTAGGAATAGGCTCGCCGCCCCAAGTGTTAGCATTTTAATAATTCCTGTCTGTCTGCGTCAAACCAGTTTGGGCGCTGGCCCCTGTGGAAGTTCATTTCTCGAACAAGTTTATCCTACTTGTTGCCGCCAGCACTTGCACCTAAAAAGAAAACCGTTAATATATTCGTTACCAAAGCTAGGCGTCTTGCAAGTCATGCTGACAGCAGCTTTACTCTAGGGTTGTGACTGGATTACAGATAAGCGCCCTCACCAAGTCTTTCGGCGGGATCATCGCCCTGGACGATGTATCATTTGAGGTTCAGCCGGGCGAGATCGCGGGTCTTATTGGACCCAATGGCGCCGGCAAGACCACCCTCTTCAACTGCATAAGCCGCCTCTACGAGCCCGACCGGGGCGATATGGTCTTCGATGGCCATGATCTGGTGAAGCTAGCCGCCGACGACATTGTGGACGTGGGCATCGCTCGCACCTTCCAGAACGTGGAGATGTTCAAGACGATGACCGTTATAGAGAACCTGCTGGTGGGTCAGCACAGCCGCTTCTCCCCGCCCCTCAAGGAAAACGTGTTCTTGCGATATGCCAACGCCGCCATCCACACAGCTTTCGAGGTCATCACCTGCGTCGGTCGGCTACCGGCGGCGTGGAGGGAGGAGCGGCTGGCGCGGGACACGGCAGAGGAAGTGGTCAGGTTCCTCGGCCTGGAAGAGGTGAAGGACATGCGGGCTGGCGACCTTTCCTTCGGCATTCAGAAGCAGGTGGAGCTGGCACGTGCCCTGGTCTCTAGGCCACGCCTGATCCTTCTGGACGAGCCAGCCAGCGGCCTCAGCCATCAGGAACTGGGCCATCTAGGCGAGGTTATTAGGCGTGTTCGTGACGAATTCCGAGTGACCATCTTGGTGGTGGAGCACCACATGGAGCTTGTCATGCCCATTTGCGATCGCATTTGCGTCCTCAACTTTGGCCGGAAGATCGCCGAGGGGACACCAGCGGAGGTGCAAAAAGACCCCGCTGTGATTGAGGCTTACCTGGGCGGGTAGAAACGATGTTGAAGCTCCGCGAAGTCGTCGCCGCCTACGGTCCCATCATTGCCCTCCACGGCGTGTCCCTGGAGGTGCCGGAGGGAAGCGTCGTAGCGGTGCTGGGGGCCAACGGCGCCGGCAAGAGCACCGCCCTACGGGCCATATCGGGCCTGCTGCGGCCCAAGAGTGGCAGCATCGAGTTCGAGGGACAGCGGATCGACCGCCGCTCGGCGGAGGAGATCGTCTCCATGGGCATGTCCCACATCCCCGAGGGGCGACAGCTCTTCAGCGACATGACGGTGCTGGAGAACCTGAGGCTGGGGGCCTACTCCAGGTTCACCGGACTGGCACGCAGCATCGGGGAGTTCCGGCGGCGAGGACAGGACTTTGAAGCGGCACTCAAACAAGTATTTGAGTACTTCCCCATCCTAGCCGAGCGTCGGAGTCAGATAGCGGGCACCCTCAGCGGCGGCGAGCAGCAGATGCTGGCCATCGCCCGCGGACTGATGGGCAACCCGCGCCTTCTCCTGCTTGATGAGCCGTCCATGGGCCTGGCTCCCATCGTCACGCGGGAGATCTTCGAGATTATCCACGCCATTAACCGAACGCAGGGGGTAACCATCCTCCTGGTAGAGCAAAACGCTAATCTCGCTCTGGAAATCGCCCATTACGGATACGTGCTGGAGACGGGCCGCATCGCCCTGGCAGATACCAGCGAGAACCTGCGAAAGAGCGAAGCGGTGCAGCGCTCCTATCTGGGTCAGTAGGAGCTCGGGAGGACTGAAGTGGACGAGTTCTTACAGCAGATGGTGACGGGTCTGGCCACAGGCAGCGTCTATGGACTGCTCGCCCTGGCCATCGTCCTCATCTATCGCTCCACCACCGTCCTCAACTTCGCCCAGGGCGAGTTGGCTATGTTGACCACTTTCATAGGCTGGTCGATCTGGGAATGGGGGGGCCACTACTGGCTCATGTTCCCCCTCGTCCTGCTCATAGCAGCTGGTCTCGGTGCTTTCATCGAGCGGGTGATCATACGGCCGGTGGAGGGGGCGCCCACCCTGAACATCATCATCGTCACCCTGGGGCTGTTCGCCATCTTCAACAATGTAGCCACCTGGCGTTGGGGCGGCATACCCAAGGGCTTCCCCGCGCCCCCCGAGATCCAGGTAACGGGGGTCAAGTTCTTCGGCGAAGGAGCGCTGGATATCGGGCCCACGGTAGTCAGCTACCATGACCTGACCATTATAGTTTTCGCGGTGGGTATCATGGCTGCCCTCTACCTGTTCTTCCAGTATACCCCCGTGGGCTTGGCCATGCGGGCCACCGCTCAGAACCCCATCGCCAGCCGCCTGATGGGCATTCGGGTGGGGCGCATGCTAACCGTGGGCTGGTCCCTCTCGGCCGCCGTCGGGGCTGTGGCCGGGATACTTATCGCTCACCTCATTCTGCTCCAGCCCCCCATGATGATGGGCGTCCTCCTGTACGCCTTCGCCGCCGCCGTCCTGGGCGGCCTGGACAGCCCAGTGGGGGCGATAGTTGGCGGCCTCATTATCGGCGTAAGCGAGAACCTGGTGGGAACCTACACCCCACAGGAGTGGCTGGGACCAGATATGAAGCTGACGGTGACCTTGCTCATCATCGTTGTGGTGCTGCTGATCAGGCCGACCGGCATCTTTGGTAAGCGAGCGCTGAGGCGGGTATGAGACGACCAGGCCGGCTGCCGACATCAAAGATCGTCGTCTTCGCCGTTCTGGCGTTCTTCCTGCTCTGGTGGGTGCCCTTCAGCCACGTCCTGCCTGAAGGGGTACCGTTCAGCCTCGGCACCTATCGCACCTATCAGGCCAGCATGATCGCCATGTGGGCCATCGTGGCCCTGGGCCTTAATATTCTCACCGGCTACAATGGCCAGATCTCCCTGGGCCACGGCGCTTTCGTGGCTATAGGCGGCTACACAGCCGCCATCCTGATGGTCGATTACGGCTGGCCTTTCCCGGTCACCATAATTGTGGGGGGCGCCATTGCCGGTACCCTGGGCTTTCTCATCGGCATTCCGGCTCTGCGCCTCACCGGCCCCTATCTGGCCATCGCCACCCTGGGCCTGGCCCTGGCCACCCCCCAGATTCTAAAGAAATACGACGGCCTCACCCACGGCACCCAGGGCATCAACGTTAGGTCAGAGGTGAGTGACCAGGTGGGCGTCCTAGCGGACTTCATGGACGACGTCTTCGGCATCCACTTCAACAACGATCAGTGGGTATACTTCGTGGCCCTGTTCATCGCCTTGCTCATGACTGTCCTTGCCCTAAACATCGTCCGCAGCCGCATCGGCAGGGCCTTCGTGGCCATTCGCGACAGCGAGATAGCGGCCCAAGCGATGGGCATCAGCGTGCCTCGCTACAAGACCATGGCCTTCGCTATCAGCGCCTTCTACGCCGGCATCGCTGGTGGAACCTATACTCAGGTGGTGGGATACGTCAGCCCCGAGAGCTTCAACTTCCTGCTGTCCATAAACTTCCTGACCACCATCGTGGTAGGGGGCCTGGCCTCCATATTGGGGTCCGTCCTGGGCGCTGGGGGCCTCATTGTAGTGCCCGAGCTGCCGGGCCTTGTCGGCTTCCTCCCCGGCGCTGATCTGCCCGCTGAGCTCTCCTGGGCTTTCTACGGCGCTGCTCTCATCCTGGTGATGATCTTTGCCCCCTACGGTCTGGCGGGCCTTTTCCATCGCCTAATCAGGATCAGGCCTGCCATGGTCGTCGAGCGCCTCAGCGCCGCCTACAGCCGCTCGGTCGAGGCGCTTAGGGACATCCGGGCATCTCGAGGACAGACTGGGGACGGGCCAGAGGATCGATCCTCCTAGAACCATCCGGACGCCGAAAGATGAATCGGGCCACCAACGGCCACCGGCAGCCCCTAGCGCAAGGCTTTCTTGGTAGACTAAGATATCTCCCTGGAATAGGAGGGCAAGTGTGACAATCCAGGAAAGGAGACTGACGTAGCTATGTGGAAGCTAAGCAAGTTCTGGCTGATCTTCCTCGCCCTGGCAGCGCTGTTGCTGGTGCTGGCGGTGGCCTGCGAGGAGGAGGAAGAGGAGGGAACCCCCACCGGCACACCTGCCGCTACCGTGACCGGCACTCCGGCCGAGACCCCTACAGCGGTGACGGAGGTACCCGGCATCACCGACACGGAGATAATCCTGGGCAGCCACTTCGCTCAGAGCGGCACCTATGGGGCGGCGTTCGCCCCTGTCCTCGCCGGCACCAAGGCCTACTTCAATTACGTCAATGCGGAGGAAGGGGGCGTCTGCGGCCGCCAGATCGTCTTCAAGGTCGAGGATGATCAGTACGACCCGGCCCATGCCGTTGAGGCCGTCCGCAAGCTGGTGGAGCAGGACAAGGTGTTCGCCATTGTCATCGGCCTGGGTACGGCCGCCCACTCAGCCGTCTGGGAGTACCTGAACGAGGAGGGGATACCCGACCTGTGGATTATGTCGGGGGCCCACAAGTGGGCCGCGGACCCCGTGGCGCACCCCTGGTCGGTTGCCATCCTGCCGGACTACTACGTCGAGGGGACGATCGTCGGCAAGTACATCTCGGAGAACATGCCCGGCAAGAAGGTGGGCATCATCTACCAGAACGATGACTTCGGCAAGGACGAGCTGGCCGGCCTGAAGAACGGCCTCGACCCCGATAAGAACGAGCTGGTGTCGGAGCAGAGCTATGAGTCCACCGCCGTGGACATCCGCTCTCAGGTCACCAACATGAAGAATGCTGGCGTAGAAGTGGTGCACGGCGGCTGCATCCCAGGCCACTGTGCTCAGCTCGTTAAGGCGGCTCAACAGATGGACTGGGATGTCCAGATCTTCATTGGCTACGTGAATTCTGACGCCGCCATGTTCTCGTATTCCAACCCGCAGGCCATGGAGGGAGTCATCACCCTGCAGGCCAACAAGATGTATGACTGGACTGACGACCCGGCGATAGCGGAGCACCACCGGATCATGAACGAGTACGGTGATGCTCCCCCCGGCAACTTCACCGTGGTCGGCCAAGCAGCGGGCGAACTAACGGTCAAGGCCCTGCGCGCCACCTGTGACAACCTGACGCGAGAGGGCCTGCTGGACGCCGTCAACACTATCTTCAAGGACTACCAGGGCGACCTGAGCTTGCCAGGCATCACCATCACTCTCAGCGAGACCGACCACTTGTCCTTCGAACAGATGAAGCTGCTGCGGGCTACGCTGACGGCGGAGGGCAAGGGCAAGTGGGAGTACTTCGGCGACGTAATCTCGTTTGCGGAGGAGGACTAGAGGGCAACCTTTGGGGGCGGACAGACGCCGCGCAGGTCCGCTATGTCTGTTCGCCCCGTCGCTAGGGGACCTCGATGACGCTGGGGGGCTCCCGAAGAGCGTTGCTGAGGCAACGCGCCCGGCAGGGCTCCAGGCGGCGGAGCATGCTCAGGGCGCGACGGGTGTCGCTGGCCACTCTCGCCGGGTCGCAGTAGCGCAGACGATACTTGAACAACCAGTAGGTGAACTCCTTGGCCTCTGTCAGGGAGATGGTGGTGTCGTCAGCTATGCCTTGCTCCTGCCGGAACTGGCATAACAGATCCTGGCGGGGGCAGCCGTAGAGGCGCCGGCAGGCCTCTTCATCCACCGAAAGGTGGTTATCCTCCCACACACGCGAGCGCTGCTCCTTGTAAACGTCATCCTCAATCACCAGTTGGAGCATCTCTTCCAGGGTGACACCGTAGAGGTAGTTGAGGTGAGCCCGGTACTTGGCGTGGCCCATGAGGCGGCGGAACTCCTCCTCGTTGAGGTCCAGGGGCAACTGCCCGAAGAACACCAGCGGTTCGTGCTCTTCCCGAGGGATGAGGTCGCCCACCGCCTCGCACAGACGCTCCGCCAATAGAAGCCAGTCGAAGGCCTCGCCACCGACAAGGTAGCGGTAGTGCCGCTTGCCTACCGTCTCCTCGGGCAGAGGCCAGCGGGCGATAGCTTCCAGGAGGGCGATGGACCAGGGCTTGCCGTCCGTTACCTCCTGACACAGGTTGGTCAGCAGTTGCTCGGCCTCAATGGATTTTTCCCCGGCCCTTGCGCTCATGGGTACTTGCCGCTTCCCTCATCCAGCTTGGGGCGGCCTAGGCCGTCCTCCCGCAGCACTTCTTGTACTTAAGACCGCTGCCGCAGGGGCAGGGGTCGTTCCTGCCCACCTTGCGGGGCGCTGCTGGCGGACCCCCTTCGGGCCGGCCAGCGCTCGCCCCTCTCCGCCCGCCTGCCCGCGCTCCCACTGCTGCCGGCCGCCGCGGCGCGGGCGCAGTCTGAGGGCTCAAGGTCACGTGATATAGCCTACGCGTTATGTTGCGCCGTATGTGCACCATGAGCTGGTCCCACATGTCATGGGCTTCCCGCTTGAAGGCTACCAAGGGATCCTGACCACCGTAGCCAGCCAGGCCGATGCCCTGGCGCATCTCGTCCAGGGCTGTCAGGTGTCCCACCCACAGCCTATCGATAGTGCCCAGCATCACCAGGCGTTCCAGGATGCGCATGTTCTCGGCACCCATTTTCTGCTCTTTTGCCTCGTACTCCTCCTGGGCGTGGGACAGAAGCTCCCCAACTACATCTTCGAGGGAAAGGTCGGCGAAGTGAGCCTGGGTGAAGTGAGGCGGCAGCGGCATGATAGCCTTCATTTCATTGAGCAACCCCTTGAGGTCACGCTCTTCCTCCTGCTGGTCGCTCAGGTAGGCGCCCACCAGCTCGTTGATCTCCTCGGCGATCATTCCCTGGATGTTGGCCTTGAGGTCAGCCCCCTCTAGGGTCTTGTCCCGCTCGGTGTAGATGAGGTCGCGCTGGGTGTTCATCACGTCGTCGTATTCGACCACGTGCTTACGGATGTCGTAGTTGTGACCCTCTACCTTGGTCTGGGCCGACTCGATGGCCTTGCTGGCCATGCCGCTCTCCAGAGGCATGTCCTCATCCATGCCCAGACGGCCCATCATGCCCCCTATCCATTCGGGGGCGAAGCGGCGCATCACGTCATCACCAAAGGAGACGAAGAAGCGGGAGCTGCCCGGGTCGCCCTGACGACCGGAACGACCGCGAAGCTGATTATCGATGCGGCGGGCTTCATGGCGCTCAGTGCCAATGATATGGAGGCCGCCGGTCTCCACCACCTTGTCGTGGTCGGCCTGCCATATCTGGCGGGCCTCTCGCCGTATGCGCTCCAGTTCCTCGGGGGGAGCCGTGTCGGGGTCGATGCCCTTCTTGCGGCAGAGCTCCTCGGCCAGGCGGCTGGGGTTGCCGCCCAGGTTGATGTCAACGCCACGGCCGGCCATGTTGGTGGCGATGGTGACGGTGCCAAAGCGCCCGGCCTGGGCAATGATCTGGGCCTCGCGCTCGTGGTGCTTGGCGTTGAGCACCTGGGGCTCCTTGAGGGGACACACGGCGTGGTACTGGCGGCACTCTTGGTTGCGGCACTGGCTGTGCCGCTTGAGGAGGTCAGCTAGGTGCTCGGAGATCTCGATGGAGACTGTGCCTACCAGCACCGGCCGGCCGATGGCATGTGCCTCCTCGATCTCCCTCACCACCGCCTGGAACTTGCCCTCCGGCGTGCGGTAGATGAAGTCGGGGTTGTCCTGGCGGACCATCGGCCTGTGGGTGGGAATGGGGATCACGTCTAAGCCGTAGATGGTGTGGAACTCCTCCCTTTCGGTGTAGGCGGTACCGGTCATGCCGGCCAGCTTCTCGTAGAGGCGGAAGTAGTTCTGGAGGGTGATGGTGGCGTAGGTCACGCTCTCCCGCTGCACACGCACACCCTCCTTGGCCTCCACCGCTTGGTGAAGGCCATCTGACCAGCGGCGGCCGAACATCAGACGACCAGTGAACTCGTCGACGATGACGACCTCGCCATCCTTCACCACGTAGTGGTGATCGCGCTGATAGATGGCGTGAGCCTTGAGGGCGGCCTCCAGGAAGCGGGTCAAGCGATAGTTCTGAGAGTCGTAGATGTTCTTGATGTTCAGCCATTTCTCTAGCTTGGCTACCCCTTCCTCGTTGAGGGACACCGAGCGGCTCTTATGATCTATGGTGTAGTCCGCTTCCGGCTGGAGGCGGGGCACCAGCCGAGCGAACATGCGGTAGACTTCCTCTGTCTCCTCGGCAGGGCCGCTGATAATGAGAGGGGTGCGGGCTTCGTCGATGAGGATGTTGTCCACCTCGTCCACGATGGCGTAATGGTGGGGATGCTCTGGCCGCTGCACAACCTGGGAGAGATCCACCACCATATTGTCCCGCAGGTAGTCGAAGCCGAACTCGTTGTTGGTGCCGTAGGTGATGTCGGCCAGGTAAGCCTCGCGGCGAGGCACTGGCCGCAGGTGGCGTAGGCTAGGGTTGTCGGTGTTGAAACCGGGGTCGTAGATGTAAGCGGCGTCGTGCTGGAGGCAAGCCACCGACAGCCCCAGGTTGTGATAGATGGGGCCCATCCAGGTCGTATCGCGCTTGGCCAGGTAGTCGTTTACCGTCACCAGGTGGGCGCCCTTGCCCTCCAGGCCATTGAGATAGAGGGGAAGGGTGGCCACCAGTGTCTTGCCCTCACCCGTCTTCATCTCGGCGGCCTTGCCCTGATGAAGAACAATGCCTCCCAAGACCTGGGCATCGAAGTGGCGCTCGCCCAGACGTCGGCTGGCCATCTCTCGCACCACGGCGAAGGCATCAGGCAGGATGTCATCCGGGGTCTCGCCGTCGGCCAGGCGCTGGCGGAACTGGTCTGTTTTGGCCCGCAGCTCGGCGTCGCTGAGGGGGGCTACTCCGTCCTCGAGAGCATTGATCTCGTTGACCAGCGGCTGGAGCTTCTCCAGCTTTCTCTCGCTGCTCTCGGTGATAATGCCCTTAAGCCACTTGAGCATGACTAACCCTTACTGGAACAGCTCCCCCACCGAATGGCCGGTATGGATGCGTTGTATGGCTTCCCCCAGCAGGGGTGCCAAAGACAAAACGGTGATCTTGGGCAAACGCTTCTCTATGGGCAGGGGGATGGTGTCGGTCACCACTAGCTCCTTGGCGGGCGACTGCTCGATCCTCTCGACGGCCGGCCCCGAGAGCACAGGGTGGGTGCAGCAGGCGTAGACGTCGACTGTTCCGTGCTGCTGCAGCAGTTCCATCGTCGCTATCAGGGTGCTGCCGGTATCCACCTCATCGTCCACAATGAGAGCGTTCCTGCCCTTGACTTCGCCAATTATATTGACAGCCTCCGCCCGCTGTTCGTTACCGATTCGGCGCTTCTCGACGAGGGCCAGGGGAACGTCCAGACGATCGGCCACATTGCGAGCGCGCTTAGCGTCGCCCACATCGGTGGACACCACTGTCAGATTAGGGATGCCCTTGTCCTTGAAGTAGCGGCTGAGGATGTACAGGGCGGTCAGCTCGTCCACCGGGATGTTGAAGAACCCCTGGATCTGGCCAGCGTGGAGGTCCACGGTGAGCAGGCGGTCGGCCCCCGCTGTCTCCATGAAGTTGGCCACCAGGCGGGCGGTAATGGGTACTCGCGGCTGGTCCTTCTTATCGCTGCGCCCGTAAGCGTAGTAAGGGACGACAGCCGTGATCCGCCCCGCCGAGGCCCGCTTGGCGGCGTCGATCATGACGAACAGCTCCATTAAGCGATCGTTGACCGGGGAGACGATCGGCTGAACCAGGAAAACGTCGCGGGCGCGGATGTTTTCGTAGAAGCGCACAAAAATGTTCTCGTTGCTGAACTTGAAGGCCTCACACTGCCCCAGGGGTATCTCCAGGTAGTCGCAGATGGCCTGGGCGAGATCGGGGTGAGCGTTGCCGCTGAATACACGCAACTCCTGATACACCGACCAACTCTCCTTCCTTCGCTCTGTCAGCTAATATCAATATAGCACAAAGGACGAAAGGAACGGTATGGAACCCTCGGTTGAGCACCTTGCCCATTCCAAGGGTTACACAAGAAGAAAGCCGAAAGCCAGTTGCTTCCGGCCGGCGTTGCTGGATAAGCGTTTGTCTGGTAGACAATGCAAATATACCACGAGCGGAGAGTAGAGGAAAGGGGGGGTGTTTTATCTATCACCCAG
>Ga0315539_1001758_pt1 | contig 15866 bp, 16 predicted proteins | sample SalMarSW160150MG_FD_203097 | JGI IMG/M metagenome (GOLD analysis project Ga0315539, IMG submission 203097) | Salt marsh sediment microbial communities from the Plum Island Ecosystem LTER, Massachusetts, United States - Salt Marsh Sediment SW1601-150 ... | reverse complement strand
CGGATGTGTATAAAAAAAGAGGATATTGTACAATGGAAAAATCAAATTATGAACCTATAAAAAAAGTATCAATTATTGTTTCGAAAGGATCTCTGGAAGGTATTTACCCGGCATTGATCATGGCAAACGGAGCCCGTATGGAAGGAATCGATGCATCGCTGTTTTTTACATTCTTCGGCCTTGATGCAGTTATTGATAAACGGATGGATAATATCAAGGTTGCCACAGTGGGGAATCCGGGAATGCATATGCCTACGATAATCGGGATAATTCCGGGTTTGTCCGCATTTGCTACAAAAATGATGAAGAAGGAAATAGAAAAACTCGACATTCCTCCTGTCCGCGAATTCATAAAAATGATCCACGATGCCGGCTGTGATATTTATGCCTGTAAAGCCACAGTTGAGATGTTTCATCTGACAAAAAAAGATTTCTGCAAGGATATTGACGACATTATTTCCGTCGGCCAGTTTTACGAAAAATCGGCAGGAGCACAAATAATATTTACTTAATTTAAGCTGTTTATAAAGAATATCGGGACATATATTTTTGAAATGATTAACCTGAATTTATCCGTTTGTAGAGAGGAAGTCTGCATTCTTTTGCAACTGAGACAGCCAGTCTTTTTCCTGCGGTACTAAAAGCCCAATAGAAAAGAGCATCGATCGGATGTTCTTTCTTTATCGATTTAATTGCTTTACACATCAGTTGCTTTGCTATTCCTTTTTTTCGATGTTCCGGGAGAACCAGCGCCGAACACAGATAAATTGCATTGTACTTAATATGCAGCGGTGTTTTTTTAAATAACTCACGTTCGTTTATTTCTTTTCTAATAAATCGCTTCATTAGTCCTTCCGTAGTGGGAATAATCAGAACCCATGAGATCGGACCTTTTCTTGTTTGCTTCTCTGTCATAGTACAGGGATGAACTTCTTTCAGCCTGCTCATTACATTTTGATCGACAGAAATTTGTGAAGGATCGTTTCGCGTGCCGAAGAATTCTTCTGCAAGCTGAATCATTCTAACAAGATTTTCTGAGGTTTTACGTGACATGATTGTTATTAGAAGGGAAGAAGATATAATCTTAATTTCAACTATTGAACTTTATTTGAACAAACGGTAGATTCATTCCCGTGTATTGACGTTCGGTTGTCTCGCTGCTGCAGGGTGTTCCGGCAATACAAACATTGCTTAAAAAGAATTAAACCGGAATTTCCATCATAAGAATATTCGTCATTCTTATTCACATATTTATTGGCTGTATGTTTTGTACGGCAGTTATCGGTATTCCACGCTGAAGAAGTATCCATAGTGACAGAACGTATTGAAAGATAAAACTGTTTGGTATCGTATCTAATCCTTGGAATGACATATGCATTTGCGGCAGCCATGCAGCCGGGACCGCTGCAAAGCTATCTCATTTCGCAGGCTTTAAGAAAAGGATGGAAGCATACTCTACCGGCAGCCTGTGCACCGATTATAAGCGACGGCCCGATAATTATACTGGCAATGTTCGTATTAAGCCGTATACAAGAAAGTGTGATCAACATTTTATATTTCGCAGGAGGAGTGTTTCTTCTGTACCTTGCCATGGATGCGTGGAAAGCATGGAAGAATTTTGATTCTGAGAAAGTGATGCATCCTGCATCAAGCCGAAGGACATTTGGTAAGGCGGTGCTTGTGAATTTTTTAAATCCCGCACCGTATCTCGGCTGGAGTCTGGTAATGGGCCCGATTTTACTCAAGGCGTGGAGAGAAACATATATATACGGAATTGCCATGATATTGGCATTCTACGCGACGATAGTTGTCAGCCAGATGGCAATTGTAATTCTGTTTGCTCAGGCAGGTAAACTTGGTCCGAAAATTGAACGCGTGCTAATAGGCATGTCGGTGATTGGTTTACTCTGCTTTGGAGTATATGAATTATGGCTGGGTATAAAGCATATCTGAATATACAGGCAATAAATAATTTTACCTATTATGGAAAACATAAAAGAACGTGTTGCAAAAGCTGTTCAGGAAAAAATTGATATAGTGCCGTATAATCCTGATTGGCCCCGAATGTTTTTACTTGAGAAAAATCATCTTCTCTCCTGCATGCCGGATAATATTGTGAAGAGAATCGAGCATTTCGGAAGTACGGCAATACCGCGAATGTCGGCAAAACCCATCATTGATATTTTAGTAGAAGTGACATCTCTTGAAGATACAAAGAAAGTTATTGTTCCTATTCTAACAGCTCATGGGTATGAGTATTTCTGGCGGCCTTCATGGGGAGATGATGTTCCCCCGTTCTACGCATGGTTTATCAAGCGCGATCAAAATGGACAGCGAACACACCACATCCATATGGTAGAACATGATTTTGAACATTGGGACAGGCTGCTGTTCAGGGATTATTTAATAGAGCATCCGGATATTGCGAAGGAATACGAAAAAATTAAAGTTAACCTGGCTAAAAAATACCCTAACAATAGAGTAGCATATACTCAATTGAAAACCGAATTTATTGTTAAAATAACGAAAATAGCGAAGAAACAATATCAGTGAGACCGGTTTTTAAGTATCCTTTTTAAAAAGGATAGTGATTGCAGTCACTTTTAGATGAATATCATTGAAATTTAGTTCAGTAAAACGTAGATTGCTTGCGTTGTTTTAGAGGTAAAGAGGCTGGCTATCTATTAGGGAAGGCGGGCATGGATATCAAGGATAAGGTTGTACTAATGACCGGTGCTGTGAGCGGTATCGGTAAAGCTACAGCCGAATTGTTTATCAGGAAAGGCGCGAAAGTGGTTTTGGCAGCAAGCTCTACAGAAGAGGTTAAAGAGCTTACGGCAAAAATACCGGATTCACTTGCGGTTATTGTGGATATGACAAAACCGCTGGAAGTGCAAAGGATGGTACAGCAGACTCAGGATTATTACGGCCGGATCGATGTTCTTATTAATAATGCAGGTCAGGATACAAATACTTCGTTTGAATCTATCAATGTGGATTTTTTTACACGGCTTATAACTTCGGATGTTTACGGTCCGCTTGTTGCCATGCAGACAACCATACCGTTAATGGAAAAACAGGGAGGCGGAGCGATCGTAAATATCAGTTCGGGTGTGCTGCAATCGGTATCGCCGAAAACCGGATCTGCAAGGCCGGCACTGAATACAAATTCGCTTAATACACGAACTGAATATAGTTCTCCAGGCATTAGCATTTCTCTTGTCTATTCGCGTAAACAAGATACAGATATTTCGAAACTTGCAAAACGACGTAAAGCGACAAGCATAAAACAAAGGTCAATGAACCACGTACTTGAAACGCCTGAGACAATTGCAGCAAAGATCGTCGATACAATAGAAAAAGGAATTGCGGTAGAATTTTTGTGAAAATGCTTCGTTGAATTTCTTCTTGCACCCACCGTTCATAATTACCAGCTTGATATTTTACCGAGCAAAAGGTAGATTGTTTTCTCGTTCTCAAACTCTCCGCCATTATCATTAGCGGATATGTGTTTAGGAATGAGAATCGATATATGCTCCCAAGCCCCGCCACAAAGATAGCAGGCATAAGAGCTTGGGAGCGAGGTTAAAGTGCAAGAGAGCTTGGGAGCAAGGCATACGAGATATAACTTCATGAAATACCGCTATTTCATAACAATTCTTTCCTTCCTTTTGATTATGAATTCAGCTGTATATACGCAGGAATCATTTCTGCAGAAGCATAAATATAAAAAGATCATTCGGCAACAGTTATCAGCAGGGACAGAAGCAAGCACATGGTTTGACGTTACTTATTACAGACTAGATTTAAATGTTCTTACACAACCGAATTATCTAAAAGGAAAAGTAACGATATCAGGAATTTGCCGAAAGGACAGCGCCTGTTCTCTAACACTCGACCTTGTAAATCAAATGCAGATAGATTCGGTTATCGTTAACGGCGAGAGAAGTATTTTCGTTCAAAATAAAAATTCATTTGTAATTACGCTTGACCTTTCGTATGTGTTTTTAGAAAATCTTTCAATAGATATATATTACGGCGGAATACCGATTGCTACAGGATTCGGCAGTTTTGTTTTTGGCAGTCATGACGGCGTTCCGTGGATATATACTCTGAGTGAACCTTATGGAGCTAAAGACTGGTGGCCATGTAAAGATGATCCAAGCGATAAAGCGGATTCAGCTGATATCATTGTAACATGCGATTCGAATTTGAAAGTCGGGTCACAGGGAATCCTTGTATCTGTGATTCAAAACGGCGACGGCACTTCTATCTATTACTGGAAAGAACGTTACCCAATTGCATCTTATCTCATATCTCTTGCAATAACTAACTATGTCCAGTTTTCGAACTGGTTTCATTATTCAGAGACAGATTCCATGGAAGTGCTGAATTATGTGCTTCCGGAGCATTATGATGCAGCCGTACAATCTCTCCCGCGTGTAATAAATATGCTGGAAATATTTTCAGATATATTCGGTATGTATCCGTTTATAAAAGAAAAGTACGGCCATGCGGAATTCGGCCGAGGCGGAGCAATGGAGCATCAAACAATGACCTCAACGACCACATTTGACGAGAATGTCATTTCGCACGAACTTACTCATCAATGGTTCGGTGACATGATTACATGCAGGTCATGGTCTGACCTCTGGCTAAACGAGGGTTTCGCGCAATATGGCACTGCGTTATATCTTGAGCGGCAATACGGCATCGATTCATATTGGGAATATATGAATCCGCAAATTGATAATGCAGAAACGGCACAGAGAGAACTTGGATGTCCGGATACAACCAGTGTTCGAAATCTATTCGACTCGAAATTGGTCTATTCAAAAGGAGCTACGGTGCTGCATATGCTGCGGCATGTGCTTGGTGACAGCGTCTTCTTTCTTTCTCTTCGGGAATATGCGAACGATCCTGCTTTAAAATATGGTACAGCAGTCACACAGGATTTTCGGTCGGCCTGCGAACATGTTTCAGGAAAAGGCCTGGATTACTTTTTTCAGCAGTGGGTCTATGGTGAAGGATACCCGATATACTTATTATCCTGGACCTGGAATTCTTTAGAGGATGCTTCAGAGGTGGTTTTAGATATCGGACAGGTTCTTGGCCGTAATAATCCCGAATTTTTTACAATGCCCATTGATGTACGAATTATTTCAACCGGAAAAGATACGACATTTACGGTTCTAAACAATACACTGCAGCAGAGATTTGTCGTAAAATTCGATGAAAGACCCGACACAATAATACTGGATCCGGAACGATGGATTATGAAACTTGTTATATCCGGCAGCGCCGAACTTCCATCAGAGTATGTATTGGAGCAAAACTATCCTAATCCATTTAATTCGGAGACGAACATTATCTATCGGCTTCGTCATCAGGTAAACGTTACACTTAGAATCTACGATATTCTTGGTCGTCAGATTGAAACGCTCGTAGATGCTCGACAGGCTCCGGGAGTGTATGAGTACCAGTGGATTCCTCAAAATTATGCAAGCGGAATATATTTTTACCGCCTTACAGCAGGAGATGTGTTTCTGCAGAAAAAAATGACACTTATTAAATAAAATGCTATCCGAATCTGTGAGTATTCTTCTAGTTGAAATTTGAATGAACAATAGGTAAATTAATTTTATTTTCATAACGTTTCTGTGAAACGTTTAGTCAGCTTTTTCCCGCAGAAGTAAGGTATCATTCAAAAAGGAGTTCTATATGAAGATACTACGACTCAGCTTACTGGCTTTTCTTTCTTCTTCAACAGCATTTATTCTAAGCGATCAGGTTCTTTATAGACTTTGGCTTGTTCCCCGGCTTCCGTTATTCTATAATATCCCTTCTTACGATTTTATTCTTGTTTTGCTACCGGTGGTAATTGCCGTTCTGGTGATCGGATTGATGCTCTCATCCTGGAAACAGGTATGCCTTGTTGCGGTTGTTTTCACTTTATGTCATCAAATCTATTATTTTATGAGCATGATGTTCGATTCCCGGGGATTTTTATTTGGATATTCACTGGAAAATCCTTACAACTTCTGGCTTTTTCTTTCATTTTTTTTGCTATGCGTGTATATAGCTGTATTCAGTATAGTGTGGTACAGCAAAGTAATTTTTCAAAAGACATCCGTCCGTTTTGCTGCCCGGCGTCAGCCGAATAAGAGTCAAGAGGAGTCAAGAGCAGATTTCAGAAAAAATAAAAGTGAGGATCGTATTTTTACGAGAACTACGTATCATGTAGTTCCAGATTCGAGCGGCTGGCTGGTTAAAAAAGGAAGAGCAAAAAAGGCAAGCAGCGCTCATACAACAAAAGACGAGGCGCTGCAAGCTGCGAGCGATCTGGCAAAAAGTCATCCGCTCTCGCAGGTGATTGTTCACGATGCTTCAGGCGTGATTAAATCCGATCGAACGTATGAATACAAGCATTACCAAAAGAAAAGAAAGAAAAAAGAAATCAGTAAAAAAATCAAAAAGGCATTGGAACGAATAAAACGAAGAAAAAGCGAACAACGGAAGAAACGCCGAAAAGCTGCGCAATTAGGAATAGCCCGGAAGAAAAGAAAACAATACCTGAAGCGTAAATCGGTAAAAAAAGTCCTGCGGAAGAAAAAAAAATAATACCGTTCAAATTCAGAGCATTACGCTCTTAGTTACATGCGTTTTGATATTCAAGGATTTGATCGCTTAAGTATTGACTCGCCTCATTTTTCTTATTTATTATTGTAAGTGTATTGACGTTATAAGGACGGTGTCAATCTCGCCGGATGTTAATCGGTCATCCAGTTTCGGGATTCATTAAAAGTTTAAGGAAAAATACTGTATTCAGGCAGATTTATGAACAAAGGAATTTGGTACGCAATAGGAGCCTATGTAAGCTGGGGATTATTTCCGATATACTGGAAGATGCTTCAGCATGTCCCTGCATTGCAGTTGATAGGCCATCGTATCGTATGGTCCTTTCTTTTTCTCGTTGCGGTTATCTTTTTTATTCGCCGTTGGGCCGGATTTCAATCAACGATTTTTACCAAAACCGTTCTTCGCGTATACTTTATTGCGGCATTGCTGATTGGCGTTAACTGGCTGACGTATGTATGGGCGGTTAATTCCGGACATATTGTCGAAGCGAGCCTGGGATATTTTATCAATCCACTGCTCAGCGTATTGATAGGCGTTGTATTTCTTCATGAGCACCTGCGTTTGAAGCAATGGATCTCTATCGGATTAGCTGGAATAGGAGTTCTTTTCCTAACCATTGTTCATGGTTCTATTCCCTGGATTGCGCTTTTACTTGCGTCCACGTTTGCTTCATATGGTTTTGTAAAAAAAATAGCACCGCTGGGTTCGGTGCATGGACTGACACTGGAAACCGGAATCCTGCTGCTTCCTGCCCTGCTTTACCTTTTTATTTCCGACCGAAGCGGCACGGGTGCATTTCTCCATACAGGCACCATGTACGATATTTTATTGGCAGGTGCTGGAGTGGTTACAACCATTCCGCTTCTGATGTTTGCATCGGCAACACGGCGTATTCCGCTTTCACTTGTAGGAATTCTCCAATACATCTCTCCCACACTTCAATTCCTTATCGGTGTGCTGATATTTAATGAGGCTTTCACTTTTATCCAGTTTATCGGATACGCTATTGTCTGGGCGGCTTTGATATTATTCGGAATGGAAAGTTACCTTACCTACCGGGCGCAGATTGCGATTATGGAACCGGAATGAGGACAACCGTTCTTTCTGCAGATATCGCAATACAAATTTCTTGATTTTACTTTCAAGAAACTGGATATTTACCGGTACACAGGGATGGTCCAATTTCTGTATTCTTTTTCTTTTACATATTTATAATAATAATTATTATCGTAGAAGGGATCATATGTTCAAGAAAATAATGGAAAAACTGCAGAACCTGGCGGTTGCAGGTAAAGGATTCGATCCTTCCGGCCTTAACGATCCAATTGCTATGCAGACACAGTGGACACCGGTAAAAAGCGGCGGAGCAAATTTTCGGACACATAAGCTTGTTTCAATTGATCCCAACAGGCTGGAATTCAAGTCGACAATCGGTGCAAAAATGTTCTATTTGATTTTCATGCTTATGGGAACCGGGGCGATGGTAGTATTTTCGTTATCGGAAATTTCAGCAGGAGAATCTTTATTAAATATCGAAATGATAATTCCTTTCCTGATCGGAATGATCTTTGTCGTTGTGGGTGCCGGTATGTTTTATTTCGGCACCGCGCCGATAGTTTTTGATAAATACAAAGCTTCTTTCTGGAAAGGGCGAAAAGCTCCGGATGAAGTAAGCGATAGGAAAGAAATAAAATATTTTGCCGAACTTGGGAATATACACGCATTACAGGTTATCTCCGAATACTGTAGAGGAGACAAGAGTTCTTACTACAGTTATGAATTGAATCTGGTTCTGGAAGATGGAAACCGCATCAATGTGGTAGATCATGGAAATCTAGCAAAACTCCGGGAAAATGCCCAAGCTCTCTCCTCATTCCTGGGTAAACCGGTGTGGGATGCAACAATTAGAGTGGATAATAATTTCACAAGTTAAATAAGATTCAGCATCCCCGGCACATTCATTTATGCAAATAGCGGTTAAGATAAAAAAATAAAAATCTGGTAATGGTAGTCGCGGCCTTTAAGTCGTGTAATTGCGCAGGTTGAAACTTACCAGCCATTTGAGGTTCTTTTGTAGGGGCGCATTGTTTGCCCGCGAAAGATACGCAATGCTCAGAAGCCACAGAAGCCAGCTTCATAGACGATATGATAGATGCCGTCTGGATAGTGTTTTTTAGATATGCAATCAGTTCCAGTGGCGATGGATTCATTGAAAAAGCCTTCAATTCCAGTCCATTAAAACGTATAGTTACTTTCCAATTTCTTAGGTGGGCATCAATCCAGATGAAGAAATGAGAATCGATAAACGATATTTTTTGTGTTGTGTTCATAAAAAGTCTCCTTATATTTATGGCATCCTTATTTAAATATGAGACTTTTTAAACATAACTTCTGACCGGATGAGCGCCCCGTTGAAAAGCACGGGGTAAATGGGTACGTTAAACATGGCTTGTGGTGGGTTTAGGTTTTTATTATTACCTTTTCAGTACCTCGTTGGTTGGGAGTAAATTAATTAGGTTATCAGCATGAACTCGTTTCGTTTTCAGCATGTTGATAGTTTTCAGTGGCGCAGTCCCGCTGTATGGGATCCTCGTAGCGATAAATCGCTACGGGACTTATGCGCTGTCCATTATATGTAATTTTTGAAAAAGGAGATAGAACAATTTCTCTTAAGCAAAATCAGTGATAGGCATTTTGATAGGAAAATCATCACTGCTTTTTACTATAAGTGGGTGAGACAATGGGTAAAAATACTAACCATTAAAATAGGAGGATAAAATGGAAACTCAAAATAATCTATTAACCAAAATGTTTGTTATATCTGTTTTAATCTTTATTATGGTAGGATGTGCGAGCATGTTGTCTCGTTATAATAAGGTGAAAGAAATTGATACTATTGAAGCTTATGAAGAATTCATCCAGAAATATCCTGACAGCGAATTTGCCAAAGAGGCGAAAAAAAGTATAGAAGAATTAAAATATGAGAAAACTAAATCAGAAAATACAATAGAAGCTTTTCAAAGATTTATCGAAAAATATCCTGGTACTGAATTTCTAAAAGAGGCTAATAAACGGATTGAAAAATTAGAATACGAAAAATCTAAATCAGAAAATACAATAGAAGCTTTTCAAAGATTTATCGAAAAATATCCTGATACTGAATTTTTAAAAAAGGCTAATGAAGGGATCGAAGAATTAGAATACGAGAAAGCGAAATCAAAAAATACAATAGAAGCTTATCAAAGATTTATGGATAAGCGTCCTGATAGCAAATTTGCATCGGAAGCAAGAGATAAAATTGAAACACAAAAAGATTTTAAAACTGCAAAAACTGAGAATACAATTAAAGCTTTTGAAAAATTTGTCGAAGAGCATCCTAAGTCTAATTTTATTGAAAAAGCCAAAGGAAAAATAAAAGAGATAACCCTTGAAAATATCAAGATAATTAGAATGATATACAATACCTCTCCTGAGAATTTAGATAGATTATTTTATAATCCCGAACGGGACATTGCTAAAACCTTAAGCAGTGCAGGATTCCGTGTAGTTTCCGAAAACAGCCAAGACTATGATGTAACTATGACCGTAGATTACGAAGAAAATAAACAAAGAAAAGTATCTAGCAGATATAACAAAGAAGGAGTCTTTGTAGATGGTACTGGAGAATTCTGGGCATTGATGTTCTGTAACATAAAAATGGATCATGCTAAATTTGGAAATATATTTAAAGTAGAGTTTAAATGTTCTTCAGAGATTTCAAAAATAGAAGGACGTAATCCCCAAGCTAAATGGGATAAGCTTTTTACAGAAGCAGAATCAAAATTTAAAAACCAATTTTTAAATAAGACACAATTTATAAATCTTATAAAAGGTAATTGATCAAAATTAAAGAGATTGTTTAATTATATAAAAGTAATTATTAAAAATAAAATAACAACTAAAAATTTATATTATTGGTTCTTCATAAAAATTTGTGTGACAATCGTTATTATTTATAACGATTTTTGACTTGATATTCTTATAGGGAATTGTTCAAGCTAAATAGAAACTTGAGAATCTTAGCGAAGGACGTATAACCATCGCATCCAGTTGACGCAGAAACGCGTGGTGATTTTTTGAAATCTCGCACCTCGCATGTTGTAATTGTTGTTATTGTAAGTCAGTACTTCCGTAGGTTTCGGCGCAACTGATGCGGGTCGTTAGGGCGCACACAATAAATATGCAAAGTGAAAAGATCGAATTCCGTTATAATTTATCAACCGATAGAATAGCCATCATTATTTCGATGGCAGTATTCTTTTTTGGGTCGGTGATTATTTGGTATGTCAACTATTATAGCCCTAATGCTATTGGCGTTTTCTTTGAAGCATTATTTTTAATTCCTGCAATATTAAGAGGCTACGGTCTCGTGATCGCATTAACGAAGTCACCTTCAAGTTTTTATATCGATAATGGTGTGCTGACAGCGAAAATGTTCTCAAATAAAGTGATAACAATTCCGTTGAATAGAATAGTCGAACTCAGAAAAAATAATTTATACTGCTATTGCAGTCAATATTGTATTTCAATTTCATCATCAGATCAATATGAATCATTTATTGTCAGGGATGAACAGGAGAATAACTATAGGCTGATTCAGGCGATTACACAAATCAATCCAGATTGTTTAATTGATCCGTTAATCTTAGTCTCATATAAAAATTATTCAAGTGTGCAATGGGCCAAACATTTTCGCAATTTGTCGTTTAAACTTCCATTATTTGGCTCTATCCCATTTCTTCTTGTAACAGCATATTCGTTTTATTCTCGATTGGGATTAGCTCTACAAGCCGATAAAGCAGGCATAAAGAGGGCTTTACGGATAAACTTGTTGCCCCTTTTAGAGATAGAAGTTTTTCCTTTTTTAAAGCCGGAATCATTGAAGACGATGTCAAGCCCAGCGTAGCTGGTAAGCTGTTTTTGATTGGTAACGAGCTGAAAGCAGCGAGTTTCAGCCAGGACAGTGAGGATGGTAATCTCACCGAGGCCTTTAGCAGTTTTGATGTTTTTAAACGCCGGGCCAGATCAGGTTCGGTTTTAAGGAGGTAGTGGAGTTCTTTTTCAATAAGAGCAATCTGCCGATTAAGGAACCTAAGAAGTCGCTGTTTTCGTTTAAACGATTCACGGTGAGGTTTGAAAGAGACATTGAGAGCGTGGCATTGATTCTTAATTTCAGTGGTAGTAGTTTTCAGGGCGTGATATTCCCTGCAGAGATCACGTAAAGTTTTCATATTCTCAGAAGGAGGACACCAGAGCGGCAACTGTCTTTCCAGGCCAAAACGAGTAATAACAGCGGCATCGAGAGAATCGGTTTTAGACTTGGATTCGAGAGATTTGGCATAATTTCTGATTTTATTTGGCAGGACAACAGCGACTTGATATCCATGACAATGCAGGAAGTGAGCGAGTTGTTCATAATAAACACCAGTAGCTTCCATCACAAAGACCAGAGGAATATTGTCAACGAGGATATGTTTCTTGAGCCAACGCAGGAAGAGCTTAAAACCTGCGAGAGAATTTTTGAAGGATTTAGAAGCAGAGAGGCAAACTTCTTGGTGAGTGTTGATGGTGCCGAATCTGGCATCGAATTTTTTGAAAGAAATATCTATACCGACGGTTTGTTTTAAGATATTCATAGAAAAGCTCCTTGAAATAGAGGTTAAAGGAAAAAAAACATTGGCGGCTTCCTTGTGATCTTGACTCGTGCGTTATACGGGATTCCACGGCAAAGATATGGATCTCAAAGTACTGTTCAGATTCTAGAGAAGCACAAAGTCATAGGGAGAATTATCTGGTTAGCGATATTCTTCATCTGGGAAGATATCTAGTCGCTCATATCTCTCCTATGACTCTGCCAATGGATTATAATATCAATTTATTTCTTACATACTCAACATACGAGCGCATCCCAGTAAAGAACACGGGATTTGCAATTCGACCACGACTTAGCTGGAAAGCGCTAAATCTGTCGAATTGGAACAAGCTGACCCCGTAAAAAGCACGGGGCAGGCAGCTCCGATAAATCGGAGTAAACCGGAGGCCGCGTGTGATTGATGCACACGAAAGTGTGCAACAATAATTACGCAGACGTTCTCTAAGACTAACACACGAAGTGTGTTACAATTTAAAAGGCTATAAATTCATGGCTAACCTGCCTGCCGGCAGGCAGGTGGTGGGTTTATGTTTTCATTATTAACTTTTCAGTACCTCGTTGGTTGGAGATTAATTAATTTGGTTATCAGCATGAACTTGTTTTGTATTGTGCATTTTGGAAGTATTCAGTGGCGCAGTCCCGCTGTACGGGACTTATGCGCCGTTAGGCGGCGTGCAAACAGAATAAAAGCAATGTAACCGTTGTCTATAGTAAGGGAAGCCGATGTAAAGGATGAAATAAGATGAGAGAAATTATCGACGATTATAAAAATCGTACTCTTGTTCTTGTAATCATCGGAGTACTGATGCTACTTCTTGGACTAGCTGCAGCTATCATTGGGCCATACGAAATGTACGCCTTTTATCTCTTCTCCGAAGGCGGTCGTTTTCATTATGATGGATTCGGGTTTGGTTCCTTTATGTTTGCCAATATTACCTGGCAAATTATTGGTTACTATGCCATTGCGTTCCTTTGTATTCCATTAGGATATGGCCATATTCGTCTGCGCAAATGGGTCAGACCAATTATGCAAAGTCTTCTATGGTGCAGTCTGATCGTTGGTGTTCCATTAATGGTTGTATTCTTGTTTATGTTATCCGTCAAGGCTCTATCTCCCGTTGTGTCCATTCTTGTTGTTCTATCATTGGTAGTTTTGTATCTGATGGTGCCATATTTATTAATTAGATTCTACAGGAGCCATAACGTTCAGCGGACATTTGATGCAAAGGATCAGAACTCATACCGGATTAATAAAGTTCCAATACCGATATTAGTCCTTTCTGCTTTGTTTACATTCTATGTAGTTGTTCTTCACGTACCGATTTTCTTTAATGGCATTTTCCCGCTTTTCGGCATGTGGCTGTCAGGCCTTCAAGGTGTTGTTGCTCTGGATCTCTCTATAGTAAGTTTGGCATTTCTGACCTGGGGAATATTTAGACAGAAAACTTGGGCCTGGCTGGGGTCTGTAGTGTATTTTTTCTTTTTGACCACATCTGTAATTATTACTTTAATAATGTCAAGTTTTCCGGAAATGCTAGGACTGATGAAATTTCCAGTAACGGAGATAAAACTTTTGGAAAAAATGCCGCTTCACGGAATTCACTTTGTACCATTTATTGGGATTCCCTTAGTCATTACTCTGATCGTGATCGTTCTGTCGAAACGACATTTTAAGCAAGATAAAACATTATAGAAATAAACTTATTAATACCGTCGTACGTGCCGCATAATCAGCGGTTCAAGCTGTTATGTAAAAAGTCAATATGTGAAGAAAAAATAATTTTAGATAAAAGTTCTTTCTTTTTGAGAACAGCATTAAGTAAAATAAATAAAAGAATCATTCTATTATAAACAGTCCCCGTGAGAAGAGCGAGGCTGCATCAAGTAGAAATAGGATTCTGAAACAGAGGCTAATTTGCCTCTGGCTGTAAAAATGGCGTGCCAAATTAAGATTATTTAGTAATCAATTCGTTAATCAGTCTTTCTATAAGGAGGATGTTCTATGCAAATAGACGAAGAAAAAGTTTCCGATGTGGTTCTTGCTCTTTTGTATTTGACAAGGTTTGAGGAAAGCGGAATTATACGCTCATGGAAATCATACGATTGGGGCATACTAAACCGACTTTATGAAAAAGAATTTATCAGCAATCCCAAAACTAAAGCAAAATCCATTGTGTTAACGGAAAACGGTGTGGAAAAGTCAAAAGTACTTATTGAAAAATATTTCAAAAAGGCGGATTGACAAGTACGCTGGACAGTTTATTGAAAAAAGTTCATTCCGAACAGCGACCTAATAGTTATTGCTCCAATTAAAGAATAATCCTCTGTTCACCGACTTCCAATCCGACTACCCGGTCGGTAATGCCTGCGCTTGCTGCAATCGTATTAAGCTGGTGAAGCGGACTCTGGGGATCCGCAGTTGATCCGAAAAGCATCGTTCCGAAATGGATCGGCATCATAAATTGTGCTTTTACATCTTTGAATATTTCAATTGCACCCAGCGGACTTGCATGCACCTGTCCACCAAAACCGGTTCCCCAACTTGGAGCAATCGGAATAATTGCCAGGTCAATTTTAAAACGGCGGCCGATTTCTTTAAAAAACTCGGAATTATAACCTGTATCTCCCGCAAAGAAAACTGCAATTCCCCTGTATTCTATGATGTACCCTATGTACCCTGAATTTCCCATCCAGCTGCGATCGAGACCATAGCGGCCGCTGAAATGCTGCGCAGGTACTGCCGTAATGCGGACGCTGTCGTTTTCGATTGTATCCCATAGTCTCATTTCTGTGACTTCCTGGAAACCAAATTCCGGAACATAACCGGAAATTCCATAAGGAAAAACCAATATGCCTTTTTTCGGCAGCATATCGAGACTGCCGTAACTGAGATGATCCAAATGCAAATGAGATATAAGCGTGAAATCTAAATTAGTAAGCAAATCCGGATCGAGTCCGGATTTAACCGCACGTTTTACGATCATTCCTATCGTATTTGTAAACACCGGATCTGTTATGATGATTTTGTCATAAATCTGGATCAGTACTGTTGAATGTCCGACCCACGACACAGCAAGCTTTGCATCCGGAAGCACCGGAGTTGTGATCATGTGCGGCGGGGGCGGGATCGGTTCGCCGATTTTCGAAATCGACTGCAATACAGTGCGCTGGATATAAGAACTACAGCCGTAGAACATCTGCAGTGATAAAAATAATATCGTATTAAAAAAGCGGCATTTCATAATAGAAGATACAAAATTACTGTTATAGTTCAATTAACGGAACGCTGGAACTATATCGAAAAAAAGGTTGTTTTTCATACAATGAGACGGCTATTTCTAAAGCCTAAAAATCCCAAAGATCACAAAGTGATGATGATAGTGTAAAAAAAACGGATAATAATATGAAACAGAAATCAAACTTTGGAGTGGTTTCGGCTCTCAAAGTATATTCAAGAATCTCCGGCGTTGTTGCTGGTGCAGTCGGATTCATCGTCCTCTGCGGCTGGATATTTGATATTACATTTTTGAAAAGT
>Ga0315539_1001753_pt1 | contig 15891 bp, 17 predicted proteins | sample SalMarSW160150MG_FD_203097 | JGI IMG/M metagenome (GOLD analysis project Ga0315539, IMG submission 203097) | Salt marsh sediment microbial communities from the Plum Island Ecosystem LTER, Massachusetts, United States - Salt Marsh Sediment SW1601-150 ... | reverse complement strand
TTAAGGATTTTTTGTTTTTGTATCTCAAATCGTTGCTCCATCGTTCTGCCTTTCCATGGGGACTATTCCCCTGGAAAGTTAATCGTATAAACGACTTATAAATCTTTAATAATGTTAGACAGTAAAAATACTCCCAGGCAACTATATTTCCTACACCAGGATGAGACTTAAAAATCTCAATAGCAGCACTATGACGTTCGCTACTGAATATCTGACTAAGTTTGGTTTCGGTCTCGGCTATTTTTCCGCAAAAAAATTCATACTCGTCAAGATACTGAGCAAGGGTAAACCTCAATTCACTGCTTATATCCAACTGCCAAAGCCGCTCGATCAGAATCTTGCTCCAATTACCACCAGGCCAACTGATACTATGCTGTAGAAGAAAACTTTTAACCTGATGCATAATCCGTTTGCGTTTGGACGTCAACTGGTCACGCAATCGCACAACTTGTCTGTCAGCTTCCTGCTGTTCTGTAGGTATCGCTACAAACGTTAAAAGCCCCTTAGCTGCATATTCTGCTAACTGCTGACAGTCAAGGCGATCTGTTTTAGCTGAGGTATCTGTCATACGCGGGGTCTTGGATACCGCCACTACCTCAGCAGGAAGATTTGCAGACCGTAATAAGCGAACCAAGCCATAGCCGGTAGGTCCTGCCTCATATACAATATTTTTCAAAGAGCTGCGTACCTGTTGGATGTCTCGCAATAGCTTGTTATTATCCGATGTCATCGAATAAGCACAGCCGATACGACCGTTATGCCATATCGCCACATGATAATTACGCTTATGAACATCGACACCAACGTAAATTTCATCTTCTGCTGTAAAATTATTTTCCTTGAACCAACTTGCCTTTTTAGTTAATCTCTTTTTCATGGTCATTCTCCTTAAATTGGTGGTTAAAAAACTTAATTGTAACCAACTTCGGAGAATGGCCTACATATTATCTTGTTTGTCAAGTCTGGCGACGAATGTTCCAACAATTTCTGTGTGACAGCTGTGGATACACCGTTCTGAGCAAGTACAGAACCAAAGGTCTTTCGTAGATCGTGAAATTTGAAATCATCCAATCCAAGTTTCTGACGTATCTTTTTCCATCTGTACCGGCTAAAATTATCGTTAAATATATTTTCTTGTTCAGCATCTAATCCGGAAACATATTTCTCAAGCTCTGCCATGATCGGAACCGGCACAGGCCGTGAGCCCATACTCTTTCTGGTCTTCTTGCTCCTTGTAGTAACATAGCTGTTTTCAAAGTCAATATCCGAGACCCTCCATATCTCAATATCACGGAGTCTAAGGCCTGTGCCTAAAGCCAGCAGAATTCTCATCCACAATGTTTTATATGGTTTAGAAGTTGATAGCAATTTTTTTATCTGGGTGTTACTTAAGGATATGACAGGCCTCTCATCTTCCTTTAATTCCCGGATTTTTATTTCTCCATTGACGTACCTGTTTTCCCTGCACCAGTTTATGAACGCTTTTAGGTTTCTGATGTCTTTATTGACTGTTGAACGTATTACTTCTTTGCCTCTTTCGAGTTAATCCTACGAACCTCACACTCGATTTGAGCCAGTTCAAACAGATACTGAGGGTAACTTAAACATTCCTGCATGGCCTTGGTTGCACATTCTGCGTAATACTCACGGAACATCGGAAGATGAAGTTCTTTCAGTAGTTTTATCAGCTGCCTTTGCAAATTCTTCTTCATATCACCAAAGCCTCCTCGTACTCCAGCAGTTGATCATATATAGAAAGATCCACCTGCTGGATATTCACCTCAGTAATAGAAGGCAGGTGTCGTCGAGATTTGACCGTGCGCTGTACGATCTCAAAGTCAATCTCATCTGCTTGGTTGTTCAGAAACCGCAGGACATCATTGACCACAGTCTCGCTATCTTTGGCGGCCAACTCCAGAATTTTGAGATATTGCTTATTAGCTTGCTTTGGGCCATACTGTCGGCGCAGCAGGTCATAGGTGATTCTGAATTGGCTGGTGGGAAAAAGGTCGTCTTTATACCGATAGTTCTCAAAAGCTCCGGGCTTGCGAACCAGCCAGTCTATAATGTGTCGGTAATTGATGCAGTGGTTATTTTCGCCTCGTAAGCGAGGTAAAACCTCAATCCTTCTCTGAGCATACCAGACCTCTATATATTCGGCATAGATACGAGCCTTCACGCATTCTCCAATGAGCCTGCTATGCAAAGAGTATCTGCGGTGATAACAGAATATCCCTCTCCAGTCAATTCTTTCTCAAGTATTAACAGCGCATCCCTTTCATCATCAACAATTAGTATTTTCTTTTTACCCATTTTTATATCCCCATAATTTGGTCGAGTTTATGAATTATTAGCAATAGTATTTTCAACGAGTTCATCCATTTCTGTAGATAAATCCTCTGCCACAGCTTTAGCGATTAATGGTAGCGATGAACACATTGCAAGTTTGTTAGCCTTTCTATCTGAGCTAATAATCCTTCTATGCTATAAGGTTTGGCAATGAGCACCCGGATATCACCAACGACACGGCCCTGTTCTTCTCCTTCTTTCTTTTGATACAGGCAGGACAAAAATAAAACAGGAATATCCTTAGTTTTGAGGTCTTCTTTCAGTCTATCATCAACTTCCGCTCCATCCATCCCCGGCATCCATATATCAAGTATAATAAGGTCGGGGCGTTCCGATTTTGCCAAATTTAAGGCATCGTTGCCGTTGTCCGCGGAGATAACAGAATATCCCCTTCCGGCCAATTCCTTCCCAAGTATAGACAGTGCATCTTGTTCATCATCAACAATTAGTATTTTCTTTGTATCCATATTTATACTCCCATACTTTATGCGAGCTTAATTATTTGCAAGAGTATTTTCCACAAGTTCGTCTGCTTCTGCGGGCAAATCCTCCGCTAAGGTTTCAGTGGTTAATGGTAGAGAGATAGTAAAGATTGTGCCCTGGCCAACTTCACTTTCAACTTTTATTTTGCCACCGTGTATCTCGACTAACTTCTTCACAATAGCAAGCCCTAAACCTGTTCCTTTCTCTCCGGAGCCTGCTTTTCTATCGAATTGGGTAAACTTATCAAACAGCTTTGGGATATATTCTTTTGCGATTCCAACACCTGAATCCTGGACAGAAATTAAAACTTCTTTGTCTTGCTCAGTACAGATTATTTTGACCCAGCCCCCCTCTGGGGTGAATTTAAGGCTATTGGAAATCAGATTTATCAGAACCTCTTTGGTCTTATCCGGGTCGAGGCAGATATCGACACTTTTGGAGGGAATTTCGCAATCAATGTGGATGCCATTTTCCTGAGCGAGAGACTCATAGTTAGAAACAGTATCTTTAATGAGTTCACAAATATTTACAACAGTTTTTTGAAGATTCAGTTTGCCGGATTCTATTTTGGAGATGGTTAGTAAAGAATTAACAATCCTGCTAAGTCTTTGTACACTCTCCATTGCCGTAGCTAAAACATCCCTCTGTTCCTCGACTATCTGGCCTGGTATTTCATCCAGAACAAGCCTTATCGCTCCCATAATGATTGAAAGCGGCGTGCGTAGTTCATGTGAAGCAGTGGAGACAAACTCGTCCTTTAGCTGATTATATTCTTTCAGTTTATCATGCGCGTTTTTGAGTTTTTCCTCCGCTTGCTTGCGCTCGGTGATATCGGTTATTGTTGTTCGGAGAAGGATAGGGTTATCTTTGGAGTTTTCTATTGCCACAGTATCGAGTAGGGCATAGAGCTGGCTTCCATCTTTTCTGACAAGTCCTATTTCACAAGTTTGTTTGGTTTTAGTCTCAAGACTTTTCTTCCGATGCAAATAAAACAGGTCAGAGTTATTCCTGCTGACATATTGTGAAAATGGTTTTTTAACCAGATAGCTTCTTTCCACACCTAATAGAGCAGCACCGGCAAGATTTACCTCCAGAATCAGCCCATTGCTGTCAAAAACAAAATATCCTATAGGAGCAAAGTCATACAGATCGGAATACCGGCTGCGCGATTCTTCGAGTTCCTCCTGTGCTTTGCGAAGTTCATCGTTCTGCATCTCTAATTCTATCTGGTGAACCTGCAGTTCGTGTATAAGATCTTCGATATCCCCGGGGGAAGATTCCTGGATAGTCTTAACGCCAACTTCAAGGTTATCACCAAGAAGCTGTTCGGCCTTTTTTTTCAGCCGCTCTGACTTTTTAGTTAGGGTCTTGTGTGTTTTTATGGTTTAGCCCCTCAAAATACCTTTATTTTGTTTTTTCATTCTTCTCCTTCTCCAGCTGCTTAAGCTCGGTTATGTTGCGTTCTGTGATGTCATCCATAGCAAGTAATACCATCTGCGGTTTTCCAGGCTCCTGAATCAGCATTCGGGCATTGAGAAGCATTGTCTTGGAGCCTATATTTATGAAGTCATGTTTCACCTCGTAATTGTCAAACGAAGTTTTCCTGGGAAGTATATCTTCCAGCAGTTTCCGCAGTTCTGGAATATCCCATTGTTGGTTACTAATGCTGTAGATAAGACTCCCCTCTGTTTCTTCAAGTGTAACCTTGAAAAAATCATAGAAAGACCGGCTTGCTTTAACTACACGAAGGTCACCGTCCAGAATCAACAAAGGCTGCCGAATCGTCTCAACAATACTCTCTATGAATTGGCTGGTTTTAAGTGCATCATATTTGGCCTTAGTGCGTTCTGTGATATCAACAAAAGTAATAACAATACCATCGATAACATTTTCGGTTGTTCGATAAGGATGCATCTGCATGGAAAACCACTTGCCGTCCGATGTCTGTATCTCGGAATTTTTCTGGGAAAGTGTTCTAAGGACATCCTTTGCATCTTTATAAAGATTATCATAGGTGATCTTCGCTGTTATATCGCCGATAGGCCGGCCGAGATCTGTCTTGATCAGGTTGAATATCTCGGTTACAGATGGAGTGAAACGCTTGACTTGCAGGTTGGTATCAAGGAAGATGGTACCGATCTCTGTGCTTTCCAGAAGGTTGTTAAGGTCATTATTGGTACGTTTAAGTTCATCGACCTTGCCCTGAAGCTCTGAGTTGACCGTTTCAAGCTCCTCATTAGTCGATTGCAGTTCTTCGCGGGAAGTTTCAAGTTCCTCGTTAGTCGATTGAAGTTCCTCATTGGTGCTCTGCAGTTCTTCATTGGTCGATTTTAACTCCTCATTAGTCGTCTCAAGTTCCTCAATGGCCGTCTGCAGGTATTCCTTCGTGGACGCTAATTCCTGTTCAATGGCTTTAAAGCGAGGATCAGATTCGGATTCTGCAGAAACCACATAGACCCTCTTTTTCTTGCCGGGCGCCTTTTGAACAGAAGGTGATTCTTCGAATATCACCATTATCAGATCACCGGATGCTCTTGCTTCTGTAAAAGGTCTTACCGTCATATCAATGGTACAAAAACCTCCGTTACGCGTTACCTGCAGACCTTTACAGACAAATGTCTTTTTTTGTTTAACTACATCATGCAGCGATGAGCTTAGCTTATAACGCAGTTCTTCACAGATCATCTTTAGAATGTTAAAGCTGGGTTCTCCTGTAGGAGGAGAAAGGTATCTGTCAGTTTGACCATGAAAATAAATGATCTCATACTTTTCATTGACCAAAACACACGAAGGGGCATAGTTTTCAAGAATTACTTTTTCCACCAGATAACGAATATTTGATTCTGGCAGTGCAACTTCCCTCTCGGCTGATTGCATCTCTATGCCGGGTTCGTAAAAAGGCAGGATGGGCTGATCTAATCCTTTTCTAATAGAAACATTTTTGCGCCTGAAGATCTTCCACTTTGTATCAATCGGCTCAAATAAGTTGCTGAACCCACCGATCGTCTCAGAGGAACCTAAAAACATGAACCCATTCGGGTTTAACGTATAATGGAACAACGACAGTATCCTTTTTTGCAGAACAGAGTCCATATAGATCAGTAAATTCCTGCAGCTTACCATATCCAGTTTTGAAAAAGGTGGATCCTTGATCAGATTCTGCTTGGCAATGATCACCATCTCACGGATATGTTTTTTTATACTGTAGGTAGAGTCTTCCCTGACAAAAAAGCGTTGTAACCGTGCTGCAGACACATCAGCAGCTATCGCCTCCGGATAAGATCCCACCCTGGCATACTCTGTTGAATCCTCATCCAGGTCCGTTGCGAAGATCTGCACGTCCATATGTTTCTTCAGTTTTGACATCGCTTCTTCCAAAAGAATAGCTATCGAATAGGCCTCTTCCCCTGTGCCGCAGCCGGGAACCCAGATACGGATAGGATGTTCCGCTGCTTCGTCTTTTACTATCTGTTTTATGATCTTTTTCTCGAGAATATCAAAAGCAGCCGGGTCCCGGAAAAAGTTTGTTACCATGATAAGCATGTCCTTGTAGAGGGTCTCTACTTCAGCGGGCTTTTCTATCAGATACTTTACATATTGTTCGATCTTGCCGATCTGGTGGACGGCCATACGCCGTTCGATACGCCGCCTGATGGTGTTTTGCTTGTAATTCGAAAAATCGTGACCCATAGCGGATCGGATCAATGAAAATATCTTGTTGACAGAATCAAGGTACTTTTGCTTGGGAGTGACCTTTTTCCTGGCACCCTCGATATATGGGTGCTGGGCATATTTGAGAAGCTCTTTCGGCATTTTCTCCACAGGCAGAATATAATCCACCATTCCGGTATCTATAGCGCTTCGCGGCATGTTGTCATACCTGGCCTGTGATTCGATTTGAACCATGGTCATCCCGCCGCTGCCCTTGATAGCCTTTAGACCAAGGCTTCCATCGGTACCGGTTCCCGAAAGGATGATACATATCGACTTTTCCGCCTGGTCTTCAGCAAGGGAGCGCAAAAAATAATCGATGGGCAGGTTAACAGCGTGTGCCCTCGTTGGTTCCATCAGGCAGAAATTGCGATTAATGATAGAAACATCCTTGTTGGGGGGATTGAGATATATACAGTTTGGCTCGACCTTCATTCGGTCTTTGACCGGAAGGATCTTCATATCTGTGTATTTTTGTAAGAGCGAATCCATTATGCTTTTGTGCTTCGGAGCAAGGTGCTGGATGATCACAAAAGCTATATTGCAGCCGGAGGGTATGTTCGCGATGAATCCCTCAAGGGCCTCCAGACCGCCTGCGGATGCGCCGATACCGACAATGGGAAACACAGATTCTATTCTGCTTGCGGCTTTCGGGAATTTCTTTGAAGATTTGGGTTTGACGGCTTTGACCTTTTTAGCTGGTTTTGCAGTCCGCTTTGCAGTAGTTGCGGCCTTTTTTGTTTCTGTTTTTTCCGCTGTCACTGTCATTTTTTTTCCCCTTTAAGTTTCATACGTTAATTTCCATTAAGCTACACACCAGTACAGACTGGCTTATTCGTGCCGTTTCAAATTCTGTCCTCAACGGCCTCTGCTATAATATCCCTTTGGACTTCTTCACTGTTAACCGGTGTCCGAGTGCTTCTTGCAGAACTCTTCGCTTACAATGCTCCACTGTTTGTAAAATTGCTTTTCCAAATTTTAAACTATGTTCCAATACTGAATTTCAACGTTGCAATTCTTGCGTCCTGTATTAATTTTTTCAATTATGCTAATCGGATGGATTGTAATCCTATTTAACCAGTCGATTCCTGGTTATAAGGCTCGAAAACTCCAGTTCCAAAAAATCAGGGATTCTGATTGTTTACAATCTTGTTGAACAGGAATCCTAAAATAATCGGTAATAATTTTTGCTCGCTTCAATTGGGGACCCAGGTTTTCCGAGCTACGAAACCAGGAATGCCTTTGGTAATCCCCTGTTCTTAAAACGCCGAGTAATTAGAACGTAAACATTTTGGGGTATTTTGAAAAACCTAAGGAGGTCTTTGTGGGCTTAAGTGAGAAAGACAATTTGCTTGAAGGTGCCGCTGTTGTCATAGAGGCTGACAGCAAGCAGACTGTGCCCGTTCAAGGTGATGCCTCGGACGAAGTGACATCGAAAGCAGAAAAAGATACCAAGAGAATACTTGTCGTTGATGACGAAGAAGATATTGTCAAGCTTGTTAAAATGTATCTTGAGTATCATCATTATGAAGTCATAACTGCCAACGACGGTCAGGAAGGTCTCGAGAAGGCAAAAACCGAAAAACCGGATTTAATCGTACTGGACTTAATGCTGCCCAAGATGAATGGCTATAAGGTCTGCGGGCTGCTTAAGAAAAATACAAGATACGCGAAGATTCCCGTGGTGATGTTTACGGCAAAAGCGCAGGAGAAAGATGTAAAGCTGGGCCAAGAAGTCGGCGCTGATGCATACATAACCAAGCCATATGAACCAGAAATCTTACTCGCGAAGATTAAAGAACTCCTAAAGGAGTAACTGCACGATGGCAATAGCCCAGAAAAAAGTTCTTTTTGGCCGTTTTTTTGTTGACTATATTTGAAACTATGTTAAAATACCCATATGTTTGCCAGCAGACAAACATAAACCGCCAGTAGGCGATAGATATAGCGGAGAACCGCACGTTTTCGTATCAGCAGATACACGCCCATAAACCATTATTTGGCAAGCAAGGCAAAGTTTTGAATTTAGATCATTTATATTTTGATATTGTTTCGGATTTAGAGCTTCGGATTTCGGATTTTGCCAGTCTTGGCATCTTTACATCTGTAGAGAACGCTCTACAAATCAGCTACTTTTTATGCAAAACAAACCCAATGTCAAGGACGCTCAAATTAACGTAAACTCTTATATGAAAGGTAAATATGAAAAATTGGACACTTGGCTAAGTGGAAAAAACAAACCCAATTCAAACCCAATCAAACCCAATTTAAAAAGAGCCAAAATGAACGCAAATTACTTTATAACAAAGGATTACAGAAAAAAAGATGATTTCTTAGTCCGAATAAACAAACCCAATTTCGTTAAAGGTCCAAAATGAACGCAAACTTATATGTTATAGAGGATTATGAAAATGAAACCGCCTTCCGGCCCAAAAAAACAAACCCAAACAAAGCCAATTTCAAACGCATCTTGGTCTGTTTCTTCAAATCTGTCAGGCTGCACACCATACACATCAGAAAGTTCATTATTCTTGGCTTCAACTTCTCATCAGGATAGGGTTTTTCGGAGGGACACGGTACATATAAATTTCTTTTACACGTCGTCATCATTCTTGTAATTCCAATACATAATCCTTTGTCCCATCGGTGAGAATGACTCTATTTTGCTCAATACGTTTAACAGTCTTGTTAATAATTTTGTCGCCCACGCGTACGATTGATTCGTTTATTGCTGCCGCGCGGTCTCCTTTATCATTCCACATAATAGAGAAAAGTGTCAAATCGGAAACACTGCCTACCTTTTCTTCTCTTTGCGGCCATGCAAAGGGATTCCTTCCCCAATCAACAAATTCGGTTCTCTTCCTCAGCATTTCTCCCATCACGGGTATTGCTTGCTCAAAGGCGACTGATGAGGTTGTTGGCGAAGCATCTTTGGTCTTCTTGCCCTTTGGTAGCCAGACAAAGATAGCTACAGTTATAAGGACGATCATAATGACCACCTTACTATTGCGTTGCATCTGCTATTTCCACGTATAGGTTGAGTACGAGTTCTACACTTAATTTAGGCAGATTATTTTCTCTCGGGCGAATGGATAAGCTTTCTATTTCCACAATGCTGCGAGAAAATCCTTCAACATAGGCCAGGAACTGACCTACATTCTTGTATTCTGATTCTATCGTAAAGTTAATGGGCAACTTCCAGATGCCGGTTTGTGTTGTCTCCTGTAACTTTCTTGGTGAAATAGAACTAAAATTAAGCCTAAGATCTCTTCCTTTTTCAGTTAGCTCAGCGATCGCCAGAGGAACCTCATTTCGCTGCATTATCTCACCTTTCACATCTGACTTTTCCGATGCGGCAATGGCACCACGTTGATTCAATAGTTTAGTTTCCACCTCATTTAGCCTATTTGCTGCATCGTGTAACTTGATCATCAACGGCCTGTATGCAAAGATTAGAATAATCAGGCCAGACAGCGCACAGCAGGCGCACAGAATAAGCAGTGTCTTAGAAAGCCCTAAGCTTTCTATCAATCTAATCGTTCTATTTGTAGTTTTCGCTTCACTCTTCATTCAACCCCTAATCTTAACTCAAAAGTATTGAGTTTATCTTCGGATGAGTGCTTTGTGGATATCAAATTTACTTCCTTAAAGATCCCTTTTTCTAATGAGCGCATAAATTCGGTAAGAATTTGCTCCCTAACGAGACCGGGCGATTTAATTTCCCCTCTCAAGATGAGCATTTTTTCTTTAGCGTTCATTTCAGTTAAACAAATTTGCCCAGGAATAAGGTTGGATATTTCCTTTAGGGCATCGTTCCAGTAAATGCGTTGGTTTAAGATACTTTGCAGAAAGACCTGCTTTGGCAGCTCTTCTATCTGGGGCGATAAAGCTCTGAGCTCCAGCTCTGCTGCGGCAACACGTTTATCATAAATTCCCAGCCTTATCCTCATTCCTGTATACACTAAAATTATAATTACGACGAATGCCGTAACCAAGGCCTCAATTGAGGACCGCTTAATCAGCAACTTAGTTTGCTGTTTTATTTCTGTAGGTAGAAGGTTGATATCACCTGGCGAAGCCAAAGCCGCACCTAAAGCCGAGGCAAAGCAGTGTGCAGTCTCCGGCTCATCGCTGAGCAAGGAAGGTTCACTTGATGGAAACGTCGTGAGCGGATTACCCAACTGGACAGGAATAAGCAAGCTCTCGCTTAAATTCTTTGTCAGATTCTTAAGGTTGCTGCCTCCCCCCAACAAGAGTAATAACTCAACTGGCGAACCCTGCTCTTTTTCGCGATAATAAGCAAAAGAACGCTCAGTCTCTGTTGCAAGTTTTTCTAAATTGGGACGGAGAAGAGAAATAAGCTGTGCAGTGGTAATTTTGTCTTCTAATATCCGGGATTCGTCAGAACCGAGGATGCCGTATTTTTTCTTAATGCTCTCGGCCTCTTCTAATGTCAATTCTGTTTTTCCGCGATCAGATGCAAGCGCTTGTGTCATCTCCAGCGTGAAATCCTGGCCGGCTACAGGCAATTTCCGACTAAATACAAGTTCTTTGTCTTGAAAAATCAAAAGCTCACTAAAAGTATAGCCAATATCCAAAAGTGCAACTGTCTTATTCTCTTTTGAACAAAGATTATTGATGACATTTTTTAAGGCAAAGCCATGTTGCGTAAATAAAGAAGGCCTAATTCCTGCCAAGCTTAGCAATTCAAGGTATTTGTTGACTGTCTCTTGAGGACAGCAGGCTACGGCAACTTTGAGTTTTTTAACCCCACCTTCGGCAATCTCCCGAAGGATTTCGTAATCCATAACTGCCTGGTCTATCGGGAAAGATATATAGTTCCTCATTTCCCATTTGAGGGCCTGCAGGATTTCAGATTTGGGCATGAAGGGGATGACAGATATTTTCGTACAGCTCTGGGAGCAGTTTATGACCACGTTGATTTTTGCATCTTGTGTATTGATGTCCCGGAACAAATTTTTTAGTGCATCTAATTGGCCATCTTGACGGTCTTGGCGAGAGTCTATTCCTTGCAACTTAAGCTTCAAAAGAACTAACTTGCCTTGCTGATAGGCAAGCTCGGCTAACTTTATGGAAGAGCTCCCTATATCCAGACCGATAAATCTGTCTTTTCTCGGAAGAAATCTGGATATTTGAACAGGAAACCTGGCCATTTCAAATCTCGTTCCAATCGCCTTGTGGCATAACAGTATAATCTCCGCCGGAGAAGGTAAAACCTAACGGCATCGGTGAAAATATATCTGCGTCGTAATTTACTATGAAGCTCCGACCGTTCGCAGTATCTGCATCCTCTAATTCCAGATTATTAGTCGCAATGATTGTTCCATTAAATGTGGTGTTGTCCATATAACTAAACTTAATAGTGCTGCCGCTGTGAGCGCACATAACAAGGCCGTTGATAGTGCTGTTTTGCAAGCCACATCTTCCAATAGGCTTGCCGGTGTCGGAACTGTTAATACCACCTTGACCGGCAACTAAAGCAATATAATTATTACCATCAGCTTGGGCTCTTGTAGATAGTTCGGGTTTTATCTCAACAGTTATTGGCCCGTTATCAAAGTCAATTTCCTTTTCACAAATTACTGATCCATGGATCACGGCCCCATTTTGAATGGTAACGCCTTTATATGCATAATATACGCCTCCGTATGTACCGGAGCTAAATGTTAAATTATCTGCAACATGGACATCGCCAGGCGGGTTATCATCGGCTTGAGCAAGAGCAAGATATGTAGGGTAATCTATCGATGGATTAATCTTATCTTGATCAGCTCCCTGGGTTAGGGTATATGGACCGTCACCATCAAAGTCCTCTGGATAATTCACAAGATCACCGGCATTAAGTACAGAGGTAAAACAGCTCATATTACCATTCACAGTCCCTCCTGTAGAACCATCAAATTTGAGATGAGCGCCATCGGCATGTATAGCGCGTTCTAAGGCACTTGAGGTCAGAGCCAGAGTCTGTGTTATTACTCTGGATAGTCCACCAACTGTTCCCCGAGCATAAATCTGGATATCACTTCCTGAATCTTGCACCCAGATGGTAAAGGTTCCATTGCCAAATGACTTCTGTTGGGGATCGTTAGGATCTGGGCCGGGGACTGCAGGATAAGCAGTAGTGCGCCAGGAGCAATCGCCAGAGCCATCGGGAGCGGTGTTTCTCAGATACCAGATTGCCATATCTAATCCGGCATCGGCTAAGTAAATAGCCTGGCTATCGGATATTTGTGCCCCGGTACTTCTTGTACTGTATTGAACAAAACCAAGATATGCCCCGACCACTGAAATCAGGGTAATCATCACAATTAATGTGAACAGTAAGACCACACCCTTTTCGTGTCTCGTATATCGCGTATCATATATCATATTAAAAATTCTCATAAGTTTCTCGGTCTGACTTTTGTTCTGATCCTTACTGTTTCGTCACTTCTTTGTACTACAACATCGAGAGTGACTTTAGTGGCACCTATAGTTAAAGCTGTTGCCGGTGGAGATACCAAGTCCCTTAAAATCGGCACACCGCCTCCAGAGACTGGGGTATCTTCTCCATCTATATCGGCTTTATGTAAATCGTAAAAACTCTCACTGTAAGTAGAATCTAAAGTCGCATCATTGGCGTTATATAAATATAAAACATATGTATTGCCTGACAAATCGTCGTATTGAATAGTGTGAGCAATATCGCCACTACCAGAGTCATATTTACTGAGACTACCCAGGGCCATTGCTTTTAAGTCTCTGACTGTTTTTTCCATTGCGTAACTCATATCCTCGCGAATCTCTGTACGCAAGCTTCCAGTACCCCAGGCCCGCAGGCTCACTGCAAACAAATGTACACTTACACACATCAAAACCGAAAGAAGCGAAAATATGATTAGGGTTTCCAGCAGCGTAAAACCTCTTTTGTATCTGCGATCGTCTGTGTTTTGGTTATCTGCTATCATCTGCCGCCTCAATATTCAGCAATAAGAAGTGTCTCTACCGCTACAAATTGCGTACCTCCCTTTTGCGTCCACAGCACTTCCACTGTTACATCTTTTAACCCTGTATCAGAAACACTTGTACTTAAATTTGCATCAACATAGTCTACAGTCCACTGGCGTTGATCTACCCAATCAAAGCCGATAGCGCTTCCGCCTTCGGTGCCGGCGCTTATGCTACCGAAGGCAGTATCTTTCAGTTCCTCTATCTTTTCGTTAGCCAGATTAAGCGCGGTGAGTCTATATTCAAGAGCAGCATCAGCGCATATACCAACACTCATTGCCCCCATCAATGCTACTAACCCAACTACAATAAGGACAATAGCAATGAGTAGTTCAATTAATGTAAATCCCTTTGTCATTACGGCAGCGTACAATTGCTGGCAACTATATCATCATTAATTTCGGCCGACGTAAGGGTACCGTCTACCTCTGCCGCTACAACGTCCGCAACCCCGTCCAGCCCCTTGGAACAAATGGCATAGTAATCTGTGTCGGTTCCTAGAATATAATAATATTCATTAGAGGAATCAAAGGGGTCATTAAGCACAGAGTGAATAAGTTGAGGTCCGGTGCCGACGCCGCCTGCATCCAAATAGGTATCATATGGCGTAGTGCTGCTTGCAGGATAAGTGTCGCTATGGTGCATGGCATAAGATTCCATGGCGGTTTTAAGTGTCCGCAATTCACCCGTTGCCTTGGTGATATTACCTTCGTCCCTCATACCTTTAAGCCTTGGCAGAGCGATGCCGGCCAGAATAGCTATCACTACCATCACGATCATAAGCTCTATTAATGTAAAAGCCCTCTTCATTTTACTTTCTCCTTTCTGTTTCTGTTGAACACTTCTGCGAAATTCATAACTCTATATTAAATAATGAGTTACGCTCATTATTTTCTTGCAATCTCCTCCATCTCGGTTATTATGTAAGTGACGTTACGGAGAACACTTACAGCCAAAACAAAGGAGATTTTATCATGCAACATCTTCAGACTTCTTTCTTCTACGACCTGCAGGAGCTAATTCGCAATGCACCACTCCTGCGAAAGTATTATTATATCTTCAAAGCTCTTAACCTTTCAGCACTGCCGGATAAAAACTATGGTGTTGGAGCAACAGGACACTCGCGACACGCTATGCTCAGGGCATTCATCATCAAGCATCTCGAAGGTATAAAATCTGTGCCGCTCTTAACCGATTACCTAAACTCAAATCCACCGCTGCTGGAGATGTGTGGTTTTGAATTAGGCAATCTACCGGACGAAACGCAGTTCTACCGATTCCAACAGAAGACCAAAAACTCAACGCTCAAAGACATACACAAGAAAGCAAATGACTTACTAATCAAAGACGGCTCTGTTTCGCTCGATGAGTTTATCCTCGATTCAAAGCCGGTAATGGCTGCAACAAAAGAGAACAACTTCAAAAATCCAAACCGCAACACTCGAAACAAAACAAAAAAACCAAAACGTAATCCACGGGCAACTCTGAGCTACTACTCCTGCCAGCTCATCAACGGTAAGAAAGAAAACACGATCTTCTTCTGGGGATACAGAACACATGCCCTCATTACTAAAGAAGGTATCTGCCTGGTTGAGAAAACATTGCCGAACAATATCACCGATGCACAAGCAGCTCTTAGCCTTATCAAAGAACTCAAACGAAGATATCGCTTCAAGAAAAATGCTATCTTCATAGCTGATAAAGCCTACGATATCAGAAAGCTTTACAATTTCATTGCCGAGCAAATGAAATCAACTCCCTATATCCCCATAAATCCCAGAAATCAAAAAGATGACAAGGCCTTTGGGCCACACGGCTGTCCTATGTGTGATGCCGGTATAGAGATGAAATCAGCCGGCAGATGGACCGAGGCTGACCGGGAACGAATCAAATTTAGATGTCCGCTGAAGATGAGCAAAAAGACCGCCGTCAAATTCCACAATACCTGCCCGGCACAACATCCTGCATTCGATACTGGAAAATGCTATGGCTGTACAAAATATCTCGACGTTACTGATGATGCACGCTCAAGAGTGCCGAGGGACAGCAAAGAATTCAAAGAAACTTTCAAAGACAGACAAATCATCGAGCAGTATTTCTCCCGTCTCGGTGACAGAGAAGTCGAACAAACAACACACTATTCGTTCACTGCCATAAGTAATCAAATGACTATCGCCCATCTTACCGCCAGTCTCGTTGGGGTAGCTGCAGCCGTACTGCTAAAACAACCGGACAAGATGCGATGCTACCGAACGTTTGCACACCTGTCCAAGCCAAGAGAGGCTGGATGACGAATCCCAGCTTTGCTGAAAGATTAACTTTTCAAAGAGCAACAACAAA
>Ga0315539_1001750_pt1 | contig 15914 bp, 10 predicted proteins | sample SalMarSW160150MG_FD_203097 | JGI IMG/M metagenome (GOLD analysis project Ga0315539, IMG submission 203097) | Salt marsh sediment microbial communities from the Plum Island Ecosystem LTER, Massachusetts, United States - Salt Marsh Sediment SW1601-150 ... | reverse complement strand
TCTATGTGCGCATAGTGCCTGTTCTCTGTCTCGTACTCCACGTGCGAGATGGCTATGGTCAAACCCCGCTCCTTCTCCTCAGGAGCGTTGTCAATCTCGTAGAAGGTGTACCACTTGCCCAGACCCTTCAGACTTAAAACTTTGGTTATCGCCGAGGTCAGGGTCGTCTTGCCGTGATCCACGTGCCCTATCGTCCCCACGTTCACGTGCGGCTTCGTCCTCTCAAAATGCTCCTTAGCCATTTTCTCAAAACCTCCTGATGATATTCTGGAGCCCACGAGCGGGCTCGAACCGCTGACCTCCTCCTTACCAAGAAGGTGCTCTACCGCCTGAGCTACGTGGGCGATTCCATTTCGGATTTCGGAATGCGGATTGCGGGTTTCATGGCGTCTCCCAGAACATTCCGCAATCCGAAATCCCCAATCCGCAATCCATTGGTGGGCAGGGGGGGATTCGAACCTCCGAAGGCTGAGCCAGCGGTTTTACAGACCGCTCCCTTTGGCCACTTGGGTACCTGCCCACGATGGAAAAGAGCCGACGGTCGGACTCGAACCGACAACCTACTCTTTACAAGAGAGTTGCTCTACCATTGAGCTACGTCGGCTTGGCTAGAACACTACTGCAGTCAAGCCCTTAAGCCGACGTCAACAGTGATAGTATAATAAAATTCTTCAAAATGTCAAATCATCACCCCATCCTCGTTGTCGCCAGACTTCGTAGAGGGTGATGGAGCCAGCCACGGCCGCGTTCAGCGAGCTAATCTTCCCTCGCATAGGCAACCTGATCAGTATGTCACAGGTCTCCCTGACCAGCCGGCCCATGCCCCTACCCTCGCTCCCCACCACCAGGGCTAGAGGCATTGTCAAGTCGCTTTGATAACAGAGCCGGGCCTGGGGCATATCTTCCAGGCCCACGATCCAGAGACCCTGGGCCTTCAGTTCCTCCATAGTCCGCACCAGGTTGGTCACCTGCACTACCAGGAGATGTTCTGTGGCCCCGGCCGATGAATTGACCACGGCGGGGGTGATCCCCACCGCGCGCCGCCTGGGGATAACGGCGCCGTGAACGCCCACTATCTCTGCCGTGCGCAGCAGGGTGCCGAGGTTTTGAGGATCCTGGAGGCAATCCAGCATTAACAGCAGAGGTGTTTCCTGGCGTTGATCGGCCTGGGTCAGAATCTCCTCTAGCTCGGCATAGGGATACTGAGTCGTTTCGGCGGCCACGCCTTGATGGTTGAAGTCGCCTATCTTGTCCAGTTGTCGCCGTTCCACTCGCTGGATCGGCACCCCGCTTTTGCTAGCCAACGTCGCAATGTCGGCCACGATGCCAGTTTCCTTCGTCCCCTGGGCCAGGATAAGCTTGTAGATCTTCCGTCGCCCCGCCCGCAGGGCCTCCCGCACAGCGTTGCGGCCGTAGAGTACTTCTCTCATTGCCTGCTGATCCGCCACCTCGCTCCCTCAGGCCGGTCTTCCAACGCTATTCCCATCTCGGACATTCTAGCGCGGATCTCGTCCGCCCAATCCCATTGTTGGGCTTCTCGCAACTTCTCACGGGTCTCGATCAGAAGCTCGATGAGAGGCTCTTCCAGGCCCGCCGTAGCTTTGGCGATTTCATCGGGGATGACGCCCAAAACGTCGCCGCCCAACTCGCGGTAGAGGTCATTGATGGCTGTGAGGGTCTCGCGACTGATTCCCTCTTCGGAGTCCAGCAGGGTGTTGACTTCCCTGTTGAGATCGAACAGGGCGCCAATGGCGGCCGCCGTGTTGAAGTCGTCATCCATGGCTTCTAAAAAGCGGGCTTTATGCTCTGCCAGCTTAGCCATGAACGCTCTGTCCGTTAAATCCGTTCCCGAATCCGCTGACAGCAGCCAATCTCGCACCGCCTGCACTGTCCCGTAGAGTCGCTCTAGCCCTTTGCTTGCGGCTTGCAGAGCCGTTTCGCTGAAGTCCAGCGGACTGTGATAGTGGCCGTTTAGAAAGAAGAAGCGGATGGCCAGAGGAGAATAGTGCTCAAAGGCTTCCCTCAGGGTGACGAAGTTGCCCAGGGATTTGTGCATCTCCTCGCCCTTGATCATCAGCATCCCGTTGTGCAGCCAATAGCGGCAGAAGGGCAGGCCGGCGGCCGCCTCCGATTGAGCTATCTCGCAGTCGTGGTGGGGGAATTTGTTCTCCATGCCACCGCCGTGGATGTCGAAGGGCTGGCCCAGGTATTTGGTGGACATGACCGAGCACTCCACGTGCCAGCCGGGGAAACCCCAGCCCCACGGGCTTGGCCAGCGCATGATGTGCTCTGGCTCAGCTCTCCTCCACAGGGCGAAGTCGGCCGGGTGGCGCTTATCGGGATTGACCTCCACCCGCGTTCCTTCCATTAGCTCCTCCACCCGCCGACCGGAGAGCTTGCCGTACTCAGGCCACTTGGCCACGTCAAAGTAGACCGAACCGTGGGCCTCGTAAGCGTAGCCCTTCTCGATGAGGGTTTTGACCAGCTCGATCTGCTCTGGAACGTGTCCGCTGGCTCGAGGCGAGATGTCAGGACGCAGCACGTTTAGAGTGTCCATATCCTCAAAGTATCGCCGGGTGTATGTTTCCACCAGTTCCATGGGCTCCACTCGTTCCCGGGCTACCCCTTTCAAAATGCGATCCTCACCAGAGTCGAGGAGATGTCCCACGTCGGTTATGTTCTGGACGTAGCGCACCTTGTAGCCCAGATAGCGCAGGTAGCGCACGATGGTGTCGAAGTTGACGTAGGTCTTGCCATGGCCGAGGTGGGCGTCCTCGTAGACCGTCGGCCCGCAGACGTAGATACCGACCCGTCCCTCATGCAGGGGCACAAACTCCTCTTTTTGACGGGTCAGGGAATTGTATATTTTCAAAGTCATCTCTCTTTCTCCTCAAATGGTATAGGCGCTGTTGGTCTAATTATCTTCAGGGTGTCACCTCCTGGCGACACCCCAAAAACAGGTGCAGCGCATCATCATCCAGTGGAAGCCTAAACGATTGTGGCTGAGATGGGTCGAACCCTTTTTGAGCATGTCTCTTTTCCCAGCAATGCGATGGGCGTGGCGAGGTGCTTTGCCGCCTGCTCGCGATACAGTTGATTCACTGTTCTAATCGGGCAAAGATCATGCGCCCCGCGGCGGTTTGCAGCACCTTGGTTACTATCACCTCGACAGTGCTGCCGATGTAGCGGCGTCCATTCTCTACCACCACCATGGTCCCATCGTCTAAATAGCCCACCCCCTGGCCCAGTTCCTTGCCTGCCTGAATGATGCGCACCTTCATTGCTTCGCCAGGTAGGAGGACAACCTTGACCGCGTTGGCCAGTTCGTTGATGTTGAGCACAGTCACACCTTGCAACTCGGCCACTCGGTTGAGGTTGTAGTCATTGGTAACAATGGGGCAGTGCAGTTTCTTGGCCAGCATCACCAGCTTATCGTCAACTTCGTGCGCTTCCTTGACCTCTATGTCATTGATGTGGATGGGAACTACCGAATCCTTCCGCAGCTTATTGAGCATATCCAATCCTCTTCGACCGCGATTGCGACGCAGCATATCCGAGGAGTCAGCGATGTGCTGGAGTTCATTTAGAACGAAGCGCGGTATCAGCATGGTGCCGCTGATGAAGCCCGTGCGGCTGATGTCCGCGATGCGCCCATCAATGATCACGCTGGTGTCCAGGAGGACGTAGTTGTCCCGGCGAGAGCCTATTCCCCTCAAAGGCGTACGCCCGCTGATGAGACTTACTATGTCCTGTTGCCGGACAGTCAGCACAGCCATGCCCAGGTAGCCAAAGATGATGGCCCCGATGAAGGGCAATACCTCGCCCAGGATCCCAGGCAGGAGTGATAGAGGCCCAGCAAGAAGTGCGGCAACGATCAGACCAATGATTAAGCCGATGATAGCAGCTACTAACTGGTGGGTCGGAAGCTGACGAATCTTGCTCCGCACCCATGAAAAGGGTCTGGTGGTTAACCAGGGCGTGATAAACAGCCCTAAGGCCGCACTAGCCAAAGGGAGAACGACCCTTATGATGTAACCGATGTAAGCCTCGGGAACCACTCCGGCTAACAAGTCGCCCACATACCAACCGACCAGGGCGAAGACCAATATTCCAATTAAACGCAAAACAAGCTCGGCTCTCATTCCTTTCACCTCCATTTTGATTTTGAATGAGCTTAATGATGACCAGAGACAAAAATGAGTGTACCGTAGAGTACACTCAAACAGACAACCCCGCCGCAAGTTGGCACTACGATCTGGCGATGCCAACGCAGCAGTTTTTGTTATCTTGGTGAAGTGTTACCGGTACGAATAAAAAGAGATAAGTCCTATGAAATTGTGGTCTTGCGAGTGATAACGAAAAATGAAATGATTACTTGCTTATCAAAGCCACTTGAAGGGCTTCTTGTAACGAACGCACACCGATGACCTCTATTCCGTCGGAGGCGACATCCTGACGGCGGAAGGACTTGGGCACTAGACAGCGTTTGAAACCCAGCTTGGCGGCTTCGTTCAGGCGCTTGGGTAGTTGCCCCACTGCTCTGAGTTCCCCCGATAGGCCGATCTCGCCCACAATGGCCAAGTCGGCCGCCACCGGGGTGTTCTTGAAGCTAGAAGCGATGGCAGTGGCTACGGCCAGGTCCGCCGCTGGCTCGTTTATCTTCAGACCGCCCACCACGTTGACGAAGATGTCTTGATCGGAGAGCCGCAGCCCCACCCGCTTGCTGAGCACGGCCGCCAGGAGGAGCAGGCGGTTGAAATCTACTCCGTTGGCCGTCCGGCGGGGCAGGCCAAAGCTGGTGGTGCTGGTCAGGGCCTGGATCTCCACCAGGAGAGGGCGTGTGCCCTCCAGAGTGACGGCTATGGTAGAGCCAGCCGCGTTGGGCAGCCGTTCGGCCAGGAATGCTTCCGACGGATTGGCTACCTCGATCAGCCCCTGGCTTCCCATCTCGAACACGCCCACCTCAGAGGTCGCCCCGAAGCGATTCTTGACGCTGCGAAGCAGCCGGTAGGCGTGGAAAAGATCCCCCTCCAGATAAAGCACCGTGTCTACTATGTGTTCTAGAACCTTAGGCCCGGCGATAGCGCCCGCCTTAGTCACGTGCCCGACGAGGAAGACGGGGATGCCCTCGCCCTTGGCTACCTGCATCAACTGAGAAGCACACTCGCGCACCTGGCTGATGCTGCCCGCGGTTGACTTCAGCTCGTCCAGGTAAACCGTCTGGATGGAGTCAACGACTACCATCTTCGGCACGAGCTCCTGGACGTGCTCCACGATGATGTTAAGGTTGGTCTCCGTCAGGAGGTAGAGCTGGTCGGTGTTTATCCCTAGCCGCTGGGCGCGCATCTTAATCTGCCGCACCGACTCCTCGCCGGAGACGTAGAGCACCTTGCCCAGGACTTCGGCCATCAGGGCCGAGACCTGCAAGAGGAGGGTGGATTTGCCGATGCCCGGGTCACCGCCAATGAGGACCAACGAGCCGGGCACAATGCCGTCCCCCAGCACGCGGGAGAATTCGGGCATGGGCAGTTGCACTCGCTCCAGGGCATCGCTCGTCACCTCTGAGAGGCGCTGGGGCTTGCTGCGCGGCGCGGCATACGAAAGGGGAGAGCGTTCTTTGCTCTCCACAATCGTCTCCACCAGGGTGTTCCATTCACCGCAGTCCGGGCAGCGCCCCATCCACTTTGGCGAGGTGCTGCCGCACTGTTGGCAGACGAATTGAGTGCGCGCTTTGCTCATTCTACCTGCTACCTACTGTCTATTATCCCCCACCACTCCAGCGAGGGCTCGCCTGCGTTTTGCCTATCCAAGCACTTCGGCCATTTCCAGGGCCCGCAGCTTGATCTCATCCTCTTCCAGATCAACGACCACGTTATCGCCGGGCTGGAATTCGCCCGCCAGGAGCTTTTCGGACAGAGGATCCTCGACCAAACGCTGGATGGTCCGCCGCAGATGCCGGGCGCCAAACTCGGTGCTGTAACCCTCCTGGGCCAGGAAATCCTGGGCCTCGTCGGTGGCCTTTAGCTCTATTTGGTGCTCGTCCAGGCGCTCCCTGATCTTGTCCAGCTCCAGAGTGACGATCTGCTTGATCTCCTCCCTGGTCAAGGCTTTGAAAACTATTATCCCCTCCACCCGGTTGAGGAATTCGGGACGGAAGGTCCTCTTGAGTTGAGCCAGGAGCTTCCCCCGCATCTCCTGATAGGCCTGCTCTTCGCCATTGGCCTCGTCGCGAGGCACGGCGAAGCCCAGGCTGGTCTCCCGTTTGATGAGCTGGGCCCCTATGTTGGAGGTCATGATGATGATGGTATTGCAGAAGTCAACCTCTCGCCCCCTGGCGTCGGAGAGATGCCCCTCCTCCATAAGCTGGAGCAACATGTTGAAGACCTCAGGGTGGGCCTTCTCCACCTCGTCGAAGCAGATAACAGAGTAAGGATTACGGCGGACGGCTTCAGTAAGCTGCCCCGCGTCCTCGTAGCCGACGTAACCTGGCGGAGCCCCTACCAGCCGGGACACGTTGTGGCGCTCCATGAACTCGGACATGTCCAACTGTACCAGGGCCTCCTCGCTGCCGAACATGAACTCGGCCAGGGCCTTGGCCAGCTCCGTCTTGCCCACGCCCGTGGGCCCCAGGAAGATAAAGGAACCGATGGGCCGCCTGGGGTCCTTCAGGCCCGCTCGCGCCCGGCGAACAGCTTTGGCTATAGTGGTGATCGCCTCGTCCTGGCCGACAATCCTTTGGTGCAGGGCCTCCTCCATCTGCAGCAGCCGCTCCGTCTCTTCGCCGGCAATGCGAGTGAGAGGGATGCCCGTCCACATGGAGATCACCTCAGCCACGTCGTCGGCGGTGACTGACGGGCCCTCCTCTGAAAAATCCCAGCCCAGGCGAAGCTGGTCTAACCTCTCCTGGAGCTCCACCTCCAGGTAGCGTAGCTCCGTTGCATCCTCGTATTGTCCGTCCTCCACAGCTTTATCTTTCCGTTGTTGGACTGTCTTCAGAGTGGTGTAGGTCTCCTTCAGACCTGTAGCCTGGGGGAGCTTATACATGCGCACCCGGGAGGCCGTCTCGTCAATGAGGTCTATGGCCTTGTCGGGTAGATACCTGTCGGATACATAGCGGGCGGCCAGGTGTGCGGCCGTACGGATGGCCTCGTCGCTTATCCTCAGCTTGTGGTGAGCCTCGTAGCGCCCCTTCAAGCCTTGCAGGATGTCAATAGTCTCTTCGACAGTAGGCTCCCCGACCAGGATGGGCTGGAAACGCCGTTCCAGAGCCGAGTCGCGTTCGATGTATCGGCGATACTCATCGGCTGTGGTGGCCCCGATGCACTGGAGCTCCCCCCGCGCCAGGGCCGGCTTGAGGATGTTGGCCGCGTCCACGGAGCTGCCGGCAGCTCCTGCTCCAACCAGCATGTGCACTTCGTCAATGAAGAGAATGCTGCCTGAGTTTTTGACTTCATCAATGACTCGTTTAAGTCGCTCTTCGAACTGGCCACGGAATATGGTGCCGGCTACCAGCGAGCCAACATCCAACTGTACCAGGCGCTTGTCGAGCAGGGGGGCTGGTGAATCGCCGGCCACGATACGCTGGGCCAGGCCCTCCACGATGGCCGTCTTACCCACCCCAGGCTCGCCGATGAGGGCCGGGTTGTTTTTTGTCCGCCGCGAGAGGATTTGAATGACTCGCTCTATCTCCGTTTGCCGACCGATAACGGGGTCCAGCTTTCCCTCCTCGGCCAGGGCCGTGAGATCGGTCGCAAGTTGGTCAATGAGGGGGGTCTTCCTCTCCTGTCTGGCATGTCCGGCATAGACAGGGTCCTTCATCATGAACCGCGTGGTCTCGGTGCGCACCCTGTCCAAGCTTATCCCCAGGCTCTTCAGCACATCAACGGCCACGCCGTCGCCCTGGCGCACTAATCCCAGGAGAAGGTGTTCGGTGCCAATGTAATGGTGCCCTAGCCGCCGCGCCTCATCGAAAGCCAACTCTATCACCTGTTTGGTGCGTGGAGTGAGGTATATCCTACCGAAGGAGGCCTGTCGGCTGGGGCCACTGATCCCTTCGATTATCTGTTGCACCCGCTTGGGCTTGACCCCCAAGTCCTTCAAGACCCTGCTAGCCGTGCCACTCTTCTCACTTATCAGGCCCAACAGCAGGTGTTCGGTGCCGATGTAGCCATGATGGAGGCGTTGGGCCTCCTCTTGAGCCAGGGTCAGGACATGGCGGGCTCTCTTGGTGAATCTATCGAGTTTGTCAGCCATCCTACACGCCCTCTCGTCTACTCGCCCGGCTTGCCCGATGAGCAAGTGCCCGTCAATAACTGAAAACGAAGTATAATTGCCTAAGAGCTGCTATCGTCTGCTAAAATAGATCCAAAACCGCCAGCAGAGGCGGCTCCCATGCCGCCGATCCGCGGGCGTGGGAGCCCGCTCTGCTTCACAATTTGGATCCATGAGACTAAAGGGCTTCATCTTCTTCGGCTACCGAAATGGCTTCTGGGGCCTCTTCAATCCCTTCACTCTCCGCCTGGGTCAGTTCCTCTTCTTCTTGTTCTTGGCCTTCGCTTTCTGCTTCGACTTCGTGCTTCTCTTCTTCGAGCATAGCGGCGCGTTCAACTCGCCAGTCCAGGTCAGCGTACTCGGCTCTGGCTACGCTCTTCAAGCTAAGGCCCATGCGGCGGCGATCTGGGTCGAAGCGGACGATCCTCAAGGTAAGGGTTTCTCCTTCTTTGACCACCTCTTTGGGGTGAGCGATGCGGTCGTTCGATAGCTCTGAGACGTGGATCAGCCCTTCGATCTCGTCACCTTTAAGCCGGGCAAAGGCCCCGAATTCAGTCAGCTTGGTGATGGTGCCTTCCACCAACTGACCCTCCGTGTATTTCTCCTCAACCTGGCTCCAGGGGTCGGGCTGCAGGCGTTTGAGGCTGAGGCCGATGCGGCGCTTCTCACGATTGACGTTCATGACGTAGACGTCCACTTCGTCGCCTATCTGGAGCACCTCTTTGGAATGAGATACCCGTCCCCAGGAAAGCTCCGACAGGTGAATCAGGCCGTCGGCCCCTCCCAGATCAACAAACGCCCCAAAGTCACACAGGCTGCTGACCCGTCCATGGCAGACGTCACCCTCGTTGAGTGAGGTCAACAACTGTTCCTTTTGCTCCTTGCGCCATATTCTATTGGCGGCTCGTTCGGAGAGGATCAGGCGGTTGCGCTGACGATCTAACTCGATAATTTTGAGCCATAATTGTTGGCCAACCATCTTTGCTCGGAGCTCCTCGCGAGTCAGGGACCTTCCCTCGTCCCGCCGGGAGAGGGGAACTAACTGTGAGGTCGGCACAAAGCCTCGCACCTGACCCAGTTGCACGATCAAGCCTCCCTTGTTGTAGCCAGTCACTGTTCCCTCGAAGATCTCTCCAGTATCGAGAAGCTTCTCTAAAGATCGCCACTCCTTCTCCAGGTCAGCTTGGCGCAGAGACAGGACGATTCGACCATTTTTGTCCTCAGGGTTCACTACGTAGGTCAGTACCTTGTCCCCGACTTGTATCTCCTCGATAGCCGCTGGCCCCATGCTCTCCAATTCGCGGCTGGAGATGGTCCCTTCGTATTTCCGACCTACGTCTATCAGAACCTCTTCAGGGCTAACTCGCACCACCTTGCCCTCCAGAATGTCGCCTCGACTCAAGGTCTTGAAATCGTAGGCTCCCTCTGGAAGATGCTCCCCGGCACCAGCAGCGGCCTGGTCTTCGATTGCCTCGGGGACCTTCCTTTCTTCTCCTGCCAGAGTGTTCTCTTCTCCCATGGAATCTCCCTTAATTTTAGGTTGTCACATATTATACCAACTTTCGCGCTAAAAGGCAAGCAAAAATCGGCGGTAGGGGCATTCTGGTTTCTTCTCCTTCTTGCTTGAGCCTATCCGCCTCGCAGGAACAGGAACGCCAGAAGGCCGACGACAATGATCCAACCCAAGTATCCCCTGCCCTCGGTCACTCTTCCCACCATCTGCAAGGCGCCTGCTGCCCCTCCGACGATCTGTCCGAGCAAGCTATAGAGCCATTCCAGGCGGAGAGTTGCCGTCAGCCTCGACCAGAGGGGCTCAACCGGGTCGAGGATCCTCTGGCGGTGACGTTGGAGCAGGTAGCTCCCCAGGAGAGGCAAAAAGAAAGCGGCCCATTGGGTAAAGGTTATCGAGCAGAGCAGGCTCGCCAGGGTAGGGAAGGGTACCGTCTCCATCAGGGGGCTTAGCGCGGGCGGGTGCAATCCCAAAGTGAGGATGGGCACAGCCAGCAACACTGCCCCTATCACCGATGACTTTGCGTAAGCAAACTTCGGTGGGAAGACGGGGATGGAGATGGCTGACCACACCCTGAGCAAAGCTCCGAAGAGGAAGGTCTCTGCCAACAAGCTCAGAGCCAGAAAAGCCAGGTGCCCGCCTGTCAGAAGGTAGTGGTAAAGATGCCAGCGCCCGACGAAGCCCAGGGTCAGAGGCACTCCAGCCAGGGAAGCTATAGCCAGGCCTGAGGCTGCTCTGGCCCAAAGACTCCCTGGCTCAGACCTATCTTGGCTCAAAAAGAGGAGACCCAGGCTGAGGACGAGGTTCAGGCTCGACGATAGAACAACGACCATCGTGGGCGGCCTGGCAATGGCCAGGGACACGATGACATAGCCCACCTGGCTGATCATGACAAAGGACAAGGTCTTGCTAAGATCGGTCTCGGTCCAGGCCAGCAGTGCGCCGATGAGAAAAGCCAGGCCGCCAGCAATGGCCAGGGCTTGACCGTAGGGCAGCCCTCCACCGGCCCAGGCCGACAGGCGGGCCAGTAGATACAGGCCAGCGCTGGCGGGAATCAGGTGGAGCAGGGAGATGGCGGCCAGCCCCGCTTCGACACCGATGGGTATCCAGAGGTGAAGGGGGTAGAAACCCACCCGCATCAGGGCTGCCAACAAAACGAGGCCAAAAACAGGGGCCGCGATTGGACCTGACCTGGGAGAAAGGCTACCGTCGCCCAGGAGCAAGGCTGCTGCCAGCAGGCTCAGGCAAGCCAGGCCACTGAGGTTCAAGACGCGAGGGGCTAACCTCAGCCCCCCCCCCTCAGTCCCCCCCCACCTGAGGGGGGAGGTCGTCCGTGACCCACCGCTGTCACTGGCGGCGAGAACCCAGAGAAAGGCCAGATCAAAGACGATCCAACTCAGGCCTAGAGTGATCAGGTTGGCCGAGAAGACGAAACCGAAGCCAGCAGCCAGCAAGGCCAACAGGGCGGGATACGATGCTCCGTCCGGATATTCGGGGCGCCCCAAGCCTGGGGCGATGGCAGCCAGTCCCGCCAGGGCCATCAGGGCGACGAAGAGGAGGGCCAACCCGTCAACGTGGTAAGCCAGGTCGCTTCCCAGGAAGGGGCGCCAGCGGGAGATAGTGCCACTGGCTGGCAAGTCCCTGGCGATAAAAACCAGGCCCAGGAAGGCGCCGCCGATTATCAACAGAGCCAGGGGACTTCGATTCCGAGGCCCTGCCGCTCTGTTCGCGAGCAAAAGTGCCAGGGCGCCTGCTACGAGCACGACTATGGGTGTGGCAACTGAACCCGGCATGTGTTCTCCCGATACTCATTCTGCTCGGCCTGGATCGCCAGATCCAGACCCCAAACGGGGATTTGGCAATCCCCTCAGAGCGATTTTGGATCCACTGATACTAACTGCTTTTGCTATTCTATCACAAAACGACGTCGGATGCAAAATAGACAGGGAGCATCCTTCGTGTTATAATAAAGCCAGCACCCGCAACCAGCAATGTTTCTGGAGGAATTGCACGATGAACCTGTTCGAGTATGGCCGCCGTGACCAAATCGGCCAAGAGGCGCCTCTGGCGGCCCGCATGCGGCCTCGCAGCCTGGAGGAATTTGTGGGACAGGAGGAGATTGTGGGGCCGGGGAGACTGCTGAGGCGATCCATCGAGGGCGACCAGTTAGCGTCCCTCATCCTCTGGGGGCCGCCAGGGACAGGCAAGACCACCCTGGCTATGATCATCGCCAACACTACCAAATCCCATTTCGAGACCCTCAGCGCGGTGATGGCTGGCGTGGCCGACATCCGCAGGATCGTCGCCCAGGCAAAGGAGAGGCGAAACTTCTACGGTCAGCGAACCATTCTCATGGTTGACGAGATCCACCGCTTCAACAAGGCCCAGCAGGATGCCCTTTTGCCCCACGTCGAGGACGGCACCATCATCTTCATCGGCGCAACCACTGAGAACCCCTACTTCGAGGTCATCCCGCCCCTGGTCTCCCGCTCGCGGGTCTTCCAGCTCAAACCGCTGAGCGAGGGGGAGCTGGCCATCATCCTGCGCCGGGCCCTGACTGACGAGGAACTGGGCTACGGGAAGCTGAAGATCGAGGTTGACGACGAGGCGCTGGCTCACCTGGTGAGGGTGGCCGGGGGAGATGCTCGCATCGCTCTTAACGCCCTGGAGTTGGCTGTCGAGACCACAAAACGCGACGAGGGGGTGATTCACATTGACCTGACCGTAGCCGAGGACTCCATCCAGCGCCGGGCCCTGGTCTATGATCGGGAGGCCCACTACAACACGGTGTCCGCCTTCATCAAGAGCCTGCGCGGAAGCGACCCCGACGCCGCGTTGTACTGGCTGGCCAAGATGATCTACGCCGGCGAGGATCCCCGCTTCATCGCCCGTCGGATGATCATCTTCGCTTCGGAGGACGTGGGCAACGCCGATCCCCAGGCGCTGGTCGTCGCCACCTCAGCCGCCAATGCCCTGGAATGGGTGGGCCTGCCGGAGGCCCAGTACAACCTGGCCCAGGCCGCCATCTACCTGGCTACGGCCGCCAAGAGCAATTCGACGGGAGCCTATTTCAAAGCGCTGGGAGATGTGGAGCGGGAGGGCAAAGTTGAGGTGCCCGATCACCTCAAGGACGCCAGCCGAGACGGCAAGGCTCTGGGTCACGGCGCGGGCTACAAGTATCCTCACGATTACGCCGGGCACCACGTTCCCCAGCAATATCTGCCCGATGAGCTCGCGAGCCGCCGCTATTACCAGCCCGGTGATCAGGGGTATGAGAAGGTCATCAAAGAACGATTAGCCCGTTGGCGAAGAAAAAGCAAGCCCTGATGGAATCAATCCTGTCCTCGCAACATGAAGCGTCCCCATCCCGCCTGGCCCACGAACTCCCCGTCACGCACGATGACCCGCCCCCGGCCGAGCACGTCACGGGGCCATCCCTGGACAGCCATCCCTTCGTAGGGCGACCAGTCCACCCGCTCGTGGAGTGTCTTCCCGGCCCGTATCGTCACCCAGCGGGCCGGATCGAAGATCACCAAGTCGGCGTCGCAGCCGGGTGCGATTTGCCCCTTGCGGCCCAGGCCGAAGATGCGGGCCGGATTGGTGCAACAGACCTCGACCCAGCGCTCCAGCATCTGCCAAGCGCGCTGGCCAAAGTGGTAGGCCAGGATCAGGCGTGACTCAATGGAAGGGAGTCCGCCGGGGATGGCCGTGAAGTCGGCACGGTGTCCTGAGCTTGTCGAAGGATGGCCAGCCTTTTCGTCGGCGGTGAAGGGGCAGTGATCGGTGGCCAGCACGTCCAGGTCGCCCCAGGCCAGCGCGTGCCACAGCGCCGACTGATCGGCCTGGCTCCGCAGCGGCGGCGCGCAAACGAATCGCTCCCCGTGCGGCCCGTCGAGGGCGTCCGCCGTCAGCGTCAGGTATTGTGGGCAGGTCTCGCCGTAGACCGGCTCCCCCCGCGCCCGTGCAGCCCGGATGCGCAGCATGCTCTCCTCACACGAAACGTGCACGACGTAGAGAGGGCTCCCGGCCAGTGCGGCGAGGTCAATGGCGCGGCTCACTGCCTCCGCTTCCTGGCGCGGCGGGCGGGTACGCGCGTGGTAGATGGGAGCGGCGTTGCCCTGAGCCACCGCCTGGGCGCGCAGCGTTTCACAGACGGGGCCGTTTTCGCAGTGGATGATGGGCAGGCCACCGACGCCTGCGATGGCCTTCAGGGTGCGGTATAGCTGGGCGTCGTCCAGCCGGAGGCCCTCGTAGGCCAGGTAAAGTTTGAAACTGGGCACACCCGCCGCCATGACTTCTGACAGCGTGCCCAGCACCTCCGGGTGGGCGGCGTGCCAGGTGGGGATGGTCATGTGCAGGCCGTAGTCCACCGCCACGCGGCCGTCGGCCTCGGCGCGGCGCTTTTCCAGCGCGTCCAGCAGCGGCTCTCCTGGCTTCGGCTCGACGAAGTCAATCACCGTCGTCGTGCCACCCAGCGCCGCTGCGACGGTGCCGCTGGCGAAATCGTCGCTGCTGACGTAGTTCCCCACCGGCATCTGCAGGTGGACGTGGGGGTCTATCCCGCCGGGCAGCACGTAGCAGCCCGTGGCGTCGAGTTCGGCTGCGCCGCGCAGTTCCTCGCCCAGGGCGACGATGCGCTCCCCGATGATGCCCACGTCAGCAGAGAAGATGCCGCCAGGGGTGATCAGCGTGCCGTTGCGGATCACTATGTCCATTTGCTAGCTCCAATCTTCGCAGCGTCTCCGGGTCGGACAGTCAGGTGGCCGAATGGCTGGTCTTGCTCTCCTGTTCCCGGATAACCATTGCCAAAGCCCGCACCCCCTCGGCCATCTGGGCCTCGGAGAGGAAGCTGAAGGGCAGTCGGAGGTTGCGCCGGCCGCCTCCCCCTGACGCCTGGGCGAAGAAGCGCGTGCCCGGCGTGAAGATCACCCCCCGTTCAGTGGATGCGGCCAGCACTGTCTCGGCTTCCAGCGGCTCGGGCAGGGTCAGCCAGACGAAGAAGCCGCCGGCCGGGCGAGTCCAGCGCACGCCGTTGGGCATCTCCCGCTCCAGGGCCGCCAGCAGCGCATCCCGCCGCGCCCGGTAGCGGACCACCAACCAGGCGATGTGCGGCTCCAGCCACCTTTCCTGGCAGAAGGCCGCCACCACGTGGGCCACGAAGGGGTTGGTTCCCCCCTCGTTCCCCTTCAGCCCACAACTGACCATCCGCTGGATCACCTCCGGCTCGGCGATGATCCAGCCCAGCCGTAACCCGGCGGCCAGGATTTTGGAGAAGCTCCCCAGCCGGACCACTCCCCGTCCCCCGGCCAGCTCGAACAGCGAAGGGGGTACCTGCCCCTCGAAACAGAGGTCGCGGTAGACGTCGTCCTCCACCAGCAGCAGCGCCCGCTCGCTGGCCAGTTCCACCAGCGCCCGCCTGCGTGCCGCCGTCAGGGTGACGCCAGCCGGGTTCTGGAAGGTGGGGATGGTGTAGAGGAAGGCAACCCGCCGCCCGGCCAGGCTCAGTGCCTCCAGCCACTCGGCCAGGGACTCGACCACCAGCCCGTGGTCGTCCATCGGCACCTGTCTCAGTTCTACGGGGTGGTCGCGGAGCGTGGCGATGGCCTCGTGGTAGCTAGGGGCCTCCACCAGCACCACGTCGCCGGGACGGGTGAAGAGGCGGGCTGCGGTGTCCAGCCCCTGGGCCGCGCCAGCGCAGAGCATGATGTTGGCGCGGGCGATGCGCAGCCCTTCGTCGCGCTCGACCTTGCCGACAAGATAATCGAGCAGGGGGCCGTACCCCTGCTCAGGGCCGTACTGCAGGGCCAGCCGGCCCCGTGCCCGCAGCGCGCGCTCGGTGGCGGCGATGATCTTCTCCACCGGCAGGAGATCGGGGTCGGGGTGGCCGTAGACGAATGGAATGGCCCCAGCCGGCCCACCAGCCTGGACCTCTGCCAGTGGGTCGAAGGGTGGTGGAGATGACTGGGGAGCAAAGAAATTGTGGGACATGGACTATCTCCATGATTCGCTGTTAGGGACTACCAGAATTTTAATTATCCCAAAAGTATGGTAAACTAAGGCTTCACATTTCACACTGGAGGGACCGATGGAACTCGCAGACGAACTAAGAGCCCTATTCATCGATTTTGCGAAG
>Ga0315539_1001749_pt1 | contig 15920 bp, 28 predicted proteins | sample SalMarSW160150MG_FD_203097 | JGI IMG/M metagenome (GOLD analysis project Ga0315539, IMG submission 203097) | Salt marsh sediment microbial communities from the Plum Island Ecosystem LTER, Massachusetts, United States - Salt Marsh Sediment SW1601-150 ... | reverse complement strand
ATCGGTATGCCCGGGCCGAAGACGCCGTGGGGCAAGCCGGCGCTGGGTTATCGCACGCGCCGGCGCAAGGGCAGCGACAAGTACATTGTGCGACGTCGCGGTGGCAGGTAGGGGGTAGGCGTTGACCAGATCGACCAAGAAGGGGCCGTTCGTAGAAGCCAAGATGATGAAGAAGGTGGAGGCGGTGCAGCGGTCAGGCCAGAAGACGATCATTCGCACCTGGTCGAGGGCTTCTACCATCATGCCTCGGATGGTGGGCCTGACGATCGCCGTCCACGACGGTCGGCGCCATGTGCCTATTTTCATCACCGAGAATATGGTCGGCCACCGGTTGGGGGAGTTCGCCCTGACGCGCACCTTCCGTGGTCACGGTGGTCGGTCGGAGAAGTTCACCAAGGTGCGCCGGAAGTAGGGACGCGGTATGCAGGTGAGAGCCGTAGCCAGGAACGTGGCTGTATCGCCTAAGAAGATAAGGCTCGTCCTCGAGCAGTTGCCGGGCAGGAGCACGACCGAGGTTCTGGCCCGTCTGCGCCACATGCCGTCGCCTCATGCCAGGGTGGTGGCCAAGGTGGTGCGGTCGGCGGTAGCTAACGCCGAGAACAACTACCAGGTAGATCCGCGTTACCTGCGAGTCATCGCCGCCTATGCAGGCGATGCCCCCCGGCTGAAGCGATGGCGGCCACGTCCCCGCGGTCGTGCTTCGCCCATCCTGAAGCGGCGCAGCCACGTTACGGTCGTAGTAGAGGAGGTTGAAGGATAGCATGGGTCAGAAGGTTCATCCTCACGGCTTTCGCCTCGGCTATATCTACGGCTGGCAGAGCAGGTGGTTCGCCGGGAAGTCCTACACCGGCCTCCTGCACGAGGACCTGACTATCCGGCACACCCTCGATCAAATGCTGGTCGATGCCGGCGTGTCCAGTGTGGAGATCGACCGTAACGCCAACCAAGTCACGGTGACCATTCACACGGCACGGCCGGGCATAGTGATCGGCCGCGGCGGGCAGCGGGTGGACGAGGTGCGCAAGGAGCTGGAGAGGCTGACCGGCCGGCGCATGCGGGTGAACATCGTCGAGATCCGTATGCCGGAGATGGACGCTGCGCTGGTGGCCAGGGCGGTGGCAGATCAGTTGGCGCGGCGAGTATCCCATCGGCGGGCGATGAAGCAGGCGGTGTCCCGGACTATGCAGCGAGGGGTCGAGGGTATCAAGATCAAGGTGGCAGGGCGTCTGGGTGGCAGCGAGATGTCGCGCAAGGATACGGAGATGGTGGGGCGAGTGCCCTTGCACACCCTGAAGGCGGACATTGACTACGGCACCGCCGAGGCCCACACGACCCTTGGTCGCATCGGCGTTAAGGTTTGGATTTATAAGGGCGATATTATGCCCGAGGCCAGGGAACGGCGACTAGAAGAGGAGGAATCCCCTTCGCCCAGTCCGGGGGAGTGAGCAGCCATGCTGCAACCTAAGCGAGTGAAGCATCGGAAGGTTCATCGAGGCCGTCGCAGGGGCAAAGCCAGTGCCGGCAACAAGCTGACGTTCGGCGAGTTCGGGCTTCAGGCACTGGGATGCACCTGGATGACCGCCCGCCAGATCGAGGCTGCGCGTCGCGCCATCACTCACCACATGCGCCGTGGCGGTAAGGTGTGGATATGCGTCTTCCCGGATAAGTCCGTTACCAAGAAGCCGGCGGAGACGCGCATGGGCAGCGGCAAGGCTGCCCCCGACCACTGGGTGGCGGTGGTCAGGCCGGGGAGGATTCTATTCGAGGTCGCTGGCGTGCGGGAGGACATAGCACGGGAGGCCATGCGTCTGGCCTCGCACAAGCTGCCTATCCCCACCCGGGTGGTGGCTCGCGAGGCGACGGTCTAGGGGGCAGCGGTGACGAGGGTCAACCGAAGGGCTGACGAGATTCGCCGCCTCTCCGATGGCGACCTGGCCAAGGAGATGGAGGAGGCGTATCGCCGTCTCTTCTCCCTGCGCCTGCGGTGGATGACCCGCCAGGAGTCTAACTACCGGCTGATCAGGCAGATTAAGCGGCGGATTGCTCGGCTGAAGACCATCCAGAAGGAGCGGCAGTTGGTCGCCCAGGCGGTCGCCGAGAAGGAGTAGGATGGCGAAAGTTAGCCACGGTCGCCAGAAGACCCGTGTGGGGGTGGTTGTCAGCGACAGGATGTCGAAGACGGTGGTAGTGGCAGTGGGCGCCACAAAGCGCCATCGTTTGTATAAGAAGATCATGCGGCGAGTGACGCGCTACAAGGCCCACGATGAGGAGAACGCCTGCCAGGTGGGCGACAAGGTGCTCATCGTGGAGACGCGGCCCCTATCGCGGGACAAGCGCTGGCGGGTGGTCGAGGTCCTGATCACCGCCGCCCTGCCCGAGGAAGAGAAGGCCATCATCGAGGAGGAGGTGGCTGAGGAAGTGAGGGAGCTGGATGAGGCAACGGCTGCTGAAGCCCCGCCGGCAAAGGAAGAGGCACCACCCGCGGAGGAGGAGGTAGTGGCCGAGGAGGAGCAGCCAGCGGCGGTTGAGGAGATCGAAGAGGCACCGCAGGCCGAGGAGGAAGAGCAGCCGCCTTCGGAAGAAGAGGCACCGCAGGCCGAGGAGGAAGAGCAGCCGCCGCCAGAGGAAGAGGCACCGCAGGCCGGCGAGGAAGAGCAGCCGCCTTCGGAAGAAGAGGCACCGCAGGCCGAGGAGGAGCAGCCGCCGCCAGAGGAGGAGGCGCCGCAGGCCGAGGAGGAAGAGCAGCCGCCGCCAGAGGAAGAGGCACCGCAGGCCGAGGAGGAGCAGCCGCCGCCAGAGGAAGAGGCACCGCAGGCCGAGGAAGAAGAGCAGCCTCAGAAGGAAGAAACGCAGGAATCATGATCCAGTCGTTTACGCGCCTGAAGGTGGCCGACAACACCGGCGCCCGCCAGATCATGTGCATTCGGGTGCTGGGTGGTTCGCGCCGTCGCTATGCCCGCGTAGGCGACGTTTTTGTGGGTACGATCAAACAGGCTGTTCCCGGTTCTTCGGTGAAGAAGGGAGAGGTGGTCAGGGCGGTGGTGGTGCGGGTGGCTAAGACCTATGGACGCCCCGATGGGAGCCACATCCGCTTCGATGACAACGCCGCTGTCATTCTGGCCGATAACCTCAATCCCAGGGGAACGCGCATCTTCGGGCCGGTGGCTCGCGAGCTGCGGGAGAAGAGCTTCATGAAGATCGTGTCTCTGGCGCCGGAAGTGGTGTAGGCATGGCCAAGATCAGGCGCGAAGACACAGTGCTGGTCATTAAAGGCAAGGAGAGAGGCAAGACGGGCGTGGTCCGCCAGGTGATACCTCGCCAGAGGCGGGTCATTGTCGCCGGTGTGAACATAGTGAAGCGTCACATGAAACCGCGCGCCGACCGCCCGGGAGGGATCATTGAGAGGGAGGCGCCCATCCACGTGTCGAACGTCATGATCATCTGCAAGAGCTGCAACAAGACAACACGGGTGGGCTTTCGCTTCCGTGAGAGCGGCGGCAAGGCGCGCTTCTGTCAGCACTGCGACCAGCCCCTGGACTAGGAGTAATAGCGATGGCGCCCAGGCTCAAAGAGCGATACCGAGAGGAAGTGATACCGGCCCTTGTGAAGGAGTTCGGCTACGAGAACGTAATGCAGGCGCCTCGCTTGGAGAAGATCGTGCTGAACGTGGGCATGGGAGAGGCCATCCTGAACGCGAAGGCCCTGGACTCGGCGGCTGAGGACATGGCCGCCATCTGTGGCCAGAGGCCGGTGATCACCCGTGCCAAGAAGTCTATCGCGGCCTTTAAGGTGCGCAAGGGGATGTCGATCGGTCTTACGGTGACGGTGCGGGGCGACCGCATGTACGAACTGCTCGACCGTATGGTGAACGCCGCTCTGCCCCGCATTCGGGACTTTCAGGGGGTTTCACCCTACTCCTTCGATGGTCGTGGCAACTACAGTCTGGGGATTAAGGAGCAGTTGATCTTTCCTGAGGTGGACTACGATAAGATCGACCGCATTCGCGGGTTTCAGGTGACGGTGGTAACCACCGCTAGGAGCGATGAGGAGGGCAAGCGGCTCTTGGAGCTCTTGGGCATGCCCTTCGCCCGTAGCTGAGCCTGCTTGGCGGCAGGCAGGGCAAGGAGGGAGCGTTGACCCGTAAGGCCCTTTACATTAAGGCCTTCTACAAGGAACCGAAGTACGAGGTGCGGCGGAAAAATCGCTGCAAGCTGTGCGGGCGGCCGCGGGCGTATATGCGTCGGTTCGCCCTCTGTCGCATCTGCTTCCGGGAGCTAGCGTTAGAGGGCAAATTGCCAGGGGTCAAGAAGTCCAGTTGGTAGGGAGTGATGCGTATGGTGACTGACCCCATTGCCGATATGCTCACGCGCATTCGCAATGCCTTGGTGGCCGGCCACGAGGCTGTTCAGGTACCAGCCTCTAAGATGAAGATCGCTATCGCGAAGGTGCTCAAGAAAGAGGGCTTCATCAGGGACTTCGAGGTAGTGCCTGAGGGTGTCAAGAGGGACATCCGCATCGACCTGGCGTATAGCGGCAAGAAGGAGCCCACTATCAGCGGTCTGCGGCGGGTAAGCAAGCCCGGCCTGAGGGTGTATGTGCAGAAGCGGGAGATCCCCCGCGTGTACGGTGGCCTGGGCATCGCCATCCTGTCTACCCCTCAGGGGGTGATGACCGGGCAGGAGGCCTGGCGCCGGCAGGTGGGTGGCGAGATCCTCTGCTACGTGTGGTAATGGGGGGGAGGTAATGTCTCGCGTAGGCCGGCAGCCCATAGTCATTCCCTCGGCGGTGAAGGTGAACATCGAGGGTGACCGGGTCACTGTGACCGGTCCCAAGGGGGAGCTCAGCCGCCGGTTTCACCCTGACATTGGCATTCGTCTGGACGATGGCCAGCTCCTGGTCAGCCGACCCAGCGACCGGCCCGAGCATCGCTCGCTGCACGGCCTCACCCGCAGCCTGCTGGCCAACATGGTCGCTGGCGTCAGCGAAGGCTTCACCAAGGTGCTGGAACTGCACGGGGTGGGCTATCGAGCCCAGATGCAGGGGCAGAAGCTGGTGCTCCAGGTGGGGTACTCGCAGCCGGTGGAGATGACGCCGCCGCCTGAGATCACCCTGGCGGTGGAGGGGACCAGCCGGGTGGCGGTTCAGGGCATGAGCAAGGAACTGGTGGGCCAGGTGGCGGCCGATATTCGTGCTGTGCGGCCACCGGATCCATACAAAGGCAAGGGCATCCGTTATCAGGGCGAGAGGGTCCGCCACAAGGCAGGCAAGGCGGGCAAGGTCATTAAGCATTAGTCATGAAGGGCAAGAAGACAGCGCGAGCAGCCCGAGTGCGCCGCCATCGGCGGGTGCGTCAGAAGGTCGTGGGCACCCCCCAGAGGCCGCGTTTGTGCGTCTTTCGTAGCCTTAATCACATCTATGCCCAGGTGATCGATGATGAGGGCGGCCACACCCTGGTAGCTGCCTGCGACCTGGAGACGGACATCCGTCAACAGGTCAACGGTAAGCGCAAGACAGAGGTGGCCAGCCTTGTGGGCCAGCGATTGGCAGAGCGTGCCCTGGAGAAAGGTATCGGGACGGCGGTGTTCGACCGCGGCGGCTACAAGTTCCACGGTCGGGTCAAGGCCCTGGCTGATGCCGCTCGCCAGGGCGGGCTCGTGTTCTAGGGACGGGGGGAGATGTCCAATCCCAGGAGATATATAGGCACTGCCAGGAAGATCGACCCTCTGGAGTTGGAGTTGGCCGAGAAGGTGGTGTTCATTAACCGAGTGGCGAAGGTGGTCAAGGGTGGCCGCCGCTTTCACTTCACCGCCGTTGTGGTGGTGGGTGACGGCGAGGGCCACGTAGGAGCGGCCATAGGCAAGGCGAAGGAGGTGCCCGAAGCGATCCGTAAGGCCACCACCGTAGCCCGCAAGAACCTGATAAAGGTTCCCATGAAGGGCACGACCATCCCCCACGAGCTGCTGGTGAGCTTTGGCGCTGCCAAGGTGCTCATGAAGCCAGCGCCGCCGGGTACCGGTCTCATCGCTGGCGGGGGCGTGCGAGCGGTCTTGCAGATGGCAGGCATCAAGGACGTAGTGGCCAAGTGCCTGGGCAACGCCAACGCGGTCAATGTCGTTAAGGCCACCATGCTCGGTCTCTCTCAGATGAGGGATGTGAGGGCGGCGGTGACCAGCCGTCGTGCCCTAGCTGCCACCGAGGTGTAGGGAGCGGTGGCCGAGCTCAGGATCATCTGGAAGAAGAGCGCCATCGGCTACGCGCCAAGGCAGCGGCGGACTATCCGCGCCCTGGGGCTGCGGCGCTTGGGCCAGGCGGTTCAACATAGCGACTCGCCAGTTGTGCGTGGTATGATACACAAGGTGCGCCATTTGGTAGAGGTGGAGGAGGTGGGCGAGTAGGGATGCAAGCCCACGAGCTGAGGCCCCCTAAGGGTGCGCGTCACAAGCGAAAGCGAGTCGGCCGCGGCAACGCCAGCGGTCACGGTACCTACTCAGGCCGCGGCTCGAAGGGTCAGAAGTCGCGTTCCGGCGTCGGGATTCGCTTAGGCTTCGAGGGCGGCCAGACGCCGCTCATCAAGCGTCTGCCTCGACGGCGAGGCTTCACCAATATCTTCCGGGTGGAGTATGTGCCCGTGAACGTGAAGCAACTGGAGCGCTTCGAGGTGGGCACAGAGGTAACGCCCGAGCTCCTGCGTGAGGTGGGAATCATCAAGACTTTGAGACAGCCGGTGAAGGTTCTGGGCGGTGGCGAGATAACCAAGGCCCTGATGGTAAGGGCGCACGGGTTCTCGGCGGTGGCTAAGGGGAAGATCGAGGCGGCTGGAGGAAGCGTCGAGGAGGTAGCTCGTGGCGCGAGCGCCCACCGTCGCTAGGCCGCGGCTTCTGCAGGCCGTCATCGACGCCTTCCAGCAGGCGGATGTCCGGCAGAAGATCATATTCACTCTGGCGTTGCTGGTGGTGTTCCGCTTTGTGGCCAATCTGCCGCTTCCGGGCATTGACAGAGGTGCCTTGTCGGACATCTTCGAGGGCAATGCCGTGCTTGGCTTTCTCAACATCTTCAGCGGGGGTGCTCTGCGGAACATGAGCGTCGCTGCCCTGGGCGTTTACCCCTATGTGACGGCCTCCATCGTTATGCAGCTACTCGTTCCCATAGTGCCCCAGCTTCAGGCTTTGACCAAGGAGGGGGAGCAGGGCCGTCGCCAGATCCAGATCTACACCCACTGGCTGACAATACCCATGTGCATTGTCCAGGGTTACGGACAGCTCTTTCTTATCGATAACTTGGGCGGTTTCGGGGGAGAGACAAAGATCGGTCTTACCGGCGATGCTTTGCTGCCTACCCTTTCGATGATTACCACCATGACCGCGGGCACCATGTTCCTGGTCTGGCTGGGCGAGCTCATCAGCGAGAGGGGGATCGGGAATGGCATATCGGTGCTCATCTTTGCCGGCATCGTCGCTAACATACCGCGGATGATCTGGACCGAGGTCTATACCTCGACCGCCATGACGGGCGTTATTATGCTGGTTCTGTTCATCATCTTCATCCTCGGAGTCATTGTCTTCTTCCAGGAAGCCCAGAGGCGCATCCCGGTTCAGTACTCCCGCAGCCTGTTCCGGGGCGGGCGGATGTACCGGCAGTCGGGCCAGACCCACATCCCGCTGCGGGTGAACTCGGCAGGGATGATCCCTCTCATCTTTGCCTTTTCGATTGTTATTTTCCCGGCTTACGCCGCCAGCATGTTCGAGACGTCGGATATCGCCTGGGTAGCGGACGTGGCGGACAAGGTCAAGGGGGTCTTCGACCCCTCAAACTGGGGGTATTGGATCTTCCTGTTCCTTCTGGTGGTGATCTTTGCCTTCTTTTATACAATGGTTATCTTCCAGCAACAGAACCTGGCGGAGAACCTGCAGCGGCAGGGGGGCTTCATCCCCGGAATCCGGCCGGGGCGACCTACGGCGGAGTATATTACGCGGGTGCTCATTCGTATCACCTGGGCTGGCGCTCTCTTCCTTGGCTTTGTTGCGGTGATACCCTTCGTTGCCTCGTCCCTTACGGGGGAGCAATCCCTTAGTTTAGGCCGTGGAGGGGGGTTATCCCTGGGTATCACCAGCGCCGGCTTGATCATTGTGGTCGGTGTGGTGCTGGACACCATGCGTCAGTTGGAGGCCCAACTGCTGATGCGTCAGTACGAGGGTTTCATCCGCTAGGGGATGGACGAGGGCCTTGTACGTTATCCTCTTCGGCGCTCCAGGCGCGGGCAAAGGAACTCAGGCAGCGATTCTGGCCGAGAAGACGGGCTTGGTGCACATTACAACAGGGGAGCTGTTCAGGGAAGCTATTAGACAGGAGACGGAACTGGGGAATCAGGCCAAGGTCTATTACGATCGGGGCCAGTTGGTGCCCGATCATTTGACTATCGCCATGCTGCTGGAGCGGCTGTCCCAGGACGATTGTGCTCGTGGCTGCATCCTGGATGGCTTCCCCCGCACGCTGGAGCAGGCGACCGCTCTGGATGAGGCCCTGGCGCGCGAAGGCAAGGCTATCGATAAGGTTAGCTATATCCAAGTGCCGGAGAGCGAGCTGTTGAGCCGTCTCTCCGGCCGCTGGAACTGTCGCCAGTGCGGCAGCGTCTATCACCAGCGCTTCCAACCGCCGCGCCAGGCCGGTCGTTGCGACCAGTGCGGCGGCGAGTTGTACCAGCGAGAGGACGATAAGCCGGAGACGGCGCGAAGGCGGCTGGAGGTCTATTCCCAGCAGACGGCGCCCCTCATCGATTACTACCGGGCCAGGGGCAAGCTGGTGGAGATAGACGGCGATAAGCCGGTGGAGGAGGTCGCTGAGGGCCTGCTGGCGGCTGTGGGGGGTCCCTAGAGAGGAGCCCGCGAGAATCCATGCCTATCGAGCTGAAGGGGCCCGAGGAGATAGCCCTGATGCGCCAGGCGGGTCGGGCTGATGGCGAGGTTCTGGCTATCCTGCGGCAGGAGATTCGGCCGGGGCTGATGCTCAAGAAGCTGGACGACGTTGTGCGGCGGGAGTTCGCGAAAAGAAAGGTGGTTCCTACGTTCCTGCACTATCAGGGCTATCCGGCGCGCGTTTGTGTCTCTGTGAACGATGAGGTGGTGCATGGCATACCGGATAGGCGCGTCCTTCAGGAGGGCGACATTGTGAGCATCGACCTTGGAGCCACCTACAAGGGCTTCGTGGGCGATGCTGCCATCACTGTGGGCGTGGGGAGGATAAGCCCTGAGGCCGAGCGGCTTGTGCGGGTAACGGAGGAAGCGCTCTGGCAGGGCATCAAGGCAGCGAGGGCTGGCGCTCGTCTGGGGGAGATTTCGGCGGCTATTCAGGCTCACGCCGAAGGGAACGGCTTCTCTGTGGTGCGAGAGTATGTAGGCCATGGCGTCGGTCGCAATATGCACGAGGATCCTCAGGTGCCGAACTTCGGTCCGCCGGACCGGGGGCCGCTGCTCCGGAAGGGGATGGCCCTGGCCTTGGAGCCGATGGTCACCGCCGGCGATTGGCAGACCAAGAAGGATTCCGACGGCTGGACGGTGCGCACAGCCGATGGTAGCCTTGCCGCCCACTTCGAGCACACGATAGTGATCACCGAAGGGGAGGCGGAGGTACTGACGCTTCCTTGAGGATGCTGGTAGACTATCTGGGGGTGATTGGTCTGCGGGCCGTTTATGGGTAAGAAAGAGGCTATAGAGGTCGAAGGCGTAGTCAAGGAAGCGCTGCCCAATGCTGTGTTTCGGGTAGAGTTGCCTAACGGGCACCAGGTTCTTGCCCACGCCTCAGGCAAGATTCGGGTGCACTTCATCCGCATCCTGCCCGGGGATCGAGTGCTGGTGGAGCTGTCGCCATACGACCTCACTCGTGGTAGGATTACCTATCGGCTCCGCTAGACTTCTCGGTGGAAATAGGACTGACGATGAAGGTAAAGGCTTCGGTTAAGCGGCGGTGTGATAAGTGCAAGATCGTCCGTCGCAAGGGTGTGGTGAGGGTGATCTGCGAAAACCCGCGGCACAAGCAGCGCCAAGGGTAGAGGAGGTATTATGGCGCGTATCGCTGGCGTGGACATCCCCAGGGACAAGCGGGTGGATATCTCTCTGCGCTACATCTACGGCATAGGGTCCACTCTAGCCCACACCATCTGCGACAGCGCACGAGTGGAGCCGGCCACCAAGGTGCGGGACCTGACTGACGATGAGATCAGCCGCATCCGTGAGTTTATCGATCGCAACTACACGGTGGAGGGCGAGCTGCGCAAGGGGGTGCGGCAGAACGTCCAGCGCCTTATCGAGATCAACTGCTATCGGGGGGTGCGCCATCGCCGTGGTTTGCCCGCCCGTGGCCAACGCACCCGCACCAACGCTCGTTGTAAGCGAGGCCCGCGCAAGACGGTGGCTGGCAAGCGGCGGGCGACGATGACTAAGAAGTAGGACGGCCAGCTACAGCTAACCAGCGAGGAGGGTTATGGCTGAAAGAAAAGGCCGGGGCCGAGCACGACGACGGGAGCGCAAGAGCATTCCCGTGGGCCGTGCCTACATTCAATCCACCTTCAACAACACCATCATTACCCTCACCGACCCCAACGGCAACGTCATCGCCTGGGCCAGCGCGGGCACGGCTGGCTTCAAGGGTTCCCGTAAGAGCACACCCTACGCCGCCCAGATAGCGGCCGATAGGGCAGCCAAGCGGGGGATGGAGCACGGCCTGCGCCAGGTTGAGGTTTATGTGAGGGGTCCGGGCAGCGGTCGCGAGGCGGCCATTCGCTCCCTCCAGGGGGCGGGCATCCAGGTGATGAGCATCCGCGATGTGACCCCTGTTCCCCACAACGGTTGTCGTCCGCCCAAACGGCGGCGGGTGTAAGCTGGGGATGTTGCCCTCTCAGGTAGTGAAGGAGAGCTAGTGGCACGCTACAGAGGACCTGCTTGTCGGATATGTCGGCGGTTGGCCGAAAAGCTCTATCTCAAAGGGGAGAAGTGTTACTCCCCCCGCTGTCCCTTTGAGCGCCGTCCCTATGCTCCCGGGCGACGCTCCATGCGCCGCCGCAAGGTGTCCGACCGCGGCCTTCAGTTGCGGGAGAAGCAGAAGGCGCGCTCCGCCTACGGGCTGCTGGAGCGCCAGTTCCGCCGCTACTACAGGGAGGCGGTGCGGCGCAAGGGTATCACCGGCGAGAATCTGCTGCGTATCCTGGAGATGCGCTTGGATAACGTCGTCTATCGCCTCGGCTTCGCCGATTCGCGCAACCAAGCTCGCCAGTTGGTGCTCCATGGCCACATCAGCATAAATGGCCGCAAGGCCGATATCCCCTCTCACAGCATCAAGGTGAACGATGTCATCGGTTGGACAGCGAGGGGGGCGAAGAGCGAGATCTTTCAGGTAGTCAAGGAGCAGGTGGCTGAGCGGTCTCTCCCCTCCTGGTTAAGCCTGGACGGCGAACAGATGACGGGGCGGGTGCTATCGCCGCCGACGATGGAAGACATTGGGGCGAAATTCGACCCGGCTACTGTTGTTGAGTATTACTCTCGTTAGCAACCACTTGTTGCCAGAGTGAGGAGGTGGGTCTCAGTGACCCAACTGGTCGTTCCCCAGGTTGAGATTGTGGAGAGCGACGACAACTACGTGCGCATCGTCGCCGAGCCTCTGGAGCCGGGATTCGGCACTACCGTGGGCAATTCCTTACGGAGGGTTCTTCTCAGTTCCCTGTCGGGGGCTGCTGTTACCTCCGTGCGGATCGACGGCGTGCAGCACGAGTTCTCTACCATCCCTCATATGAAGGAAGACACCATCGACTTCCTTCTGAACGTGAAGGAGCTGCGCCTGCGCGCTCTGTCTGACCGACCGGGCACGCTCTTGCTGGAGGTGATCGGTCGTGAAGGGGGAGTAACCGCCGCCGACATCCAAGTTCCCCCGGACTATGAGATCCTCAACCCTGAGCTGCACCTGGCCACGCTGGACTCGACGGAGGGGGATCTAAGGGTGGAGTTGAACGTGGAGCAGGGCCATGGCTATGTCCCGGCAGGGGAAAGCGATGAACTGCCCATTGGGGTAATCCCCGTGGACGCCATCTTCACGCCCGTGCGTAGAGTGAACTATAAGGTGGAGCGCACCCGCGTGGGCCAGGTCAGCAACTACGACCGCCTGGTACTGGAGGTGTGGACCGACGGTACTATCGTCGGCGTGGAGGCCATAAGCCAGAGCGCCGATATCCTCTTGGAGCAGCTCTCGCCGTTCAGTCAGTTGGGTAAGCCGGCACCGCCGGTGGTGGAACGCGGCCTGGGGGCGGGCACCGTCCTCACGCCCGACCGCTATAATACGGCCATTGAGGACCTTAGCCTGTCGGTGCGGGCCTACAACTGCCTCAAGCGCAGCGGCCTGATGACGCTGGGTCAGGTGCTGGAGAAGAGCGAGGACGAGCTTCTCGCCCTGCGCAACTTCGGCCGCAAGTCCTACGAGGAGCTCAAGACGCGCCTGCGGGAACTGGACTTCCTGCCCGAGGAGACGGTGGAGGAAGAGCCGGTGGCTGAGGTCCCCTCGGTCATCGAAGAGGAAGAGCCGCCGGCAGTGGTCAGCCGTGGCGAGGAGGCAGCGGCCGTGGCGGCGGAGCCAGTCGCTGGCGCGGGAGAGCCTGCGGTGGTCGCCGAGGAGGCAGCGCTGCCGGAAGCGGCCGAGGTGGCGGCGCCACCGCCTGCTGAGGAGGCGGTGGCCGCACCGGCTGAGGGAGAGGAGGCCAAGGCTAAGGCCAAGGCCAAGGCTAAGGCTAAGGCTAAGGCGGAAGAGCCAGCGCCTGTCGCTGAAGGAGAAGAGGGCGAAGAGCTGGCCGAGTGGCAGCGCATGCTCCTAAAGCTGAAGGGAGAGACTGGCGAGGAGGAGAAGGGCTAGGCCGACATGGCGCACCGTATCGCCGGCCGCAGGCTGGGTCGCTCGACAAGCCATCGTCTGGCCATGTTTCGCAACCAGGTGACGGATCTTCTACGCCGCGAGAAGATCGTCACGACCGAGGCCAAGGCCAAGGAGGTGCGGAGCATCGCCGAGAAGGTGATCACCCTGGGCAGGCATGGAACCCTTCACGCTCGCCGACGGGCTCTGCGCATCGTCAGCGATAAGGATGTGCTGAAGAAGATCTTCGACGAGCTCGGGCCTCGCTATGCCAGTCGGCCCGGCGGCTATACTCGCATCATCAAGCTGGGGCCGCGTCAGGGCGATGGCGCCCGCATGGCCCAACTGGAGCTGGTGGTGGAGGAGGAAGAGGGGGAGGAGTAGGAAGCCTGCCTGCCGGCGGGCGGATGGCGGGTTGTCATCGTGGTGGCCGAGCAGGGTGAGGAGGAAAAGACCTTTCGGAGAATTGCCCTGGTGGTGGAGTATGACGGAACGGCCTATGCTGGCTCCCAGTATCAGGAGAATGCGTCCACCATCCAGGGGGAGTTGGAGAGAGCCCTGAAGAAGCTGACAGGCGAACGAACGAGGCTGGCGCTGGCCGGTCGCACCGATGCCGGTGTCCACGCCGAGGGGCAGGTAGTTTCCTTTCGGACGCAGGCGCCCTACGAGGCGGAGGTGTTCGTGCGGGCCTTGAACGCCCATCTGCCTCAGGACATCGTCGTGCGCTCGGCTCGGGAGGTGACGCTGAGCTTTCAGGTGCGCCGTCAGGCCAGGAGGCGTTGGTATCGCTACCTCATCTATAACGGGCGGCAGCGGCCAGCCCTTCGCAGGGGCTACTGTTGGCACATTGCCCAGCCCCTGGACGTAGAGGCGATGCAGGAGTCAGCGCGGCAGCTTGTGGGCGAGCACGATCTCGCCGCCTTCGCTGCGCCGTCCGCTCCCGGTAGGACTGTGCGAACGGTGTACAGGGCTGAGGTGAGTCGCCGCCGTTCCTGGGTGGTGTTCGACATCGAGGCCAACTCGTTCTTGCAGCAGCAGGTGCGGCGGACGGTGGGAGCGCTGGTGCAGGTGGGCCTGGGTAAGCAGACGGTGGAGGGTTTTCGCCGTTTGCTGACGTCGGCCGAGAAAGGGGCAGCCACTCTGGCAGCGCCGCCGCGGGGGCTTTGTCTGATGGCTGTAGAGTATAAGGATTTGAGTGGAAGTGGCCACGAAGAAGATGCGGACATTTAGTCTGAAGGGCGGCGATATCACCCGCGACTGGCTGGTGATAGATGCGGCCGATCAGATCCTGGGGCGTCTAGCAACGCGCATAGCGAGCCTTCTGCGGGGCAAGCACAAGCCCACCTATTCGCCTCATCTGGAGATGGGCGATTACGTGATCGTGGTCAATGCCGCCCGGGTGCGGGTCAGCGGCAAGAAGCTAAGCGATAAGGTCTACTATCGCCACTCGGGCTATCCCGGCGGACTGAAGAGCGTTACGCTGGGCGAGCTGATGGCTACCAGGCCCACGCGGGTCATCGAGATGGCGGTGCGAGGCATGCTCCCCCATAATCGCCTGGGGCGAAAGCTACTGCGCAACCTCAAGATCTACGCTGGGCCGGAGCATCCCCACGAGGCCCAGGTGAAGGGCGACCAGAAGAAGCAAGAGGCGCCGGGCCAGGCAGACTCCGGCTAGGAAGGCGGAGGAAAGTGGTCGAAGAGCAGGTCGTCGAGGGGCAGCACTACTACTACGGGACGGGCCGGCGCAAGGCGGCGGTGGCCAGGGTGCGCTTGTATCCGGGCACAGGCACCATCGTCATTAACGGCAAGCCCTTCGAGGAGGTGTTCAGCCGGCCGGTCTACCAGTCCGTCGTCCGCCAGCCGCTGCTTCTCACCGAGACCCTGGACAAGTTCAACGTCCAGGTGAAGATAAACGGTGGGGGCAGCAGTGGTTGGGCCGGGGCCATCGCCCACGGTATTGCGCGGGCGCTGGTGGCGGCCGACGAGCAGTATAAGCCCACTCTCCGCAAGGCTGGCCTCCTCACCCGCGACCCGCGGGTGAAGGAGCGCAAGAAGTACGGGCTCAAGCGAGCTCGCAAGGCGCCGCAATACACCAAGCGCTAACGGCCGGCTAGCCGCTCCTTCAGCTTGCCGATAGGCGGAGTGGGGGCAGGCGCTACCCCATTCAGAATCGCCAGGTACAGGCTCACCCAGTCGCCGAACAGGACAGCGCTCATCATCCGGGCCAGAGAGCTTTTCCCTTCGGCCTCAACTATCGCGCTCTCCACGCCTGCCTCCTCCAGGGCCTTTCGGGTGAGGTCGTAGCGCAGGAGAATGCGCGGATGGAGGGAGGGCGCCCGCAGGAAGACCACGAGGGCCTTGGCTGCTATCTCCTTGGGCAGGCCATAGCCGACCACGGCATTGTGATCGGCCTCGGGGAGCTCCTCGTAGAAGCACCACATCTTACTGGTCTCGTTGAGCTGGCCCTTCCAGCGGCGGGCTACCTGAGCCAGGATGCCCGCGCCGTAGACTACGGGCAGCCGCTCGTGCAGCTTCTCGGCGAGCTGTTTGGCAGGGTTGCGGGCCAGAGGCGCGTTCTCATCGATGCGGGCGGCCAGGCTCTCCATGGCGGCGATGGCCTCGTCCACGTCCTCGCTCTTGTCGGCCACTATGCCCACCTTCTGGGCGATGACCAGGAGGGGCATGAAGCTGTAGCCCAGGGCGGCCCGCGGCTCCGACTCGTAGTGAAAGACGAAGGCAGGGACGCCGTTGGCGCGGGCGGTGGTCAGGAGCCTGCCGCCGGTGGTGGTCACCACCTTCTTGGCCCCAGTGCTCAGGCCTGGCTCGAAGCAGGATAGCACCTCCTCGGTGTTGCCGCTGTAGCTGGACGCTATCAGGAGCGTCCTGTCGTCCACCAGGAGGGGCAGGTTGTAGGCGCGGTTGCTGAAGATGGGGACGGGGCTCTCCAGGTCGACCAGCGAGCGGAGGAAATCGCCGGCGATGGCTGATCCGCCCATGCCCAGGATGACCACTTTGTCGATGTCGCGATAGTCGTC
>Ga0315539_1001744_pt1 | contig 15951 bp, 15 predicted proteins | sample SalMarSW160150MG_FD_203097 | JGI IMG/M metagenome (GOLD analysis project Ga0315539, IMG submission 203097) | Salt marsh sediment microbial communities from the Plum Island Ecosystem LTER, Massachusetts, United States - Salt Marsh Sediment SW1601-150 ... | reverse complement strand
AAAAGATCTAATAGTCCTATTTTTAGATACCTTTAAATCTTGTAGCAATGAGAAGTAAAACTGCCGATGCTACTACAAACCAGAAGGAATATTGAGATAAGAACGGAACATTCGCAAAATAACCAATGATTCCCAAAACTGCAAGGATCAGTGCTATCCACCAGGTTATATTTTTTGGTGCTGATAAGTGTTTCATTTGAGTACTCTCCTTTAATATTTTTATTGCTTAATAATTAATGCTTTTTTAAATTATTTCCTTTACTAAGACGTATATAATATTAGGATGTTTCTAGTGATAGATAATAATGCATTTTTAAGATGCCTTTGACTAATATGACTGAAATGGCTGGGGATATTGAACACATTTAGAACTTTCTATTATGAAGAAATAGTAAATTTTAAATATAAAATAGAAAAATTTAATTTAAATTTTGCTGTATAATAAGTTGTAAAATTTAGCCGTGCATAGTAGACAAAGTTAAAACCAAGTTATTGTGTTTAAATGAAGATATTTTTTATACAAGAAATGAGTTTTAAAATCTTAAACAATATCTAATTTACAATTTTAAGAGAACATATCCTAAAGTACCGTTATCCAAATAATGGTATTACTTATCCTATAGTATTATAATTTAAAAATAAAATAGTATATGAGGAGTTTAGCCATGCAACTTATACCAGTATTTAAAATAGGAATACTAAATGCCTGGATTTTTATACTTTTAGTTCTACTGCCCCTTCTCTTAGTTGGTTTATTCCGCAGAGGAGTATTTGAAAAAACAGATTCTATTCACGCTTCTATTCTTACTACAAGGGAGAAAAAGATTTTCATTTTCTCAAAGGTAATTTTGTTTTTAGTCTTTATCTACTCTGTTTTTCTACCATTAAAATTAGAGACGGTATGGTTTTATACAGGTCTTCCTATTTATTTGTTGGGATTAATTTTATATACAATTGTCTGGGTTAATGTTGCTACCAGTCCATTTGATAAACCCATTACCAAAGGGCTATATCATTATTCAAGACATCCTATGTATGTTACTTTCCCACTAATATTTATTGGTACGAGTATAGCTACAGCTTCATGGCTTTTTTTAGTGCTTTCCATTACGCTCATAATTACACATTTTTACAACGGAACGGTTGAAGAACGTGAATGTCTTGAAGCATATGGGAAAGCATATCAAGAATATATGAACAGGACTCCAAAATGGGTTAGTATACCAAAGTCATAAAATACAAGAATTGGCTGAGCAGTATGGTCAGGATGATTCCTAGCTAAAATCTAAAATTATAGTAAAATTCTGGTTCTAGTGATTACAAGTTCGAATCTTGAATTATTGGGGAGAGAGGATTCGAACCGAAAATGCTATTTTTGACACTTTAATATTATTTTTCTATAAAAATAATATCTATAATAAAGCTTTTTAAAAAACTTTCCAAAAATAATATTTATAATACAAAACTAAAAAGATTTTGACTGCCCCGGGTTGCGAAATTTCGAACTAAGATTTTAAAGTGTTACTATACCTGGCTGTATGCTAATTCCAACTTGTTTATCTTCTTTAATTCCCTATATAAAAATATACCAGTAGTAATTATTGCTAACAAATCTGCAATTGGAAAGGATATCCATATACCATTTACACCCCAAATTAAAGGAAGAAGCAAGATAAGAGGTAGTAAAAAAAGAACCTGCCTGGTCAAAGACAAAATTATCGAAGGTCTTGCTTTCCCAATTGATTGAAAGAAGCCAGCACCTATAAATTGAAAACCAATCAGTGTAAATAGAAGTATAATCATCCTTAATGGAAAAGCTCCACTTGCAATCAATTCAGGATCATTGCTGAAAATACTAATTATATGGGTAGGAAAAACTTGGAAAAGAACGGAGAAAAATAATCCTATAACTACTGTTGACAGGATCGAAACTTTTAATGATTCTTTAACTCTACTCATCTTCATAGCCCCATAGTTATATCCAATCATGGGTTGGACTCCTGCAACAATTCCAAAAAGTGGCATCGTTACAAACATAACTATTTTATTTACTATGCTATAAGTAGCAATTGCAATATCTCCACCATAAGTCCTCAGAGAATTATTAACCAGTATGATAAGAAAACTGGCACTTACCTGCCTGATAAAAGACGCAAAACCAAGGCTCATCATTTCCTTTATAACTGAAAATCTCAGCTTGAAATAATGAATCTTTATCGCAACGGAACTTTTCCGTCTCAAGTAATATTGAATGGCATAAGTAAACCCTATAAACTGTGCAATTATAGTAGCATATGCTGCACCTTTTATTCCCAGTTTGAATACAAATATAAATATTGGGTCTAGAATAATATTACTTATTGTAGCTAGAAGCAAAATAATCATGGAATTTTTAGCATCTCCCTCTGCCCTGATAAGATTATTTGTAGATACCAAAAACGGGAAGTACGCAAATCCGAATGCGATTATAAATAGATAATCCCTGGCGTAAGGAAGAATATTTTCAGTAGCACCAAAAAGTCTTAAGATAGGATTCATAAACATAAATATTACTACTGAGAATATTATCCCGAGTATAGTGATTGCTATAAAAGAGTTCCCTGTAACCAGACCTGCCCTTTCATAATCTTTTTTACCCAGACTTCTTGAAATCATAGAAGCTGCACCCAATCCAATTAGTTGGGCTAAAGCCATTATTATCATCTGTATTGGAAAGACTATACCAAGAGCAGCAATAGCAAGAGTGCCGACCCCTTTTCCAATGAAGATGGTATCAACAATGTTATATAAGCTATTCGCAAGCATCCCTATTGTAGTTGGAATGGACAGTTTTGCCAGCAATGGCCCAATTCTTTTATTTTCCAAATCAATTATATTCTGACTGCTATTTGACAACTAACCCTCGCCTTTTAATTTAATAGTTATTTCTTTTATAATTTTTACTGCCTCGAAAAGATTCTTATTTTCTTTTGCAGTAAGTTTTTCAATTTTACTTAGAGTATTATCCTTAAAAGACTTTTTTATTATCTCCGTAAAATTTTTTCCCTTTGTTGTAAGTTGAACCAATATTTTTCGTCTGTCGTTTTTGTCAAATTCCCGTTTTACATAACCCTTCCCAACCAGGTTGTCTATTAATGTTGTAAGACTTCCTGATTTCAGATCCACATTATGGCACAACTCACTCATACTCTTTTTTTCATTATCACTTATACTGATCAAAGTAATGAATTCTGATTTATTTATATTTCGTTTGTGGACTTGCTTAACTAAATCCCCAATCAAACTGTTTTTTAATTCAAAAAGAGCCTTTATAATATCCATAACTGCTTTTATATCTTTAATTTTTTCCATATTTCCTTTCGGATAATAATATTTAGAAATCAAATATTTAGAATTCTAATTATTTTAACAATATTTGTCAAGAATAATTTTTTAGTGTTGATTAAATGAATTTTATATATAATTAATAAATGTATCTTATTGGCTGCCCCAAGTAGTGAAATTTCGAACCAATTTTTAAATGAAATAGTAAAATTTATGAAAATTATTTAATGCTTATTATAAAATTAAAATATTTAGCCATGTTTGGCTTGATATAAAATATATAAAGGAGAATTTATGGTTGAATGGATATATAATCAAAATGGGAAAGGTCACTCTGCTAACCAATTTATCGCTTTATACCAGAACTTTCCGTAGTCTTTCCAAGCTACAAAGTCTGTTCCCCAATGTGGTGCCAAATCGGAAGTGAAAGCCATAGATTTTCCTTTTCCGGCCTTTCCTACAATTATAAACGCATCTTCCTTTTCTCCGATAGTTGCTAATACTTCTGAGTCTGCCTTTGGAAAAACTCTTTGATAACCGAGAAATTTAGGCCAGTCATTTGAAATATCTTTTAATATTTTATGATCTCCTTTTATGACCTTTGGTTTTACACCTTCTGTACATTCAATTCTGTCGTCTGTTTCCATAATATTTACAGGTAAAACTCCCTCTATTTCACTCCCATGGTAGTTACCCTTTCCTTGAAATCCCTGAAAATCTACGTACCCACCGACCATTATAAGTGAACCACCTTTTTTTACATAATCTGCAGTCAATTTGACTTTGTTGGGTCCCATAGGAACTTTGAACATATCTGGATACATAGTTAAAGTATTTCTCCCGCAATCACTTATTATTACAACATCAAATTTTGAGATTTGTTCTATCGTTTGTGGATATGCACTTAATACAAGATGATTGGGAATATGTGTAATATTTATATCTTGGAAAGGTGCTAAACCTTTTTTTAAATATACGGAGAAATCTTCAAATCCTCCTAACGGAACTACATCAAAACCTTTTGTGTGAAATTTAGTTACAGTCCATGTTTCACCAACAAATAATACATTTTTTTGTACCATTTAAATCCTCCTTTAAATTTATACCATCCTTTTACAGAGTCCATTGATGATCCTTTAACAATTAATTCCATAAAAAAACATACATCAATAATATAGAAATTATTGAAATTAGTACACATGACATTTGAATATTCCAGGTAACAATTGTGGTTCCCTTTAAATTTACAATATAGCTTCTATTAATGGTATAAATTCAACTCCTCTTGTCAGTGTCAGTCAATATAAAAAATCATTCCAGTATTGAACAGCAGCTTGATTTTTCCCCTAAAAACTAGCCCAATTTTATTGTATCTTAATAAAAATTAGGGAAGTTGATTACTTTGCTTAGTACACAAGGTGGCTGAGCATTGTGGTCAGGATTAAAATGAGACAAATGAGACAGTATAAAAAAGAGTCTAACTTAGAAGAAAATTATTTTGTTTATAAACTCAAATGCATAAATAATAAACTTTCTTAAGTTGACCTTTTCTCACTTTTCGGGGGAACCCTAAAATGGCCTGAATTCTAACTTTCAAATTGGACTAGTTTTTGGGGTGAAGGTCAGAAAGGTCATTAAAATAGCTCTTGACTTTGTAATGTTAATAATATATAAATATATTAAGATGTTATTACAAGCTTACAAGGGTAAAGATCTCTCAGCTTATAGAAGCATTTTAGATGAAAATCATGCGCTTCCTTTATATTACCAGTTGGAATTAGTAATCAAAAATTTTTTGGAATCTGAAGATATTTCTCCTGGTACAGCTTTTTTCAGTGAAAAAGAAATAGCAGAACAATTGGGTGTTAGCAGGCCGACAGTAAATAAGGCTATTAGAAATCTCATAAAAAAGGGTTATTTATTAAGAAGCAGGGGTAAAAGATCTGTAGTTAAAAAACCTAATAATATTTCCCTTGTTTTTTTAGAGGAATTGCTTAGTTTCGGAGAAATGCTGAAAAAATCAAATCAAGATTTTAGTTATAAAACTATTCTTATAGATCGAAAAGTCATTAAACCCACACATAAGATTACCAAGGTTCTCAATTTAATGGAAAATGAGGATGTTGTGTTCTTAAAAAGGCTAAGATATGTAAATCAGGAACCCATTATTATAGTTGATTCATATTTACCATATAATAAATATTTTAAATTGTTAGAAATACCCAAAAAAGAGTTCAGTAAAGATTTATATTCTTTAATAAAAGAACTATTCAATGTTTCGGTTCATAGATCTAGCAGGGAAGTTACGGCTGTACAGATGACCTTAGAAGATGCCGCACTTCTAAATGTTGAAATATGGGAATCTTGCTTGAGATTATTTGCGATTGCTTATGATGAAAATGAAGAGCCTTTTGAATACTTTGACTCAAGGTTTAAAGGTAATAACTGTATTCTAAGAACCAGCTTATTAAGAAAATAAGTTATTTAAGAAAACTTCTATAATTAAAAAAAATGAAAATGAATCAATATTAAATTGATCTTAAGAGGTAAAAAAAGTTTAACTGGTATTTTTACAAAAAATTTTAACTTAATAAAAAGAAGGGAGAAAAATGATAGACAGAGATGTAGAGAAAAAGTTAATAGCCGCACCAATTGAACCAGATATAACAGAAGGAACTATCAGGAAATTTGCGGAGGACTTAAATCAATACGATTATTACTCAGTTATTGTTGATGAATATAATATTGATTTAGCCTTCAGATTATTCAAAAAACCAAGAATAGGACTTATAGTTTCCTACCCGTTAGGAGGAATGACTACTGAAACTAAAGTAAGACTTACTGAGATTGCAGTAGAAAGGGGTTGCAGTGAAATAGATGTCTGCCCCAATTATGTTGCGATAAAGTCCGGGAAATTAAAAACAGCTAAAGAAGATCTCGAGGCTGTCTATAAAGCTGCAAAAAATAAATTGGATGTTATTTGTGTACCTCAGGTGGGGTTGATGACTCTGGAAGAAATAAAATCAATATGTGATATGTGCCTTGAGATTGGGATACATATTGTAAAAACAAATTCTGGATTAAATTTAGGAAAATCGGAAAAAGAACATATAAGTTACATAAAAAGATTATATGGAGATAAGATACAAATAGAAGTTTCCGGAGGTGTCAGGAACCTGAATCAGGCTAAGGAGTTCATAAATTTAGGTGCAGACAGAATTCACTCCAGTACCTGGAAGCAAGTAATAGGTGCTGAAAATTAAATTATTGAGGTTTTAAAAATTTAATCATTAAAAAATAATAAAAGTGAGGGTTATGATGAAAAAAGAAGAAGTTGCTTCTATGGTTGATCACACAATTCTTAAACCGGCGATAGATTACCATTACCTGGAAGCTGTGTGTCTTGAAGCAGTAAAATACAATTTTGCAACTGTTGCAATACACCCGACTTACATTACATTTGTAAAAAAATGGCTGGAAGGTTCAAGTGTCGGAATAACTGCTGCTCTTGCCTTCCCATTTGGTAGTTGGTCTGCCGAAATGAAAGTTTTTGAAGTTCAGGATGCGATTAAAAAGGGAGCAACTGATTGTGATTTTGTAATAAACTTAGGTGCACTCAAAGACAAGAAATATGATGTTATTAAAAAAGAAATGGAATTGATAAGAAAGGCATGTAAAAACAAAATAGCCAAATCAATAATAGAAGTGGGATTCTTAAATGAGGATGAAATTGTTAAAGTATGTGAATTGGGTGCAAATGCAGGTATGGATTTTGTTAAGACATCTACAGGATTTTTCGATAAACCGACTCCAGCGATTGCGAAAATTATGTTCGAAACGTTAAAAAATACTTCCACAAGAGTAAAAGTGGCGGGAGGTATGAGAAATGCTGACGATGCAAAAAAAATGATTGATGCAGGAGCAACAAGGCTCGGGACCAGTTCGGGTGTAGAAATAATTCAGGGATGGAAGGAATAAAAAATGTCTCAAAAATATGTACTGGCATATGATTTGGGCACCGGAGGCAATAAAGCAGTGCTTTATAACTCTGAAGGTAAACTAATAATTAAGACATTCATACCTTATGATACTTTATATCCGCAACCTGGATGGGCTGAACATAACCCTCTGGATTGGTGGAAATCTATTATTGAAAGTACAGATGCTTTGATAAGCAAATCTAATATTAATAAAAAAGATATATCCTGCATTTCAATTTCGGGTCATGGCATGGGGATTGTACCTGTTGATAAGAAAGGTAATCTCTTAAGGAAAACTACCCCAATATGGTTTGATTCGAGAGCTATGGTTCAGACTGCTCAAGTGATGGATAAAGTGGGTTATGAAAACTGGTATCAGATAACTGGTGCTGGATTGAGAGCAGAAAATTATGCTGCCTTTAAAATTATGTGGTACAGGGATTATGAAACAGATATGTTTAATAAAACCTATAAATTTTTAGGCACAAAAGATTTCATAAATATGAAAATGACGGGGGAGTTTCTAACAGATTACTCTGATGCATCTTTTTCTGGAATATTTAATTTAAAAAGATTGAATTATGACAATGAGATTCTTGCTGCCACAGGTATTCCTAGAGAAAAGATGCCTGATTTATTTCCTTCGATTCATGTAGTTGGTGAGTTGCTCCCTGAAGCAGCAGAAAAATTAAATCTGACTAAGGGTATTCCTGTGGTACTGGGAGGACATGATGTGCCTTGTACTGCTGTAGGTGCTGGAAATGTTACGTCGGGGCGTATCTATAATTATATTGGTTCTTCTGCATGGATTTCTGTGGCATCTGAAGAACCTTTACTTGGCAAAAGAGTAAAAACCTACAATGGTGCACATGTTATACCAGGAATGTATACATCACAGGTGGCAATTTATGCTGCGGGAGCTTCATATCAGTGGTTAAGAGACAATATTTGTCAGGAGGAATTAGTAAATGCAAAAAAAATGGGAAAAGACGTCTACTATTTAATGGACAAAAAAGCTTCCGAATCACCTCTCGGATCTAACAATCTAATTTTTGTCCCTGGTTTAATGGGGGGTGGAACCATACATCCCAACCCAAATATCAGAGGTGCCTTTCTTGGCTTAACACTTTCTCATAAAAAGGAAGACCTGATTAGATCGGTAATGGAAGGCGTAGCTTTTGATTTACGTATGGTGTTGGATGAATTTAAAAATATGGGTGTAGACGCTAATGAGATAAGAATTGTTGGCGGAGGGAGTGAGAGCAAGTTATGGAGGCAGATTTTTTCTGATATATATAACACAAAAATAATTGTCACTAATATTGGACAGGAAACAGCAGCACTAGGTGCTGCTGCTGTAGCTGCTGTTGGGACCGGATTATGGAAAGATTTCTCGGTTATAGATGAAATAACAGAAGTTTTGGATATTAATACTCCCGATAAAAAGAATAGTAAAAAGTATGAGAAAATGCTGGATGTTTATAAGTTTATAGCAGAAAAAATATCGGATATTGGTGAAAAAATGGCATCATATTGATTTTCACACATAAGAAAATATAAGAATTTTTTTTAATAACTTATAAAGAGAGGTTTAAATGAATAAAAAAACTGAGGAAAAGGCGAAAAGAGCACATAGCCTTGCATATGAATATGAAGGATCTTGGGGAGGTTGTTCCCAGTGTACGATAAGAGCACTGCAGGTAATTTATGGTGAGGAAAATGATGATATATTTCAAGCTCTTGGAAGTTTTGCCGGAGGTGGCGGTGCTGAAGGTGATGGAGTATGTGGAGCATATGCTGCTGGCTCGTTTTTAATCGGAACTAGATATGGAAGAAGATGTGAAGATATTGGAAAGGATCCAGATGACCCACAAGCATTAAAAAAACATGAAGATCAATTTGCTTTAGTAAAAAAATTGCATGATAAATTCGTTGATAAATATGGAAGTGTTATATGCCATCATATTCATAGAAAATTATATGGTCGTCCCTTTTATATTACAGATCCTGAAGAGTTAGAGAAATTAGACAAGGCTGGGGGGCATGATTGGGGTTGTACAGGAGTTTGTGGAGATGCAGCACAATGGACAGTTGAAATACTTGAGGATTTCATTGAAAAAAATAAAAAGTAAAAATAGGTAATAAAAAATAGCTAATTTTTAAAACCTAAATAAGGATGATGGTTTTTAAAGAGTGTGGATTAAGAAAGGAGGTTGCATGGTAGATGAAAAATGAGATTTGTTCAGGTATAGCTTAAGCCTCATTAAAACTAAAGCCCTAAACAAATCTCAAGAAAGATTTTATTATAAATTGTTGTATAAGTAAATTTTTAAGAGGGGAGTATATAAGAAATGAAGAAATCATTATTGTGGTTGTTAATGATGATACTATCTGTATCTATGATAGCAACTTTCTCGCTTGTTGGATGTAAGGAAGAGGGAGCAGAAGGAGCTGGCTCAGAGGCTAAAGAGGTATCTTTTGGTTTAAAAGAATTTGAACCTGAAGGAGGTTTACAATTTGCATTTGCTACTATAAGTACCGAAGTTGCTTTCTGGGTACCAACAGTTAATGCACTTAATGATTTTGCAGCTCAATATGGTGTAGAAGCAGATCATGTAGGACCGGCAGATTATGATCCAATAGAAGAGGCTGCAATATTAGAAAACTTATTGGAAGCTGGAATTGACGGTGTAAATATTTTAATTCCTGAACCAGGAATTATGGATAGTGTAGTCAAAAAATACCTTGATGAAGGAATACCTGTGACTGTTAGTTTCATTGGTTTTGAAGATGCTGAAAGACTCGGGCTGCCTTATGTGGGTCAGCAATATGATGAAGTAGGAACGGAATGGGGAGAAAAAATTGTTGAAGTTTTAGGTGGACCCGAGGAGGCAAAAGGCAAGCAAGTATTATTTTTGACTGAATCTCCAGGATCATCTGTTCTTGAAGGTAGAATGAACAGTGCAAAGGAAATACTTGATGAAGCAGGAGTGATTCATTCAACCATAGATACTACTACTGACAGAGAAAAAGCTTACAGTAATATTGAAAGTGCCTATACTGCAAATCCGGAGATTGTAGGGTTTTTCTCAACTGATACTACTGGGACACCAGCAGCAGGATTATTTGTAAAAAACAATAATCTTACAGGAAAGGTTGTTGTAGGAGGTTTTGATCTGAATCCAGACACTCTTACTGGTATTAAAGAAGGTTACATTGAATTCACTATTGATCAGTACCCATACAGAGCTCTGCATCTGGCAATGACCATGCTTTATGAAAAAATAGTTCTTGGTCTGGAACCATATACTGAATATATGCCGGCAGGTTTTGTTGATAAATCAAATGTTGATTCTGCCATTGAGCTATCTGGAGAAGGTTATAGATAATAATTGATTTGTGTAGCATAATTATTTTTCATATAAAAGCAAAAAAAATTCTAGAAGTGCTGTGAAATATATCAATTTTTTTACACAGCACTTCTAGGAAAAAATAATAAAAATTAGTTTAATTATGACTTAATAAAAAAATATTTTTATTAAGTATATTATGAAAAAAAATTCAAATGATGTTTTGTTAGAATTTAATAAAGTAAGCAAGAAATTTGACGGCGTGCAAGCTTTAAAGGAAGTATCTTTTTCAATTAAAGAGGGAGAAATACATGGCTTGGTTGGTGAAAATGGTGCAGGTAAAAGTACCTTGATTAAAATTTGTGCTGGAATTCATAATAGTGATTCAGGAAAAATTTTATTAAATGGAAAAGAGGTAATTTTTAATAGCCCTGTTGACTCAGAAAAAGCAGGCATAAGGGTGGTTCATCAAGAAGTCTCAAGAATATTATGCCTTAATTTATCAGTTGCAGATAATATATTCTTGGGAACTAATTTGGAAACAAGTGGATTGTTTTTTTTAAACAGAAAAAAGATGAATAATAAAGCAAGTGAACTTTTAAAGAATCTGGGGATAAATCTTAATCCAGAATTAAAAATAGGAGATATTTCACCAGCGTTACAGCAATTAAGCTTAATTGCAAGAGCTTTCTATTTAAAAGCAATAATAATAATAATGGATGAGCCCACAACTGCATTGTCTTTAAAAGAGATAGATAATCTTTTTGGAATTATTAAAAAAATGAAAGAAGAAGGTACCACTTTTCTTTTTGTTAGCCATAAAATAAATGAAATTATTGAAATTACTGATAAGATTACAGTTTTAAAGGATGGTAGATATGTAGACACTATTGAAAATAAAAATGTAAGTATACCTACTCTAACTTCCATGATAATTGGAGAATCAAAATTAAATAAGAAATTAGATAAGGAAGTGGAATCTCATCATTTTCAAAGAGATAATATAATTTTAGAAGTTAAGAATCTGAATAGCAGGGAATTAAAACTAAAAAACATTACATTTCAGTTATATAAGGGAGAAATTTTAGGAATCGCGGGTTTATTAGGTTCGGGAAGAACTGAGCTTCTAAGCATATTATTTGGTATAAATTCTTATGAGAGTGGGAAAATATTTCTTAATAATAAAGTTATTAATATTAGAAATTCAAGGCAGGCCATTAAAAATGGTATAGGATTAATAACTGAAGAAAGAAGCATGGCTCTTTTTAATAACTTAAATTTTAATGATAATATTGTTCCAGTAATAATAGATAAACTGGCAAATTGGGGATGGATTGATAATGTAAAATATACAGGGTTAGCTAAAAAATACAAGGAACTTTTAGGAATAAGTATCCCTTCAGTAAAAACTTCTATGTTGAGTCTTAGCGGTGGTAACCAGCAAAAAACACTTATATCCAGGTGGTTGCCATCAAATATAAGAATATTGCTTTGTGATGAACCTACAAAAGGCATAGATGTAGGTTCTAAGGTGGAAATTCGTCGCAATATGTTAGATTTGTCAAATCATAGTGGTATATCAATGATATATGTATCTTCAGAATTTGATGAATTATTAAAGATTTCTGATAGGATACTTATTATTTCCAGAGGTAATATTGTAAAAGAATTTACTAATCATGAAGTAAAAAAACTAACATTGAAAATCCTAAACGATGAAGTTTATAAATATACGGCGATAGACGAAAAAATATAAACTGGAGCATAAGTAAAATGAGCAAGACAAAAAAAGTGCGGAAAGAGGAATTGGGAATAAGGTAATGAAAAAAATTTTTAGACGTTTAGAAACAGGAGTATTTATAGCTATGCTTCTAATTGGAATAGTTATATCAATTCTGTCACCGAAATTCTTAAATTTTTCCAATATTTTAAATATCCTAAGGCAGACTTCAGTATTAGGTATAATGACCATGGGAATAACACTTCTTATGATTTCAGGGGAATTTGATCTTTCTATTGGTTCTACTTTTGCTGTTGCGCCAGTGTTATTTATAGATTTAATGTCCCGGGAGTTTCCGGTTATTTTGGCTTTAATACTGAGTTTATTAATAGGTGTTTTATTTGGCTTAATTAATGGTTTTATTGTTACTAGAACTAAAGTACATTCATTTATTATAACAGTTGGTACGATGATGATTTATCGTGGAGTTGCATTAATAATATCTGGTGGTTGGCCTAAAAGTCTTGATATGATTGGTGTTTCAAATCATTTTATTATGAAAGCATTGGGTCAGGGAAAGTTATTTGGATATATTCCTTCACCAATAATATGGCTTATTCTCATTGTAGTAATATGCTGGATAGTTTTAGAAAAGACCACTCATGGATTTAAAACTTTTGCAGTTGGTGGAAATATTGAGGCTGCAAAAATGTCTGGAATAAATACAGATATGGTAAAAATTATTAATTTTATGACCGTGGGCTTTTTAGCTGGTTTCGCTGGTATTATATCTCTTTCATATATGGGTACATCTTCTCCAACTATGGGTTCTGGTTATGAATTGGATGCAATAGCAGCAACAGTTGTGGGTGGTACAGCAATTGCTGGTGGTGCCGGGAGCATAATAGGAGCCTTTTTGGGAGCTTTTATATTATCTGAAATAAGAAATGGTCTTGTTCTTAATATGGTTGATGTTTATTACCAGGAAGCGGCTTTAGGTGCTGTAATTATTATTGCTGTTATTATTAATACACAATTATTTAGACGTTTAAGAAAAAAATAGGTAATGTTCTTACCCCAATCTTTAGTCCAGTTTTTAGCACTAAATGTTATCATTGACCTTCCCCCCAAAAAGTGATCCACTTAAAATGTTAGAAATCCGGCTTATCCAGCTCCCCTGGGCAAGCTCCTGGCGAAATCACCAGGTGTCATATTACCCAGAGAACTGTGAGGACGAAACTCATTATAGTCTCTTCGCCACATCTCCAGCTTACTCCGTGCATCGTCGATTGACAAGAACCAATTAGTATTAAAACACTCATCTCTTAGACTCCCATTAAAAGACTCTATAAAAGCATTATCTACTTGACCATCTCAAGCGTTAATGCTCCCGTCGTTCCTTTTACCTTATCATCTATTATTCCTTGAGTTTATCTTTTTTTCTTCTTATCCTTTTTGCCTTTATCCTTGCCCCTATCCTTTTTGCCTTTATCCTTTTTAATTCTTGTTTCCTCCCTCTTTTATTTTTATGGCCTTAGGCCTGAGCGGAATATATTAAAATAGGTTAGCTTTTTACACTTAAAGCAAATAACCACCCATTAAACACTGGTTTAAGACTGCTTAAGTTTTTGATAGATATACGCCCTTTGGCTATTTTATAGGCTTAGCTAGTTTATCAATTTCTTTGGCCAGGTATATGATACATCAGCTTAGATTTACTATGTGTATGTTTTGTACTGTCTCACCTTCTTTGGTACCTGCTCCCTTTTGAGTAAGATCACTTATTTCATCACCAGCAGTCTCCATCAAGGAGTTTATTACCTGTTCTACAGGAACAATACAAACCTCTTTTTCATCATTCTTTACAATCCTCTTTGTTCTTCTCTTCCTTCTTGTCGTTCATAGCTTACCTCCCTGTTTTGACGAAGTGATGATGAAGTGGCAATGAAGTTTAAAAATACTTAGTCCACTACATTATACTACTCTTATAACCTGGAGTCTTCTAACTGGTTAATGTTACCTGGCTAACTTTTTTTCAGTTTTATAAAATCTTACCACTTATTATTTATCTACTATAAGAAATTGGATTAGAAGTTAACGACGACCTCCTCCTCTTGGTCCTCCTCCTCTATTGTCAAACCTTGGTCTTTCTACTCTTGGTTTTGCAACATTAACAACAATCTTTTTTCCTTCTAACTCAGTGTCGTTTAACTTTTCGATAGCTTCATCTGCTTCTTTGTCGTTTTCCATTTCTATAAATCCGAATCCTTTGCTCTGACCGGTATCCCTATTTTTAATTACGTTACAGGAAATAACTTTACCTATCTTAGAAAAAATACCTTCTAATTGGGAACTTGTTGTGCTAAAAGAAAGTCCTCCTACAAATAATCTCTTTGCCATTTATTATCACCACCTTTCTTTTTTACAGTACTGTCTCTGTCTGGTGGATAGAATAATCTTTTGAGGATATCTTCTTATCGAACTAGAGGAAACAGATGTAAATATATATTCCTTATTTAAAGAATATGTTTTTATTATAACACATTATTCTTTTTTATTATGATAAAGTGTTGACCTTTCCCCTAAAAACTAGCCCAATTTAAAAGTTAGAATTTGGACCAGTAAAATAAAGAACAAGAGGAAAGGTCAATTATGTGCTTAATAAATTAATAAAAAAATAACTCATCTTTTAAAACTCTTATTAAAATTAGGGAAGTTGGTCACTTTGCTTACTGCACAAGGTGGCTGCCCCAAGTTGCGAAATTTCGAACCAATTTTTAAAGGAATTAAAGAATATAACTGACTTAGCTGGCCAAAATAAGTAAGCTTAAAACCTGTTTTCAACCCTCTTTAGTAGTATAATTATGTAAAATATGCATTAGATAATAGTTTCAGTGAGGTTCAAAGAGTTAAATTATGCAAATTATACCAGCTTTCGAAATTGGTCTCTGGAATACCTGGATTTTTACAGCCGTCTTTTTACTTGTTCCATTATTAGGTTGGGTAATTAATAAAGAAGCTTATAAGAGATTAGGTACACCACCTGATATGAAACTAAGCAAAAGAGATAAAGTTATAGGCAATATAGCTAATATTATTACCGCTATTGCGTTTTTATATGCTATATTTCTACCTTTTAAGCTAGGAACAGCATGGTTTTATATTGGCATTTTTATCTTTTTACTAGCGGCGGCATTGTTGATAGCTGCTAGTATAAGTTTTATTACTACTCCTACTGATAAACCTGTAACTAAGGGTATATATAAGTATTCCAGACATCCATTATATTTTTCCTGTCTCTTAGCTCTAATTGCAATAGGTATAGTTACTGCTTCATGGATTATCCTATTAGTGGCTATACTATTTTTTATTTCAGTAAATATTATTACCGGTTCTGAGGAACGATACTGTAAAGAAAAATATGGGGATACTTACATAAAGTATCTAAACAAGGTGCCCAGATGGATAGGAATACCAAAATCATAGAATTCCTTAGTTGGCTGGGGATATTGAACACATTTAGAACTAAATATTACTACCAGATTATCGAATTATCACCACAGATCAAAGTATTAAA
>Ga0315539_1001743_pt1 | contig 15952 bp, 16 predicted proteins | sample SalMarSW160150MG_FD_203097 | JGI IMG/M metagenome (GOLD analysis project Ga0315539, IMG submission 203097) | Salt marsh sediment microbial communities from the Plum Island Ecosystem LTER, Massachusetts, United States - Salt Marsh Sediment SW1601-150 ... | reverse complement strand
TTTAATCCCCGTGCAGGAGTTTTTTGCCCGACGTGGTGTAGAATTAGACATAGTTCTGGAAAACGGCCGTTATTTTTTGCAGACAAAAAATACATTTGATAATCCGAATAATACCGGTACAGACGGATATAAGATGAAGCAAATAATCACTAAGATAGGAGCCGCATATAAGAACGAAGCTCCGGAAGGTTACGAAAAATTTGCACCGCATTATTTCAGTGATGCGTACGGCAAAAAAGTAAAGTAGTTTAGGAGAAAATTTGAATGTCAATTGATCGTTCGTTAAAAATTAAAGGCGCTTTGACCAGACACCGCAACGTTTTGAACAGGGCCGAACGTATTGAGCAGCTCAAAGATGAGGAGCGATGGACGGAGGGCGATTCTATAATGGGGCTGCCGAAAGTTGCACACCGCAAGAGCCATGCAGGCCGCAAAGACAAAGAAGGTCCTGAAAAAGAAGCTGCAACCGAAGCCGTGGCTGAAACAACGGAAACCGAAGTAAAGGAAAGTTAAAACTCGGGACAACATTTCTTACTCGAAACACTAATTTTTTCATTCAAAAACGATTATAGAGATTGTACGTAAAAAATGTTTTAACGAAAGGCCTGTAATCCTTGCCAAGACCACCGCAATACTTGACAGCTTACTGCTGACGCCGTTACAAGCAATCCGTGATGCGATAGATGAGTTTGTGGTAATGCCGAAGCTGCTTTCCAAGGAGGTATATAAAATTCTAAAACTGAATTGGATATTCGCCGTTATTCTAATTATCGCTTTTTTGGTATTCGGTTATATCTGCATCTTCCAGATACCGTTTGCTTTATTTAAACACCAAATCAATCAGACAAGCTCACCAAAAAGTGTCAGGGGGCTGGTTCTTGTGATTTTAATTTGTACAAATCTGCCGGCCAGCGATTCCGGACCGTTAAAGACGACAATATAATCCGTTGCCGTTCGCCCGACAAGCTGCTGGTTTCCATCTTGGGCGAGGTTCCGATGCGCCTTTTTGCTCAGACCTTCGACCAGGACTTTCAGACGTTTGCCCAGAAACTCCCGGCTCAACCGGTCGCTGATTTTCTCCTGCACGGCAAGAAGCTCGACAATTCGTCTTTGTTTAACTTCCGCCGGTATCGAATCGGGCAATCTTTTATCGGCGGTTGTGCCCGGCCGGGGTGAGTATTTAAATATAAAGGCGTTTTTATATTCTGCTCTTTTAGTTAAATCAACAGTCGCCTGGAAATCATCCTCGGTCTCCCCGGGAAAGCCGACAATAAAGTCACCGGCAATTGCAATATCCGGCACAATTGCTCTGGCCTTCTCAAGAAGCTCGATATACCTCCGGCTGCTGTATCGGCGGTTCATTGACCGCAGGATTTTATCCGAGCCGCTCTGGGCAGGAATATGCAGATAACTGCATACTTTTTGCGAACCGGCCATAACCTTTAAAATATCATCGAAAAATTCCTCGGATGGATAACTGGTCACAAACTTAATCCACTCGATTCCCTCGACGTCACCGGCTGCATCGAGCAGATCTGCCAGAGACCATGGTTTTTCACCCTGACTGTATTTATACGAATTGACCGTCTGGCCCAACAGCGTAACTTGCTTAACTCCGTTATCCGCCAGTCTTTTAATCTGTTCGATGACAGCATCGGGCGGCCTGCAGGCTTCCGGCCCGCGAACATAAGGGACGATGCAATACGTACAGAAATTATTGCATCCCCGCATCACACGTATATAGGCCTGTCCGGGAATGTCCCCGTCTTCGATGCCGTAAGACGTCTCGAATTCCTCTAAGGCCTTAGTTTCATTTTCCGGTGTCGGCCGGAGTATTTTGTCGGTCAAGGCGATTTCTTTTTTCTTTGAGTTCATGGCGTGGTTGATAAGCTCGGCGATTTTTGGAATTTGTGCCGGGCCGCAAACGATATTGACAGCTTCGTGCTCGAGCAGCTTGTCCCCGAGTCGCTGGGCCATACAGCCGATTACACCTACCACCATATCAGGCCGGGATTTTTTGATGTGTTTAAGATGACCGAGATGCGAAATAACACGCTGTTCGGCATGTTCGCGAACGGAACACGTATTGATTAATACGACATCGGCGTCTTTGACACTGTCCGTGAAATCAAACCCGGCATCTTTCAGCGCCGAACCGACCAATGCCGTATCCAGCTTGTTCATCTGGCACCCATAGTTTTGGATGTACACTTTCACAGTGTTCCTCCAAACCTTTCAATGTGCATAGTTCGAGTATTCATAAGCAGGTAAATATACAAAACTTGGAAGGAAAAATCAAATCGTGTTCTATGGGTATTCAGCCCCCGGTTGTGCCAGGGGTCTCTTCCTCAGGTAAAGTTCGATTGAGTTGTCGCTGGAGGTCTTTGAGGCGGTTGGATTCATCGAATCCGATCCGAATAATTGTAAAGGCGGTCTTATTGTGCATCAAAGGCTCATCCAGATTCACCCACTTTTTACAAAAATCGCCGTCCGGCGTTCCGGGAATAGGTGAAAAATCGGCCAGCATCCCGCGAATACCCAGGCTGTGAACAAACCGCATCGATTCTTCAATCTCCTGGATATCGATAGAGGGGTGGCCGAGAATCTGATAGGCAGTAATATTTCCCGGACCGCCTTCAGGCGGTTTTATCTTGCTGCCTATAAGGCAGCCGCCTGCGGCAATAAGTTTTTGAGCCGCCTCGGTAAGCTCCTCGGAAAAAACCTTCGAGCCGGTTTGTTTCTGCCACTGCGAAGAAGCGCTTTCAAAACCCAAATAAAAAGTCTTGAAACCGGCCCGCACCATCAGCTCCGCCAATTCACTTGTCACGAAGCGAGCGTTAAGGGCGTTCGGACTGTGTAAATTGATTTTTGAATCCCGCATTATTATTTCTTCCAGAAACGGGACCAAAACCGTCTTGCTCTGGAACAGCAGGGCGTCATCGTAGAAGGCAATATTCTCTGCCCCCAACCGGAGTAAAAGCTCGAACTCGGCCAACGAATTTGCTGGCGGTCGCGGCACAAATTTGCCATACACCTTAGGCACCGAGCAGTACGTGCAGCTAAAAGGGCAGCCGTCACTGAGTTTCAAAACGCCGACTTTCAGGTTTTCATAGACCTCCCATAAGGCCGGCTGCGTCAAATCAGGAACTATATTCAGATATTTCCAGAGCGGCTCAAGGTCCGTGCCATGAATTAAAATATCCGCTCCCAATGTCTGTGCGTGTGGGCCGCAGAGGGTGACATAATTACCACCCAAGATTATTTTCGCCTTCGGCTGCAATCTGCGGATATCCTCGATAACTTCCCGGACGCCCGGATACCAGTATGTCATCGTCGTCTGGATAAAAACGAAATCAAATGGTTTTTGACGAGTTAAAAAATCCGTGAACATATCACGGGGCAGACCAAACCGCCGAAAGTATCTGGGAATGGCTGCCAAAGGTTCGGGGTTGGGAATTTTTTCAAAATAGAATCGGCCCCGGCCCCACATATCGGATGCGAGTGATTTTTGCCGGATAGAAAAGGGGGCCAGCCGGTCGAGATAATCGAACAGCATAAAATCCGCCCGGCCGCGTAATTTCCCGGCGATACTCAACATGCCGTACGGCTTGAGCCAGAAATCGAACGCAGCGAAATCATAAATCGGCGGATTGACCAATAAAATTCTCGGTTTCATCACTCAAAATATTTCAATCTGTTAATCTTCTATAATTCCAAAAGCTTGACAAAATTCATTTGGATTATACGATTATCAGAATTATGGAATCTTTGCCAGATAAAATCCGTTCTCCGCAGGACGCCTTACGGCGGTGCAGCAAGGCCGTTCAGAAGCTATGGATCCTGATGGACCCATGCACGCTCTGTCCCCGCCAGTGCAAAGTACTTCGCAGCAAGGGCCAAACCGGTTTTTGCGGCATCGGCGTTTTGCCAGTTATCAGCTCGGTCGGTCCGCATTTCGGCGAGGAAAGTGTGCTGGTCGGCAAGGGCGGCTCCGGCACGATTTTTTTTGCCGGTTGTAACTTAGGCTGCATTTTCTGCCAGAATTACGAAATCAGCCATGAACGGCAGGGCCGACAGAAGACCATCGAGCAGTTGGTTCAATCTATGCTCGATTTGCAAAGCCACGGCTGTTCCAATATCAACTTCGTCACTCCCACGCACATGGTGGCCGCCATTGCCGCGGCAATCGAACTGGCCCGGCAAAAAGGCCTTACGATTCCGACAGTCTATAACACCGGCGGATACGATTCGGTTGAGACTCTAAAGCTGCTCGAAGGCCTTATTGATATTTACATGCCCGATATGAAATATTCCGACCCGGACGTTGCCGGGGAGCTTTCGGCCGCTCGTGACTATCCAAAGATAAATTTCGCCGCCGTAAAAGAGATGCACCGACAGGTCGGCGATTTGAAAACCGAAAAAGGTCTTGCCACCCGCGGCCTGTTGGTCAGGCATTTAATTCTGCCGGGGGACCTGGCAGGCAGCTTTAAGATTGTAGATTTTTTGTTCGAGAAGATCAGCCGAAAAACCACCATCAACGTAATGGCCCAGTACCGTCCCAATTACGAGGCCCTTTCCCATCCCCACATCAATCGCCGGCCCTCACTCGAAGAAATCGCCTCCGCCCGCCGATACGCAATGACAAAAGGCCTCCGAGTCCTTGAATAAATCAATTTAAAAATTATTACAATTCGTACTTGGACTTCCTTATTCCGTAGCACCGTATTTACGCAGCAGGTCGCTTAATCCTTTATAGTTGAACCCTATCGCATTTGGAAGATAATACCTTTTAAACTTTATTAAGAAATATTACAAATAAACCGCTTCTTTAAACATACTATCATTTATATGATTAATGGCATAGAAATCGGGTATGGTTTCGAAGTTTTTGAAAAAATTTTCAAACGCACTCATAATGCCCGAAAATTATTGAACCAAATTGAAATTATAACATTTTATCCAGAAACAAGTTAAAATTCTTCCATTGCACAAAAGGACGATTTATTGATACAAAAAGAAGATTTTTTTTTATAGACTTTACAGTACAATTAAAATATAATACCATATAAGAGCCTGTGTTTGTACGAATGAACCGGTGTGTATGCGCGAATGAATGTACGATAGCGATTGAAATATATTTAAAACAAGAAATGAAGGTGGGCAAACATGTTTAATGACAAAAGAACAGGATTCACACTCATAGAACTCTTGGTGGTCATCGCCATAATTGCATTGTTAATGGGTATTCTTATGCCGGCTCTGCAACGAGTCAAGGAGCAGGCCCAGGAAATGTCATGCCGGGCCAATCTGCGTCAATACGGCATTGCTCAAACCGTTTACCTGGACGACTTCGATGATAGATACCCTTATGCCTGGACGTCTCTGGTCATGACTGAAGAGCCCGTTAGCGGATATCAGCGCTACTGCCGATGGCACGATCCGAGATATCCCGCAGATGGTCCCTTCTGGCCGTATCTGGCGGCGGACAAAGTGCACTTGTGCCCGACGTTCAAAGTGCTTGCCAAATCCTACGGACAAAATCATCCGAGTCACGACCCGTCTATTCCTGTCGTTCCTTACTATAGCTACAGCATGAATTACTTCCTTAGCAGAATCAAACGCTCTGAATTCACAAGGAAACATTCGGAGATTTTTTTCTTCTCCGAAGAGAACATGTGGCTCAGACCCGGCTGCGTCTGGGTCCTCAACGATAATGCTTTGTGTGGTGACGGCCGGGACTGGTTCGGCACATTTCATGCTATGAAAGGCGGAGACCTCAATAGCGGCACGGTCAATGCCGTCTTTGTCGATGCCCACGTACAGGTGGTACGTTCCGCATTAGGTGAGGACCAAAACGATACATCACAAATGGAACGAGACGGCAGTTACGAGAAATTTTGCTGGCCGTATAAGCGTGATGACGATAGATTATGATATTTCACAATAGGCGTAGAGTATCTTTAAGCCGGCTTTAGGGTTTAATTGTTAAATTATCATTTCCTTTAACTGTTTTGCGTTTTTGAGTGCGTGTCCGTGGGCGTCGTTGTTGAAATAGACGTAAACACCGCTCGCTTTTTTCGATCTGTCTCTAATCCACCTGGCCCAGTCCTGCATAACAGACTCCGGATAGCTTCCCGAATATCGTCCGGTCGTACCGTGAAAGCGGATGTAAACCGTATCCGATGTCACCACCAGTGGTGATTCCTTATCGGGCATATCGTGAATGCAAAAACCGGCGCCGAATTTTTCGAGGAGCTTGTACGTATCGTCGCAATACCAGCTTTTATGCCGGAACTCGAATACGGCGGTTTTCCTTTTGGGCAGCAGCTTGATAAAGTCCCCGAGTCTATCGAGGTCTATGTGAAGACTCGGCGGTAATTGATAGAGAACAGGGCCGAGCTTACGTTTCAATAAATCGATACCATCGAAAAACCGCTGTAACGATTCCGAGGTTTCTTTAAGTTTTTGAATATGTGTTATATACCGATTGGCCTTGACGGCGTATAAAAAACCTTCGGGGGCGTTTTTTTGCCATCTTCGTATGGACTGCTCTTTCGGCTGGCGGTAAAAAGTGTTATTGATTTCGACCGTGTCGAACTGCCGGGCGTAATGCTCGAGCCATTTACTTTTAGGCATATCGGCAGGATAAAACAATTCCTTCCAGTGCTCGTAATACCAGCCGGAAGTGCCGATTCGTATATCGCAAGCCGCTCTGCTCATAGAAATATCCTAACAATTTGAACACATTTGAAAAACATTTATAATATATAATATTGTTTGTCGAAGGGATGTAACGAAATGGATTTTGGACCGCAGCAAATTGGTAAATGGCTTATAGCGGCGGGGATTTTTGTTGCCTTGTTAGGCGGGCTGATTATTTTATTGGGCAAAATCGGGCTGTTCAAGCTGCCGGGCGACCTGGAATTTGGCTCCCGAAACTGGCGGATTTACATCCCCATCGCAAGCTGCATTATCCTGTCGATTATCCTGACGCTCATTCTGTGGCTGATTAACTATTTCCGGCGGTGAAACTTTGTTATAATTAAATCCATGATGTGTCGCTGAAAAACCTGCCGTAAAACGGCAGACTAAATATCAAGGAATGGATTCCCGCCTGCACGGGAATTACAACAAAAATGAAAAATGCCGAACTAAGCGCGCTTTTCGAACAGATGGCCGATGTGATGGAGATACTCGGCGAGGACCGCTTCCGCATCAACAGCTATAAAAAAGTCGCGCGTGTTATCGGTGATCTGCCGACTGATGTTGAGGATATGCTCACGTCCGGCGTATTAGCCGAGCTGCCGGGTATCGGAAAATCGAGCCTTGCCAAGATCGAGGAATTCATCAGGACCGGCACAATTACCGCTTACCGTGAACTGCTTAAAAAAATTCCGCCGACTTTATTGGAGCTGCTGACCATCCCCGGTATGGGACCGAAAGGCGTCAAGGCGGTTTACGAACAATTGAATGTCACGAGTATCGCCGAGTTGAAAAAAGCAATCGAGTCCGGCTCGCTTGCCGAGTTGCCCGGATTCGGTGAGAAAAAAGCTGCGGCAATCGCCAAAGGTATCGCATTTTTAGAGACATCCACCGGCCGAATTCGTCTCGACCAGGCTCTGGAAGCGGCGGAAATGGTCACCGACCTTCTGAGGAATTACTCCGGGAATTTAACCATTCACACCGCCGGCTCACTTCGAAGACGTGCCGAAACTATCGGTGACGTCGATATCCTTGTGGCTTCCGAAAAAGGGGAGAAAATCATCGGGGCATTCACAAACGCCGGATTTGTGCTGGAAGTTTTAGCAGCCGGTCCGACAAAAGGCTCGGCGATTATCCAGACTCAGACTACGCCGGTGCACGTCGATGTTCGCGTCGTGCCGGAAAAAAGTTTCGGCGCTGCTGCACAATATTTCACCGGCTCGAAAGAACATAACGTTCGGCTGCGGGAAATCGCCGTAAAAAAGAAACTCAAGCTCAATGAATACGGCCTGTTCAAAGGTAACAGGATGATAGCAGGGCGGACCGAACAGGAGATTTATCACAGGCTCGGACTCGATTATATCGAGCCGGTGCTTCGCGAAGACCGCGGCGAGGTCGAAGCAGCGAAGAATCATTCCCTACCCGAACTGATTCGATTCGAGGATATCAAGGGCGATTTCCACATGCACACGACCGCCTCCGACGGCAATTGTGAAATTGTCGAGCTTGCCGAAGCTGCAAAAGATTTGGGCTATAAATTCATCTGTATTACGGACCACTCGAAGTCATCGGCGATTGCCAACGGCCTGACGGCAAAAAGACTGGCACGGCAAATCAAAGAAATTCGAAAACTCAATGAAAAAATCAAGGGCATCAACATCATGGCAGGTACTGAGGTGGATATCCTTGCCGACGGCTCTCTGGATTTCAATAACAAGCTGCTCGCCGAGCTGGATTTTGTACTGGCCTCGATCCATTCCGGCCTTGCAAGCCCGCGGCAGAAGGTGACGACACGAACGTTAAAAGCGATGGATAATCCCTACGTAAACTGCATCGCTCACCCGACAGGCAGATTAATCGGCCAGCGTGAAGCGATGGACCTGGATATCGCCGCCGTAATTGAACATGCCGCCCAGACCCACACGGCCCTGGAAGTCAACGCCAATCCAATGCGTCTGGACCTCAGGGACACGCACTCCAAAATGGCAATCGAAGCGGGCGTAAAACTTGTCATCGGGACAGACGCCCACAGTACGGGACAACTCGGCCTGATGGGTTTCGGCGTGGCGACAGCCGGTCGCGGCTGGGTGACAAAAGCCGATGTGCTCAATACTTTCTCTCCCGCGAAAATCAAAAGCTTTGTCAAAGTCAAAAGACCTTAGATACAGGAATGAAAGTGATAATAAAACTCGCTCCACCGAATACAAAAGGTTCGATGTCACTGGAGCAGGTGATAGCATCCAGGCGTTCTCGGCGGGATTTTCTGCCGGAGCCGCTGAGTCTCGAACAAATCGGTCAACTTGCCTGGGCCGCCCAGGGACAACAGCCCGGTGTTAAATACCGAACCACACCTTCGGCCGGGGCAACGTATCCTCTGGAGCTTTTCATCGTTACTGCCGACGGCCTGTTTCATTACCTGCCCGGCAAACATGCTCTCGAACAGCTTTCCGAAATCGACCTGCGAGGTAAACTCTGCTCGGCGGCATTGGGACAGGAATTTATCCGCGAGGCTCCGCTGATATTTATTTTCGCCGCCGAATTCAGCCGGACCACCGGCCATTACGGCAAACGGGGCACCCGCTACGTGTATATAGAGGCCGGGCACGCCGCTCAAAACATCCATCTCCAGGCCGAATCGCTCGGCCTTGGATCAGTTGCCGTTGGGGCCTTCGACGATGTCTCGGTTTCAAATGTTTTATCGCTGCCGGACAATCTGGAGCCTGTATATGTGGTAACAACAGGCTATTATCGGAAATAAGGCTCTATCATGCCATAAAAGGGGGAAAAAAGAAAACCAGTACTTATCCTGCGAAGTAATTTTGCCGATATTTCTTTGGCATTTGGGGTCTTTGACCGGAATGTCAAACCGGATGAAAGGGATAAGCAATGAAAAAAAGGCGTTACAGTATAAATGAAATCGTTAGTATATCGGCCCTTGTCGGTTTATTTTTATTCATGCTGTTTGCCGCCGTAGGAACAAAGAGTTCCACTACAGCCAGTGAGGCAATAGCTCCCACCGAACGTGTTTACGACATGGTCGATTTTGTCGAGGCTTCCGTTGAGTTTGTTCCGGAAACAAACAAGGGGCCCAGCGATATATACATAAAATTTGAGGGGCTTGACGGAGAGGTGCTGGATGAAAATCACAGACATTGGTGTGAAGTAATCTCCTTAGACCAGACACACAGCATGTCAATCTCCAGCTCAGGATTGCTAAGGCAAAAAGTGAGCCCTATATTCGAAGACATTCGAATTGTAAAGACCATCGACAAAATCAGCCCGAAGCTGGCCGAGGCGGTATGTAAAGGTACTGTTTATCCAACGGTCGAAATTCATGTGACCGCACAGGCCTTCGGCACAAGTCGTGTGACATATCTGGCCTACGAGCTGAAGAACGTATTGGTCACATCCTATGTAGTCGGTGTTGCCTCCCAGAGCGATGATGTCCCCGGTGAGGAAGTGACACTAAATTTCGAGCAGATTAAAATGACTTATACCGAGTTCGATTCAACCGGCAAAACCAAAGGCAACATCGAATACACATGGGAAATCGAGCAGTCCCAGGATTAAAAAAAACAAAGACAGGAATATGAAAAGAGTCGTCTTCGGAGGAGGGCGGCTCTTTTTTTGATCTTGCGGGTTGCCAGCCGGTCCAGCCGCCCGTTTCAACTCCCCCGTTGACGACCGGGCCGGCCATTGTGTGATCTGTCATTTAGACAGGCGAAAAAACTTTCACAACTATCTTCTCATTCTCCTCCTCATCCTCCTCCTCCAAAAAGGCAAACCCGCTGTGGAGACAAAAGGAAATTTCGGAAGGTAATCCTGAAAATTATCCTAATTACCCTTTTTACCACTAAGCCACGTTTACCAGATTGACATGTGAATGTCAAAAAGAAAAAATGGAAAAAATGAGAAATATGGCGTAAATTATAGAAATATCTTTCTTTAATATGGCTAAACAAAAGGCCGTGGAATCTTCAAATGATGGGGAATTGATATAATATGGTCCAGGCATCTTGGTCGCCGGGGTTAGAAAGTTATAGTGGACACGTTCGAATGCATTCCGAACAAAGCCCGTGCTGGGCACCATCGAATTGCAAAAAGTCCCGTTTTAGGGTTTATTTGACCTTAATATTATCAACAAACAGGTAATTAACAGCACTTAAGGCATTTTTATCATTGTATGGTGTGCCAGTTTTGCTCCTGTGTTGCCTGGAAGGGGCCTAAATTAGCTTTGACCTGTACGCAGAATTTGCCTTTGAAACCGGCCGGAACTCGCCACGAGTACCTGCACATGGAGCCTCAACCATATTCGAACCTGCCTGTTGCCAAAGTCCTTCCTTCTTCATCAAGAATCCTGAATATCGGCTGGGACTCTATCGATCGGCCTTTCATTACACCGGCAATATATTTTTCACCTGCCTGCCCCTCAACGGATAGGCCGATGGATATGGTTTGTTCGTTAATTTTTACCGTGTTTGTCTTAATAACCAGAGGCAGCCCCGGCTTCCTGTCGCTTTCGTTAATAAGCGAGAGCGGCTGGCCCCTGACAGGCTCAAGAGACCATGTGATTCCGTTGGCATCGGTTATTGAAAGCGGGGAAAGGTTCGCAATGCCCTGCGGTACAGCAGAAGTAGGGGGCTGGCTACCGTCTCTGAACAACAAAATACCCAACAAAATAATTAACACCGCTGCGAAACCGGCTAAAATAATTTTTGCCTTCGTGGAAATATCCTTGAAGTAACTCAATAACACAGCCCGCAGGATACTACTCATAAAATACCTTTCAGCTTATTGTAATTTGTGTTGAGTCGGCCGAGATTTATTGTTCAATTAACCTGCATCCGTTCATTATAGCATATATCCCCCAAAAAACAGTTTTTTCTTTTTATTTCGGCTTCGAGGAAAGTATAATAATCTAAAAGAATAAAAGGAATTTCAGCAATGCGACATCGAAAAAAATCCGCTTTTACACTGGTCGAATTACTCGTGGTAATTTCTATTATCGCATTACTGATGGGAATCTTATTGCCGTACTTAGGTCAGGCCCGCGAGCAATCTCGACGAGCGGCATGTATGGCAAACCTGCATTCCATCGGCCAGTCCATCTATATTTATGCTAATGATAATGACGATAAGCTCATACCCGGTGATTGCAGTATCGCCTGGGACGTCTGGGGCCAGAGAACCGAACAATTAAATAACGAAGAGCAGCCATATCAACATGTCAATTTGGGATACCTGATTTCTTCCGGCATACTGCCAGTGCCGAATGACAACGACCACATATTTTTTTGCCCATCGTCTCGATTACCCGATGGACTCCGTCCCTATGAACATTTCGCAGACAAGTGGGGCTGCATAGAGAAAGAAGCTCCGATATCTTATATGTTTAATAATGACCTTGACGGATTCGGAAACTACGTCCAATTGGGGGACCAGCCTGTATTGGCACACAAAGATAAAATCAATTACCTTCTCGGAGACGGGAGCGTCCAGCGTTTTAGAAGGACACGTCTTGAATTCAGCGGCGGCAGGCCTGAATTGCTGCAGGATGTAGCGGCCAGAATCGGCGTTTGTTTTCCGAACTTTATGATTCATAACTGGCTCGAACAGGACCGGATCGATGTGGCCCAGGCACTGGAATACCTCCACAATCCGGCGGAATGGATGGATCAAAAGAGTGCTTTATCAACGCTCGGGCCGATTCTTTTAGCGAATGTCGGAACAAAGTCTTTGGTTTGTGACGTCGTTGGGGCCTGGAGCGGGGAGCCGGATCCCGAAGAGCAAACCTCGACCGGGCATGGGTGATGATAGTTCTTCGTCGGCCGTGTCGGCCGTGCCGGAGAATGTAATGGAATTTTCCCGTAAATCATCAGGAAGAAATACATCGAACGTTTTTAGCAGCATACAAGACAATTTTGCCGGATTTTAGAGTTGGCTTTATTTAAATACCCGGTTATGATACCGCCCAATGAATAAGATAATAGCAGACAGAGCCGGCAAAATCGATGCCAGCGGGATACGTAAAGTCTTCGCCCTGGCTGCTACTTTAAAAGACCCGGTGAATTTTTCGATCGGTCAGCCGGATTTCGACGTGCCGGATAAGCTCAAGGAAACTGCAATAAATGCCATCCGGTCGGGGTATAATAAATATTCGCAAACAGCAGGAGACGATCTGTTATTGGAGAAGATCGCCGGACAGGTTCGAAACGAATTCGGCTGGGAAAAACCCGCTGTAATTGTTTCCAGCGGCGTAAGCGGAGGGTTGCTTTTGATTTTTTTGGCAACTGTCAATCCGGGTGACGAAATAATCATCCCAGACCCGTACTTCGTCATGTATAAGCATTTAATCAATATGTTGGGCGGAAAGTGCGTCTTTGTTGACAGCTATCCGGATTTCAGGCTGCCTGTCCGGAAAATTTCCGATGCCGTCACGGAAAAAACCAAAATGATCATCCTGAATTCGCCGTGCAATCCGACCGGTGCCGCTTATTCACAACAGGAAATCGAGGCTTTGGCTCAAATTGCCGCCGAGAAGGATGTACTGATCTTAAGCGACGAGATTTATGAGAAGTTCTGCTACGACGGCGATTGTCCAAGCATAGCCGGTTTCTATGAAAAGACACTCCTGTTGCGTGGTTTCAGCAAGTCGTGTGCGATGACCGGCTGGCGGCTGGGTTATGTCGCAGTTCATAACTCTCTTAAAGATATTATAGAAAATATGACCAAGATTCAACAATATACGTTTGTCTGCGCGCCAGCGCCTTTCCAGAAGGCAGCAATTACGGCGATGGATTATGATATCGGTGAATTCATCGATTTGTATCGGAGTAAAAGGGACCTGCTTTACGACGGCCTCAAGGACAAATTCGAGCTTACCAGACCGGGCGGTGCATTTTATGCGTTCGTAAAAGCGCCGGACGGAACAACAGCGACCGAATTCGTGGAAAAAGCAATCGCCAACAACGTGTTGATTATTCCCGGCAATGTATTCAGTGAAAAAGATACGCACTTCAGGGTAAGTTACGCAACCACTGACGAAAAAATCAGGCAGGGGATCGATATTCTTTGCTCTCTGACATAGGGGTGTTAGTTTCGATTATCCACCTTATGTTTTTAGCATGACCGTATAAATCAAAAACGATAAAACGACCGCAAAATGACTGACAAACAAATGCACAAGCAAACACAAGCACAAAAAAGTGTTGTCTATGTCAATCCGACAAATTATCTTTTCAGGAATGCAGCATGATAAAGGACATGATTCTCGGGACAGCAGGGGGATTGGGATTATTCCTGTTTGGCATGATCCTTATGTCAGAGGGTCTAAAGAAAGCGGCAGGCAAGAAGCTCAAGGGCGTTCTCGAGTCAATGACGAAAAATCGTGTTATCGGCTGCTTAGTTGGAGCAGGCCTCACGGCCTTGATCCAATCGAGCTCCGCTTCAACAGTTATGGTCGTGGGATTTGTGAACGCAGGGCTGTTGACTCTGAAGCAGGCGATCTCAGTAATAATAGGGACAAATATCGGGACGACTGCTACAGCGTGGTTGGTCTCAATATCCGGATTTCATATTGAAATCACAACATACGCACTGCCTGCGATAGCAATCGGCTTCGGTATGCATATATTCGGGCGGACGCGTACGACAAAAAACGTGGGAGAAATCATCCTGGGTTTCGGTATCCTGTTCATCGGGATAGACTATATGAGGGGTGCGTTTGGTGGTTTGGAAAACAGCGAGCGGACTCATGCATTTTTTGTGAAGATCGCGGATATACCGCTTCTTGCTATTCTGGCGGGGATGATCGTGACAATGTTAATACAGAGCAGTTCGGCGGCTGTTGCGAGCATTCAACTACTTGCAATGAGCGGGGCATTCGGAACCGACTGGGACGTTGCTCTCAAGGTATCGATACCATTCATTCTGGGCAGTAATATCGGCACAACGATAACAGCCCAGCTTGCAGCATTAGGGGCTAATCTCTATGCAAGACGCGCGGCGTGGGCCCATACGATGTTCAATGTCATAGGTGCAGGTATTTGTTACTGGTTCATCGGACCAATACATTCATTGGTGGATGTGATTTCGCCGTGGGAACTCACAGCCGAGACTGTCGGTGGATCTATTGCGATTGCTCATACGATGATAAAATTATTTGAGGCAATATTTTTCCTGCCTCTTACAGGTATTCTGGAAAAAATTGTAATCAAGCTGGTGCCGGAGAAGGCGGGTGACTTAATGGCTCGTCCGACGGTATTAGAACGTCACCTGCTGGCGACACCTGAGCTGGCGGTTCAACAAGCACGACGAGAGATAGTGCGAATGGCACGAGTAGCAAAAAGAGCGGTGATAAGGGCAATCGAGGGGGTAGCTGTTGACGATAGAAAAAAGCTTGAGGCGGCGCGAACGATGGAGGAAGTGACTGATAATCTTCAGTATGAAATTACGTCATATCTTGCGGCTTTATCCGAAAAGGAGATTTCCGAAGAGATGTCGACTGAACTGCCGGTGCTGATGCATACGATCAACGATTTGGAACGAATCGGCGATCACGCCGAGAATATCGTTGAGATAGCCCAACGCAAGATCGAGCAGAAGCTGTCGTTCAGTGACAAGGCATTAGGTGAGATTAACGAGTTGAAAACAGAGATTGAGCAGATGTGTGACAGTATTATATACGCTCTGGAGAAGAATGACATTGCGGCAGCAACATCGGCCTTGGCAAGTGAGAATAACCTCAACAGAATGCAAATAGACTTTCGTCGCAGCCATGTCAGTCGTATGGCGGAAGGCATTTGTAGTGCAGAAAGTGGATTGATATTCATCGATTTAGTGGACAACGCTGAAAAAATAGGCGACCACCTCACGAATATCGCACAGGCGGTTGTGGGTGGTCTGCAATGGGACGGAGCAGAATTTAAGGTTCACAAAACGCATAAGCCTGACATTAACGAGCAGTGAATTCTCTCGCAAAGAATAATCTTGAAGCCTGAGCTTGACCTAAGAAGATTAATCATGTAAAAGCACGTTGTAATCAGGAAAGTTTGTAAATGCTGATTGGGTTAAAAAGTAGTTAGCGATTCAGATAGTAGTATTTTTCTCTTACGAAAATAACAGTATGATTAAAGATATAATTTTCGGTGTAGTTGGAGGGCTGGGATTATTTTTATTCGGTATGGGATTGATGTCCGACGGTCTGAAAAAGGTCGCCGGTCAAAAACTTAAAAATATCCTCGAATCAATG
>Ga0315539_1001741_pt1 | contig 15965 bp, 9 predicted proteins | sample SalMarSW160150MG_FD_203097 | JGI IMG/M metagenome (GOLD analysis project Ga0315539, IMG submission 203097) | Salt marsh sediment microbial communities from the Plum Island Ecosystem LTER, Massachusetts, United States - Salt Marsh Sediment SW1601-150 ... | reverse complement strand
GGGTAATGTATATACCACCCAGTCAGGTATGACTAATTATCAATGGACAGTAACAGGAGGGTCAATTACAGCCGGAGGCGGATCAACCAATAATACAGCCACTATTACATGGAATGCAGCAGGAACGGGCCATGTAAAGGTGAATTATACAAATGGAAGCGGATGTGCGGCAACAAGTCAGTATGATTTGCCTGTAACAATAAATGCCCGGCCTTCAATTTCAATTACAGGATCAACCTCTGTTTGTGCCAACTCGACGGGTAATGTATATACTACCCAGTCAGGTATGACTAATTATCAATGGACAGTAACAGGAGGGTCAATTACAGCCGGAGGCGGATCAACCAATAATACAGCCACTGTCACATGGAATGCAGCAGGAACGGGTCATGTAAAGGTGAATTACACAAATGGAAGCGGATGTGCTGCAACAAGTCAGTATGATTTGCCTGTAACAATAAATGCCCGGCCTTCAATTTCAATTACAGGATCGACATCAGTGTGTGCCAATTCGACAGGTAATGTATATACTACTCAAACAGGTATGACTAATTATACATGGACCGTTATTGGAGGTACAATTACATCCGGAGGCGGATCAACCAATAATACAGTCACTGTCACATGGAATGCAGCAGGAACTGGCCATGTAAAGGTGAATTACACAAATGGAAGCGGATGTGCGGCAACAAGTCAGTATGATTTGCCAGTGACAATAAATGCCCGGCCTTCAATTTCAATAACAGGATCGACCTCAGTGTGTGCTAATTCGACAGGTAATGTATATACCACCCAGGCAGGTATGACTAATTATACCTGGACCGTTACCGGGGGTACAATTACAGCCGGAGGCGGATCAACCAACAATACAGTCACTGTCACATGGAATGCAGCAGGAACCGGTCATGTAAAGGTGAATTACACAAATGGAAGCGGATGTGCGGCAACAAGTCAGTATGATTTGCCAGTGACAATAAATGCCCGGCCTTCAATTTCAATAACAGGATCGACTTCAGTGTGTGCTAATTCGACAGGTCATGTTTATACCACTCAGTCAGGTATGACTAATTATACCTGGACTGTTTCAGGGGGGGCAGTTACAGCCGGAGGCGGATCAACCAACAATACAGTCACTGTCACATGGAATGCAGCAGGAACAGGTCATGTAAAGGTGAATTACACAAATGGAAGTGGATGTGCGGCTACAAGTCAGTATGATTTGCCAGTAACAATAAATGCCCGGCCTTCAATTTCAATAACAGGATCGACTTCAGTGTGTGCCAACTCGACAGGTAATGTATATACCACCCAGTCAGGTATGACTAATTATACATGGACCGTTATTGGAGGTACAATTACAGCCGGAGGCGGATCAACCAATAATACAGTCACAGTCACATGGAATGCAGCAGGAACCGGTCATGTAAAGGTGAATTACACAAATGGAAGCGGATGTGCGGCTACAAGTCAATATGATCTACCAGTTGAAATCAAACCATTAGCTTCAATACAGCAACAGCCTGTAAATGCTGTGATTATTCTTGGCCAGAATGCCACTTTCTCAGTTTCTGCGACAGGTTCAAACCTTCTATATCAATGGCAAATTTCGCAAACAGGCTCTAATCCATGGGAGGATATTATAGATGCAAATTCTGCTGAGTTAATAATTCAAAATCCTCCTGTAAGCAATTCTGATTTTTACAGGTGTCATATTACTTCTGATTGTAATGATATAAACACTAATGCTGTGAAAATAGTGTTTGAAACTGATTACCTGCAAGGACTGGAAATACCGGATCCTGACCGATCCATTGACATATCTAAAGTAGTCGGTACAACAGAAGCAACGGTTTCTATCACTCAAATGGGTGGTGCAGCCATTAACATACCCATATTTACCTCACCCGGAACAGCCGGACTATCTCCTTCTCTATCTATATATTATAACAGTCAATCGGGAAACGATGTATTGGGATATGGATGGCATATCAGTGGTACTGCCCAGATCACAAGGACAGGACAAAATATGTTCTATGACAATGCTGTAACGAGTCCGGATTTCACGCTTTCCGACAGGTTTACTCTCGATGGTGAAAGATTACTGGTTTCAGGTGGAACTTACGGAGAAGCTAATTCAGTATACTTCACGGAGACATCTCGTTTTGCACGAGTAACCGCATACGGATCAACAGGAGGAGGTCCATTATATTTCAAGGAAGAAAGAAAGGATGGAAAGATAATTGAATACGGAAATTCTGTTGACTCAAGAATGATTCCGGATGGGATTATCAATCATGTATATTCATGGTTAATCAATAAAGTTATTGACAATAATGGCAACTATATCGAATATGTTTATTCTAATGAATATGGAGAGTACTGGTTGAGCAGTATAAATTATACCGGAAATTCTGGTGAGGCGTTAAATCCATATAATTCCATTGAATTTTATTACACGAACAGGACCGCAGATATGTCGGGAGATTATATTAATGGCGGATATATTCCATTTACGAAACTACTCTCACAAATATCTGTTATTTGTGAAGGAACGGAAGTCAGAAAATATGAATTCAGATATACAGACAATTTGTATTCAAAGTTGGTAGAGATTATTGAGTCTGACAATAGTGGTAATAATTATAATTCTGTAATAATAAACTGGGGAGACAACGGTGACTTAACCGCAGGGGATCAAATAAATTTCATAAATAACCCGGCAGAAAAGATTATGGCTATCGGAGATTTTAATGGCGATGGTTTTGAAGATTTAGTAACATGGTGTGAAAGTATGTCGTGGGTAGGATGGTCTCTTTATATCAATGATCAAAATGGATCCTTTCAAAGAACAGATCATGGATATCAAAGTATTGAGAACATATATGATACTGAATATAGTTATCTTTTAAATTCTGTGCAGGATATGAATGGTGATGGATATGATGATGTCTTTTTCAGCTCTGCCAGTGGTGACACATTATTTGTTTATAATGGTGATCCCGAGAATGTTTTAGACTTTTACCCATATAATTTTTGTTCTATAAGTAATTTGACCCATTTTTACCCGGGAGATTTCAATGGTGACGGTATAGGAGAGGTGCTTCTTATAGGTTCCAACGGGGCTAAAATTCATTCTTTTACACCAAATAACGACTGGAGTTTGACTTTACCGGCAGGGTCAGACTACAGGATGGTAGACTTTGACGGCGATAGTAAATCCGATCTGCTTGTTTTAACCGGAAACGGTTATAAACTGGTTGAATTTCTTTATGATGCCGGATCAAACCAATACTCAATAACGACTTGTACATTTTCAGGTGGACCTTTAAATAGTTCTACTATAGATAATATGTTTGAAGGTGATTTTAACGGAGACTCTAAGACAGACTTTCTATATTTTGGCAGTCCTGATTGGTACCTTATAAACTCCAGCGGGATATCCTATCTATTTGATGATACAGAAAACTGTGCAATGCTTCTTGGATTTGATCCATTTTCATCTTCGGACGGCGAATCTCTATTTGTCAGAGACATTAATAATGATGGTAAATCCGATATTGTTGAAATCTCCCCACATTATGGCGGTTCGCATGTTCTTGGAATAAAAATGCGTTTCCATATCAGCAAGGGTAATACTTTTAAGACTGAGGCTGATACAATTTTTGGATATACCTCACTCTATGAAACTGATGATTTTTTGTTTGGTAGTTTCGATGGTGGCGGCCTCATGAATTGTCTGTTTCTGAAGAATAAAATATTCAAACTTAAAGATAATGACAGAACAAATTTAGTGGAATCGATAATTAACGGGCTTAATTACAAAACAGAGTTTGCATATAACAACAGTGTTCTGCAGGATTGGTCTCTTAGCCGGCAAAATCTGGTAACATTACTGTATAAACCATATAAGCACTTTGTAGTAGACTCCATAATTTACACCGGAAGTGATGATATTCAAAAATCCATACATTATACATTTGCCAATCCTTTTTACCATCTTGAAGGAAAAGGATTTCTTGGTTTTGCAAACCGGATATTAACCGATAATATTACAGGTTTCACAAATACATATAATTATAATGCAGATGAAAACTATATGTATTCCTATCCCCTGGAACTTGCAAGTACAGACGGGACCGGGGAGGATTTTAGTCAAACAGAATATGTTTTTTCAAACAAAACATACGGTTACGGGAGCTTTTTTCCATATGCCTCACAGGTAATCTCCAAAGACCTGCTGCATAATGTTACCGATACAACACTGTATTATTATGATTCGTATGGTAATGATACACTGACAATCCTCAGGCAAAATGGAGAGGCTTTAACAACAACCCGTAATGAGTTCATCCAAAAAGGTTCGTGGTGCCCGGCACGAATCAGTAAATCAACCATTACCAGGACTGACTACGGGGATAATCCTCAATATCAAAGGTTCTCAGAATATGGTTATGATAACTATGGCAGAGTAATAAGATCTGCCGTATATGTTAATCTGGCAGATTCCCTGAGCATTAACATGACCTATAACAATTTTGGAAATATTATATCGAAAACAACAAGCCCTGCAGATGGCAACAACAGGATTGAAGAATATGAATATGATACAAAAAACAGGTTTATAACAAGTTATACCCTGGGAAATTTAACAAATACAAAAACTTATGAACCCTCAACCGGGGCATTATTAAGTGAAACGTTCCCCAACGGTTTGGTAAAAACATTTGAATATGATGGTTTTGGAAGGCAGACAAGAGCAGAGTTGTCTGATAATCAATACATAACTTCCGAATATGAATGGGGCATAGATACTCCTGCAGATGCAATATTTTCAATAACCCGGTCGGATGGTATAACGGAGAGTGTAACCTATTATGATGATTCAGGAAAGGGAATCCGGAACCAGACTGTCGGATTTGACGGGGATGAGATACTTGTTGATAGACAATATTCTCCCCGTGATAAAATAATTAAAGAAAGCAATCCTTATTTTACAGGTAATACTCCCTTGTGGAATGAATTTTCATATGATACGCTGGGAAGACCTGAGTCGGTTTATGTGAATGGAAGCAGCCTGGATTATTCTTATAACGGCAGTACAACTACTGTCAGCAAAACGGTTGGCGCTACCAGCCGTAACTATTCTCAAATTTTTAATGGTATCGGGCAGATAATATCGACATCACAGAATAATAAGACGCTTGGCTTCTCTTATAATAATACCGGGCAGCTGATTTCTGTAACTCCTCCATCAACGGGTACATCTTTGAGTTATACTTACGATTCGCGTGCCATGCTGACCGAAGCGACTGATCCTGATATGGGAGAACATAAGTATAACCATAATGCTCTTGGCGAACTGATCCGTTTTGAAACTGCAAAAGGCGATGAGGATTCGATAATCTATGATTTCATCGGAAGAGATTCAATAAGGATAAGGGAAAACGGAAATACCACTTACACCTACTATCAATCCGGAACAGGGAAAGGAAAATTAAGCCAGGTAAGCAGTTCATACGGATTTAAGAAATATTCATACGACCTCTACGGAAATATCACCAGGAAGTGTGACAGCATTTCGGCCCAAGAATCTTTCCCGTTCAATTATCAATATGATGATCGCGGAAGGTTGTATAAAATGACTTATCCCGGAGGATTTGCGGTCACATACCACTATAACGGGAACGGCTATCTTGAGTATATCAAAAGGGCAAGTGATAACAGTGTTATCTGGCAATGTAATTCCATGAACGAGTTCGGGAGTATCACCCATTACTCGATGGCAGCAGGCAATATTGTCGTGAACAGGTCTTATGATGAATATGGACTACTGACCGAAATCAAAACAAGTACAGGAGCAACCACAAAGCAATGGTTTGAATACTCCTTTGATGCAAATACAGGTGATCTCAACTGGAGGAAAGATAAAAACAGGAGCCTAACGGAAAACTTCGGGTATGATGTGTTTGATCAGTTGAAATGGGCAAAAGCTACGGGTCAGGACAGCCTGTTAATGACCTATGACGATATCGGCAACATAACTTATAAATCAGGAGCAGGCGATTATTATTACAATCCCACCCGTGTTCATGCAGTAGATAGCATTGCCGGAAGTCAAAACATGAACAGGCAGAACATTACATATACATTTTTCAATAAACCTCAATATATTGCAAACGATACAGACTCGCTTGTTTACACATACAATGTGGCAGATGAAAGGATCAGGGCGGTTCACTACAATAGTTCGGGGCAGATCATCAGGACAACCTGGTATGCAGGGACATACGAGAAAGTGATTGAAGGCTCTGTTACAAAACATTATTATTACATAAATTCACCTGACGGCCCGGTAGCCCTCGCGATAGGTGAAGGAGCAGGAACGCCTGTGATTTATTATCTTTGTAAAGACCATCTCGGATCAATAACAGGGATCATGGAGAATGACGGCGATATGCTTGAGGAATACAGTTACGATGCATGGGGCACACGAAGAAATCCGGTCGACTGGTCGTATTCCAATGTATCTGCTCCAACATACACTCAGCATGGTTTTACGGGACACGAGCATCTGGATATGTTTGAGCTTATTCATATGAATGGCAGGGTATACGATCCCGAAATTGCACGGTTCCTCAGTCCTGATCCGGTTATTCAGGATCCTTACAGTATATTCTCTTACAACAGGTATAGTTATTGCCTGAATAACCCATTGAAGTACACAGACCCATCGGGTTATAAAGAGGCAGAAATCGAACCTGAATTGATATGGACGAATCCAGGGTGGTTGAAATATGCAGATCCAACCCATCAGAATAATTACTTTGATTACTTAGAATCCTTAGGAGGAGGAGGCGGTGGAAGCAGTGGAGGTATAAATTATGGGAAACCAGGAGAAGGGGAAAATGGTGCCGGTTTGGGTAGTGTTTATTATGATCACATAAGTGGAACCTACAGATTTACCACAGACGGAAATCGTGAACTCACGCGTGAACAATTAATTTTATATTTTAAACTACTAATGAATCCCCAATCCACTGGGGGTGACCTGACTTCTTCGTTTAATAATTACATTTCATCTACACAACAGAGATTTACAGGAGTGGGAGATATAATAGATAAGACATTATCTGGTCCATCTGCATATGCTGCAAAACTTTATTATTTCTATCAGGTTAATATGCATGATAAGTCACTAAATCCTAAAGATGATGCTCAGAGCCCCTTTTATCGTGGTGGTTATTATAATGGTCGCTATATGAAGGCAGAAGATTTCGGAAATTACAATTATGGAGTAGCTGCAAGGTCTTTAGGAATAAGTTTAGGAGACGCACTATGGGGAGCTGGAGCAGCAACGTTTATAATAAAAGGGTCAAGTCATACTTGGTGGAATGTTTTAGGTCTCTTTGATGAATGGAACGATTCTAAAATGATAATTAGGGGATATCTTCAGTTAGACAAAAAATAACTTTGTTATGAAAAAATTAATAGTAATTGTGATATTATTATTTATTGCAGTAGGAGCATTTATTTTTCTTTTAAGTAAAAACACAAAGCCTTTCAATCCTAAGGAAAGAAATAAAATAGTATTTAAGACATCTCCAATAAGTATTCAGGATTCTATAGTAGCGATACTGCCATATCTTAAAAGAATGCCTGAATATAATGCGGATTGGGTGAATTATTCGGTTTCTGATTCAAATGAGTTATACTTAAATTTTAAAAATAATGGTAACCTTAAATCTTTGTTGTCTGAATGTGATACGACATTTAGTTGGCTAACAAGACCTGAAAAGAAAAGATTTTTGCAATTAGCAATATATCTAAATAATAATTACATGTTCAGATGTGATTATTATAAAAGTTCCAATTATATTGAATTTATTTATAGAGATTTTAAAAATGCTGGAGATTATCACTCAGACTTGTTGCGATTTGTTACAATAGGTAAGTCATTGCAATCTTTTGATAAAAATAGATATCAAATATTAGATGTAAAAGGACAGCTTGTTCTCTATGCTTACAAAGACGCCAAAATATGGGAGGAAGCAAAATAGCACAACATGTTTAGGTTTGTTACTCAAGGCATCTAGTACGAATATGAAAACTAACCACCGCCCGGTTCCAAGAGGTATCCGGGCGGTATTGGATTGATTCTGCGAGGGAAGAATTCTGGCGCTATTTTCTTTTATTCAGCAGGAGGCGTTGGAGGTGGTTGGTTTGGAGTGCGAAAGCCGGAAGCCCTGACCACATTTAGCCGGTCAGATATTCATTAATCTAAAATGTTTGAGAACAATTAGTTACATCCGGACAGGTATGGTCAATCTTCTTCGGCTAAGAGTGATTAGGGGCATTGGCTTTTTAGTTATGGCCAGGCAGTAAAAACAACCTGGTATGCAGGAACATACGAGAAAGTTGTTGAAGGTTCAGTGACAAAACACTATTACTATATTGTTGCTCCCGACGGTCCAGTAGCCCTCGCGATAGGTGAAGGAGCAGGAACGCCTGTGATTTATTATCTTTGTAAAGATCACCTGGGTTCGATAACAGGAATAATGAACAGTTCAGGAACAATACTTGAGGAGTATAACTATGACCCATGGGGCAGGCGCCGTAATCCAACGAACTGGACTTATACAGGTGTCTCAACGCCTGCGTATACGAATCGTGGTTTTACAGGACACGAGCATCTGGATATGTTCAGTCTGATACACATGAATGGTAGAATATATGATCCCGAGATTTCAAGATTCCTGAGTCCTGATCCGGTAATACAAGATCCATATAGTATTTTCTCTTACAACAGGTATAGTTATTGCCTCAATAATCCGCTGAAATATGTAGATCCTTCAGGATTGGTTATTAAACGTCCGGAAGAATTTGAATGGCAGGATTTTGGCTGGATTTATTCTTTAATGGACAGGGTTACACCAAGCGGTGATGGTGGCGGAGGTGGCGGAGGTTCTTCCTGGGTAAATTCCTATTTAGACTATGTTCATGCCTGCTTCGAAAATGGATACGAATCATCAACATCAGAGTTTAACTATGAGGTTAACAAACAAACAGGCTCTCCTGGCTACAATGGCTCAGTTACTATTCAGACCGGAATTATAGACTATTACACTTTTACCAGTATTGATGGAGGAAAAACCTGGAATCAGGGGAATTATATAAATTCTAAACCAATTTATTCCACCATATCAGTTGCCTCTGGCGGTTCGGGTGTAGATTTTTCATTAGCAAGAATGTATTTGCATTTTCAAGTTGGAGGAAGAGAACCAATGATAATAAATGCATCATCTATCGATTTTACCGGAACTTCTCAAAAGCAACTTGGGCTAACTGGTATGAAGGTAGGTGATCAAAGGAGCGTGAATTTATTTAAATCTGGCATTAACTCAAATTCATTGGCATTTGGCAAGGTAGAGATGATATATAGAGGCAATAATCAATTCTCAGTTCTTCCAAATATGTTTGACTTTAATATCGAATGGCAAAATGGTTTTTCAGCAAGAAATGTTGGGACAGTTTTAGGTGCAGTTGGTAATTATAATATTATTCCAACAGTTATATCAAGAACGCCAATACCTACTTTAGTTCCTATTTTATTTGGAGGTCCATACAATGTTATTTTTAATGGTACTACAACTATACCAAGGTAAAAAACATACAATGAAGAAGTTTATATATATTTCCATCATACTAATTTCAATAATCACAAGTTGTAAGAGGTTTCCAGATCTAGGAAATGGATATCAGTTAGATTATAATGGCATGAATGACATTTCAATTCTTAAGTGCTTAAAAGAAGGAGATGCTCCAACGGTTTTTATTCGTGGACATGTTTTAGATTATGCATTTGATTCAATTTTTATTATTGTGGCAGAACGCCCAAGAGATAGCGTTCCAGGCATAAAAACAATGACACAACCCAATTATAATGAAGCCTTTGAACAAAGTACTTTTCAGCAATATTGGATAATTGATAAAACGAAAGAATCCGTATTTGATGAAAGAATAAAAATTTATTCAAATGTATATGGGCCTTATATAAAAGATACTTATTTAATAAAAAAGGATGAATTGGGAATATCTGACAATTTAAAACTCAAAACAGAATAATTTTAAAATGCATTACCAATTGAAAAGAAGTGTTGTACACTTATTGCCTTAATAATCCGCTGAAGTATATTGATCCGAGCGGGTATAAGTTTTTAAAAAGAATAATGCAACTGTTCAGAAGGAAAAACAAAGAGCAACCAAGATACTATGAGAATGAATTTTTTGATGAAGAATCCGGTGGGGGTTATATGCCAATTGGTAGTGGATTTAGCTATATTCCCCAGTTAACCTTTCAGGGAGGTATTCCATTTATTACAGGATATGATATCTATGGAGGAACACTGCCAGATGTAGTTATTAAGAGTGATAGAAATAACTTAAATACAACTTCCAATTTTACATATACAAACCATGCATTTACATTTTCAGATGTTGCCTCTTCGGGGGGGCTTACTTGGAGCGAAGCTAAAGCACACTATCAATTTGGTGAAGGAACTCCAGTACATGTTCAATTAAGTTCACTCGACTTGAGTAAAGTATCTATGGCTGATTTCAATGAAAGAGGTTTAGCAACGATACGACTTGATACAAGGCATTTCTCAAGCACTAATGACGCATTAGTTCATGGTACAATTACTTTACAATTGATACCAGGCACTAATCAAGCAAAAATAGCTCTCAATTCAGGACGAGACAGCTTTGATAATTGGATAAACAGTGTGGCGGTATGAGAAGAAGTCTTGTAAGGAAAAGCGTAAGCTGCAATCACCATATCTCTTCCCGGGAAAGAAGTCGGGCGATATGATCTGTAAGATAGTTGAATCAGTAAAGAGCATCCACCCGGAGTTAAAAGACAGCCGTCATATCCGGGCAAACGTTCTGATGAACTGGCTTAAGACTAATAACATAAGGCAGGTACAGTACATGGCAGGACACAAGAGCATACGGAGTACGGAGAGTTACCGGGGGCAGGATCTGACAGACCTGACAAAGCAGCTTGAACTGTTCCATCCGCTTAAATGAAAACGGTATTGTTATTTGATGCAACGAGTTAAAGAACTACTTTTGAAGTAAGATTATGAAAATGGAAGGCGATATCTCTTTGTTTTTGGCCATAGAAAAAATGATGCAGGAGAGAATGTTTTTGCATCAGGGAAAGCTGGTTGTAAAAGATGTTGATCTTGCAGGAATATATGATGTAAAGATAAGCGATCTCAGGGCAAGAATAAGTAAAAACAGAACACGCTTTCCTTCTGATTTTATGATAGAAACAAGCAAAGGAGAATATGCGTTAACGGAACCCGGTATCCTTATGCTGGGAGGCCTGTTAAGAAGTGATAGAGCGAGAAGAGCACATATGCAGTTTATCGAGTATTTTGTTCACCTCCTGCATGAGAACGGAGTGTCAGTTCTTGACTTAATAAAAACTAGTGGCAATGAACTTTGAACAGTTAATAAAAGCTTTTGAACAGGCTAATGAATACTTGCAGGAAAAAGAGCTGTCTCTGCAGTTAACCAGTCGCTTACAATACGTAACTGGCTGTTTGGTCATTACATTGTGGAATATGAGCAAAGTGGAGAGGACCGGGCAAAATATGGAGAGAAGCTTTTAAATAGCCTGTCACGGAAACTACAGAATAAAGGAATAAAAGGGGTGTCCATAACGAACATCAAATTATGCAGGCAGTTCTATATAACGTATCCTCAAATTGGTCAGTCACTGCCTGACCAATCTCTAAGGAAGTCATTATCTGAGAAATTCGGAGGTGATAACAAGAGCGGTGAAAAAGGCATAGATGGAGCGATAATACTGACCAGGTTATCATTTACGCACATCATCGAGTTGCTTAAGATAGAAGATCCTCTGAAAAGACTTTTTTATGAAGTTGAGACATTAAATGGTAACTGGTCGGTAAGGGAGCTGAAACGGCAGACGGGTAGCTTATTATATGAACGCACCGGGTTATCAGTTGATAAAAAAGGCTTGCTGCAGACTGTAAATAAAAAGGCTGTTCCTGCCAGGAAAGAAGATATAATCAGGAATCCATACATTTTTGAGTTCCTGGGCTTGCCACAAAAAGATGAAGTGAGTGAAAGCAACCTGGAAATGGCATTACTGGATCACCTGCAGGAGTTCCTGATGGAACTTGGTAACGGGTTCTGCTTTGAGGCTAGGCAGAAACGAATAACTGTCGATAATGAGCATTTTTACATCGATCTTGTCTTTTATCACAGGATCCTGAAATGTCATGTACTGATAAACCTTAAGATCAGGAAGTTCGTTCATACTGATGTCGGGCAGATGAATTTTTACCTGAACTACTACCGGGAGAATGAAATGTATGACAGTGATGATTTACCGATAGGAATATTGCTTTGCACTGACAAGGATGAAGCAACTGTAAAATACGCTATCGGTAACATTGATAATAAAGTCTTTGTATCCCGGTATAAAGTTGCACTACCCTCAGAGAAAGAGTTAGAGCAGTTTATAATGAGAGACAAAAAAGTTCTTGGAATGTAGCCCGCTGCTCCCCACGCTGTGCCCTTCTGTAATTTTTTCCGTCATGCCCGAAAAAATTACCCTAAGCTACATTAATCCCGATACATCGGGACGGCATTATAGGCGCTGCAAAGAGATCTCCCGGTAAGAAAGAAGCTTTGTGATGCAGGCCTATAATGTGTCACTATGTTAAATAGCCGCTCAGGCTAACCCGCTCACCAGTAAGAGAACTCCCGGAACAACCGAGCAATTATCGGTAGTTGACTTAAAACTTTGGCTTAGTCAAGATAGCTTCCGCCCCCTGCGCAGTCAAGGTCAGGCCCTTCGGGTTCCTGGAAAAACCTTTTTTGTTTTCAACTGTCCCGCTATCTATCGGGATTAATGGTAAAAAACTTTTTGCCGGAAACCTTGACACTTCCCATCCCGCTCGCTATGTCTGTATCTAAGCCAAAGTTAAACCATAGTGGAAAAGCCAGTGGCCTTGACCATAGTTAGCCGGATAGTATTGACCACCAAAAGCCGGAGTTAAATGCCTGTTGTATAGTTATATATGTTAATTGTAATCTGGCCGGCAAAATGTGGTCAAGATGACCGGCTTTTGCATTAATGTTCAAATACATAGACCTGTTCACGTAAGGTGAAAATTAAAATATTTTGAACAAACTTTTTGATATTATATTTATGTTCAATATATTTGTGTGTTCACGATACGTGAACAAATATAAATATTGAACAACAATGAAAGAAAATTTAATATATGCGGCAATAGATGAAATACTTAAAGAGCATAATATCAATGCTTTTTGGGAGAATCTCGATATCCCTGAAATTGATGGAACCCTGATGATAAATTATAAAGGCAATAAGCAAAAGTTCTATGTCGAACTTAAAAAGGAACTTAGGAATTTCCAACTTGATAAAATATTTAAACTGAAGGAGCAATATAAACCATTGTTGGTAATAGCTGAAAATCTGTTTCCTGATATAAAGGATATTCTATGTGACCACGGAATAGGTTTCATTGATCTCAAAGGGAATATTAATATTGAAACAGAAAAATTTCTTATTAAAATTGAAGGTAATAAACAGAAGCGAATTCAACTTGAGAAATATGGAAGAGCTTTTACAAAGGCTGGACTTAAAGTAATTCTATTATTCTTATTGGATGAAAAGAAAATAAACAATACATATCGGGAAATTGCTAAGGATGCTGGTATTGCCATTGGTAATGTAAAACTTATACTTGAAGGACTAATTGAAGGGGGATATGCGCTCAGAAAGAATGAAAAGGAGCTGAAATTAGTAAATAAAAAAGAATTACTTCAAAAATGGGTCACTGCATATAATGAAAAACTGAAACCAAGCCTACTTCTTGGCAATTTCAGGTTTTTAAACCAAAAGGATTTTAACAACTGGAAGAATTTGAATATTGATTATACCAAGACTATATGGGGAGGTGAGGCTGCGGGCAATATCTTTACCGGTTATCTTATACCGGAAATATTAACTCTCTATACGGATGAAAAAAAGTTAGATATTGTAAAGAATTATCGATTAATACCTGATATTGAGGGTAATATTAAGGTATTTCAAAAATTCTGGCACCTGAAAGACAATATGAACCTAATTCCATACTTAATTGCTTATGCAGACCTAATTGCAACAAATGACAGACGATGCATCGAAACAGCACAGAAAATTTATGACCAATATCTTACAAATACCATTAAATAAGATTAGACAGGAAGGTAATTACAAAGAATTACTTGAAGCACTTGAAAGGGGATTCAATAAATTTAATATTGACTTTTACCTGGTGGGAGCTACGGCAAGAGACGTGTGGATGCAAGGTGTTCATGACACTCTACCAAGAAGAGCTACCAGTGATATAGATTTTGCTATCATGATAAATGATAGCGTCATATTTAACGAACTAAAGGACTATCTAATAAAGGAAAAAGGATTTGTCCCATACCATGATAATGCATTCGTTTTAATCTGGAAGGATAAAACACAAGTCGACCTTATTCCATAGATCAACAATTCAAGGTATGTACACTTGCGGGGATTGTTATCCTGAAATTAATTGCCTGGGATGACAGGCCGGAGATGAGAGGAAATGACGTTTATGATATTGCTGAAATAATTAAGAATTACTTTCATTTTAATTCTGAAGCAATATGGGAACACCATAGTGACTTATTTACGGATGATAATGAACTGGATGAGATTGCAGCTCAATACTTGGGACGAGAAATTGGAAAAATCATCTCAGGAAATCAAAGATTAATTGAGAGAATTAAAGGCATCCTCCAAAAAAGCCTTAATGAAGATGATTCTAATGCCTTGGTTGAAATATTAGCTAGTGAATCTGATGAAACACTCGACTTCTCTAAAAGTATAATTTCTCATATCCTGGCTGGATTAAATGAAATAAACCTGTAAGTTCTTGACTTACAGATTTAATTTCTTCTCTTTTGTGAGATTTGATTCTCTGATTCTTGTTATTAAAAACGTCCCATTATTTATTTCATTAAAATAGCGGAGGGAATATCTAAACACAAAAAAAAGCAACCTGCAACATGCAACATTTTTAATCCCTTACCACTCCCCTCGCTCCTCTCCCCGGAAATACATTTTCATCCAGAGTGCCTTCATTAACCACAACAACTCCATTCACATTTACATAATGAATTCCTATTGAATACTTTGCCGGCTCTGTAGTTAAAGAAATTTAGATCTATTTAAAAATAAAATTGGCTCCCAGATAAACATGATATAACTTTGTCAGGTTTTATCCGATAATCTTATAATATGAAAGTTGTTGACATCACTCCCGACACCGAACATATCTATTTCTGCTGCCTCGAGGAATGGTCTGAAGACATGAAAGAAGCGGGAGACCAGAAGCAGAAATGGTATAACATAATGAAAGAGAAAGGCCTGAGAGTAAAACTCGTTCAGGATGATAATGGGATATTTGCAGGTATGATCCAGTATGTCCCAATCGAGTATTCGACCTTTACGGGAAAGAACTTATATGTGGTCCTTTGTATATGGGTACATGGTCATAAACAGGGCCGCGGCGATTACAGGAAACAAGGAATGGGGAAAGCCCTTCTGAAAGCTGCTGAAGAAGATGTAAAACAGCTTGGAGCAGACGGACTTGTAGTATGGGGACTCATAATACCTGTTTTTATGCGTGCATCATGGTTCAGAAAACAGGGATACAAAACTATTGACAAAACCGGTATTATGCGAATGCTGTGGAAGCCATTCAATGAAAAGGCAACACCCCCTAAATTCATGAAAATCTTAAAGAATCCTGTTAAAGGAGAAGGAAAAGTAAATGTGACTATGTTCAGAAATGGCTGGTGTCAGACAATGAATATAGCCTGCG
>Ga0315539_1001739_pt1 | contig 15969 bp, 14 predicted proteins | sample SalMarSW160150MG_FD_203097 | JGI IMG/M metagenome (GOLD analysis project Ga0315539, IMG submission 203097) | Salt marsh sediment microbial communities from the Plum Island Ecosystem LTER, Massachusetts, United States - Salt Marsh Sediment SW1601-150 ... | reverse complement strand
CTCCGCCTAAAGTCTCGATTCCCAGAGAGAGGGGAGTAATGTCCAACAAAATCACGTCTTTTGCTTCTCCGGATAAGATTCCCCCCTGAATAGCTGCTCCGACGGCCACCACCTCATCCGGATTGACACCCTTATGAGGTTCCCTGCCGAATAGATTCTTCACCACCTCTTGAACTTTGGGCATCCTGGTCTGCCCACCGACTAAGATAACCTCGTTTATGTCCTCAGGAGACAACTTGGCATCCGCCAATGCCTTTTTGCAGGGTCCCACAACTCTCTGGACCAAATCATCCACCAATTGCTCCAGTTTCGCCCGGGTCAAGGTCAAATCCAAGTGTCGTGGTCCGCTGGAATCTGCGGTGATGAAGGGCAGATTTATATTGGTCTGCAGGGTGGTGGAAAGCTCACACTTTGCTTTTTCTGCCGCTTCCTTCAATCGCTGCAGCGCCATCGAATCTTTTCTGAGATCAATTCCATATTGTCTCTTGAACTCATCCGCCATCCAGTCGATTACTCTTTGATCGAAGTCGTCCCCACCCAGATGAGTATCCCCATTGGTCGACCTCACCTCGAACACGCCTTCGCCCAGCTCCAGAATGGAGACATCAAAGGTTCCCCCACCCAGATCGAAAACCGCAATCTTCTCGTCTTTCTTTTTCTCCAGACCATAGGCCAAGGAGGCTGCAGTGGGCTCGTTAATGATTCTCAAAACTTCCAATCCGGCGATCCTGCCTGCATCCTTGGTGGCTTGTCTCTGGGAATCATTGAAATATGCGGGAACCGTGACCACCGCCTGAGTCACCTTCTCACCCAAATATTCCTCTGCGGTCTTTCTCATGGACTGCAATATCATGGCAGAGATTTCAGGAGGAGCGTAATCCTTATCCCCTATTTTCACCCGCACGTCTCCGTTGGGAGCTTCCACGATTTTGTAGGGGACCAACTTCTCTTCCTCAAGAACCTCCTGATGCCTTCTACCCATGAATCTCTTTATGGAGAACACCGTATTTTCAGGGTTGGTGATGGCCTGCCTTTTCGCCACCTGCCCCACCAACCTCTCGCCGGTCTTGGTGAATGCCACGACCGACGGAGTAGTCCTCATTCCCTCCGGATTTGCTATAACTTTGGCTTCACCTGCCTCCATAACTGCCACGCAGGAATTGGTCGTTCCTAAATCTATTCCGATTACTTTTGCCATTTATGTTACCTCCTGATTTCGAATCGAACCTGTACTTAATAACTTAAAGGGTCTAATGTTTTTTCTTCACTTCGTTGAACGGTCTCGTTTATGTCGAAAAATTCTAACCAAATACCAACAGCAATAATCGAACCTAAATGTATCCCGTTAAGGGCTAGACTTTCTGGAATCTCTGAATTCTTGATTTGTCCGTCGCCAAACACAAAGGCGTCGTGGACGGGGTCATTTCTCTTCAGCATCACTTCAAATGTCTTTCTAATCTCCTTTGGTCCTTTTTCTGGATGATTCTTGTACCACCATTTCATAACGAGCTCTTTAGCCCGTATAGGGTTTGTCCCCAAATTCCATATGGTAATAGGGATTTCGAATCCTTGGCTGGAATGACTCGGTCGTCTAACCTGGATGTCTATAAGCGGACTGATCCTGGTTTCATAGTCTTTGACCATGACGTCTGCCATTCTTTTGGTATCATCTGCTAGTCTTTTTGTATGTCGCATGTATTTAAATGTAACCACCACCAATGCAACTGCGATGACTATGCTTGTTATGTTTAAAATCATTTGCCTATCTTTTAGAATAAAACGTCGCGGTTGCTTCAGAACGCCTTGCCCGGGCTGTCAGGTACACAGCTCTTTTTTCACACTCTCCCAATTTTCGGTCTTCCCCTCTTCCACTTCCTTTTTCCCCTTTTTCCAAGCTGACATAAGCTTCTTGTCTTTAAGAACTTCTTCTGTCGCCTCCCATTCTTCCTTTTCCTGAAGGAACTTCATGAAGGTAATAGTCTCTTTCAACTTTTCTTCAGGCAAACTGTCCAGTAGTTCTTTGGCCACTTTTTTGATAGTACTCATGAGTTCTTCTCCTCCTTCGGCTTTCCTTTGGAAACCACCACCTTTGAGGCCCTCAGTAGTCTATCGTTGAGCATATATCCTTTGCTAATCTCATCCATTATGATTCCTTCTTCGTATTCATCACTTTCCGCCTGGGTGACCGCCTCGTGAAAGTTTGGATCAAAGGGCTTGCCCAAAGCCTCGATTTCTTTTAAGCCTTCTTTGGTCAGAATCTCCTTCATATGACTATGAATAAGCTCCACTCCTTTATGAAAGCTCTCATAATCATCTGACGTTTTTTTGGAAATCCCGCCTTTGGCGGGGGCAGAGTCCAGAGCGCGCTGGAAGTTGTCCAACGTGTCCAGAAGCTGGAGCATTAAGTTCTCATTAGCATTCTTGATCAGATAGCCGAATTCTTTGGCCATCCTCTTTTTGTAGTTGTCAAACTCTGCTGCTAATCGGAGGAGCCTGTCCTCCAACTCTTTGGCTTGCTCCTCGCTTTTGGCAAGTCTTTCCTTTAAGAGATCAATCTGAGTCGGTTCTTTCGCCGGCTCTTCGGCTTTCTCAACTACCTCCAGCGGCCCGTCCGGACTTTTATCTTTTTTCTTTTTTTCTTTTCCGGTCGGGTGAGATTCTTTGGATTGTCTCTTGTCTTCGTGCAATTGAATATCTCCTCCTTGATTTTCTTTTGACAGGAGCAGCCTCTCCCCTTACACCACAGACGGTGATGCTACTTGGACAGGATATCGCTCAAAAGCTTGGCAGTGTAATCCACCAGCGACACCAGCTTAGCGTACCTCATTCGGGTAGGGCCTATTACGCCTATGGTTCCTGCTACTTTCCCTGCCTTGTAGGACGAGGTAACCAGGCTGCAAGATTGCATCTCCCCCCTTTCCATCTCCTTGCCTATGGTGATGGTGATTCCATTCTTAATTCCCTTAGCTGAGACCAGCTCAGCCAAAATCCTTTTTTCCTCGATGAGCTCTATCAAGCTTCTCAGTTTGTCCCTGTCCTTGAATTCAGGCTGATCCACGATGTTGGTGGTTCCTCCCAGATGAACCTGTTCGGTCTCGGGAAAATTCAAAAGATTCTCGCTCGACTCCAGAAAAACCCTGATCAATTTTGGATCAGCAGTCGAAACCTCCTTTAACCTCTGCTCCATGGAACCCTTGATCTCTCCGAGAGTCAGCCCGCACAGTCTCTCATTCAAGATGCTCGCTGTTTTTTCCAACGTCTCGGTTTGTAGGCTGGATTCCGCTTCGAGCAAAACTGTCCTGATCAACCCATGTTTTACCGCCATGACCACCAGAATTTTCTTCTCTGCCACCGGGATCAAATTGATGCGGGACAGAACGCCCTGGTCGAATCGGGGTGCAATGGTCACACCCAGCTGATTGGAAATCAATCCCAGAACTCGAGAGGTTTGATCCAGAAGATCCTCCACCGCCGCATAATCGACCATTATCTCACTATTGATCTGTTTCTCCTCGGAAGAAGTCAATTCCTCCGGTTCTATCATGCTGTCCACATAGAGTCTATATCCCTTGTCCGTGGGAACTCTTCCCGCAGAGACATGGGGATGGGTGACCAAACCCATCTCCTCTAGATCCTGCATGGTATTTCTGATAGTGGCTGGACTTACCCCCAACTCGAATTTGCAGGCGATCAACCTGGAACCTACCGGCTTAGCTGTGGCTATGTAATAGTCAATCAAGGACTGAAGGACGGCCTTTTCCCTTCGGGTCAAATTCTCAAAAGCCATTTCTTTTCCTCATAAGTTTTTTGTATTCAGCAGATTAGCCTCTCCCTTAGCAGTTTGAACCCAAGAGTGCTAACCATTTGAGAAAATAGTCTGACTATTCTGCTTTGTCAAGCCTAAAATTGGAGAACGCTTTCACCATATAATAATTATTCGTAAGAATTCTGTGCAGGATTTGCGTTTTCATTGATATTGCTTCCACACCAAATATTTCTTAACTTTATTCAACTGAGCGCAAGGAGCAACAGATTCGTGGTATCTAACTGAGTTTGAATTGAGCGCCAGAATATCAACATGGATAAATCACGACATTTAAGGAAAGTGATCTCTGCCAGCCGCAGGGTGGATTTGGTCACCTTTTATCCTGATTATATGGTGGACAGGATGGAAGAGATCGGGACCGAAAACATTCACACATTGGTCGTTTGGACAAAGAACCCCAGAAACCTCCTTTCGCACCGGGGATTGAATAACTGTCTCAGAAAGACAGATCAAGTCTATGTTCTCTTGACCGTAACCGGACTCGGCGGAACTCCTCTGGAGCCTTCTGCTCCGAAGACGGAGGAGGTTTTTAGTCAACTCCCCGAGACTATCGATTTCATAGGATCGCCACAAAGGTTGGCTGTTCGATATGATCCTTTGATCGATGTGGTCTATAAGAGCAAAATCCATCTTTCGAATATTGACCCGCTTCTTTTTGACAGAGTTTTAGAGCAGGCATCTTTTTTGGGAATAAGAAGAATCATAGTTTCATATGTAACCTTGTATAAGAAGGTTCTTGAAAGGCTCAAGCGAAATGAATTCGAAATAGTGGATCACGACATGGAGGAGATCACGGATTTTATTAAGGACAAGATGATGCCGAGAGCGGAACGATTGGGAATGGAGCTTTCCACCTGCGTTCAGCCCCATCTCACCACCAGGGGTTGCATTGATGGAAACACATTGACTTCACTTCATCCGAAACAGGAACCATGCTCAAGGACAAAAGACAGAACTCAAAGGCCGACCTGTCACTGCACCAAATCCTACGACATCGGTCAATGGTTTTCCTGCTATCACAATTGCCTTTATTGTTATGGCAATCCGAAGCCACCGTAAGTCGAACTGCCGTCGAAGGGGCTCGTTCGAGAATGTATCCTGTTGTTGGGGGTACCCTTACCCCGCGACATGCGCACGCATCCATACGCATTTCTGGTTCGGGGTGAGGGCTAGTCCTCATCACACCCCCGGCGCGAGAAGGGCACACCGAGCCGACACTGAGGGACCTCTGCTTCGGCACGATCTACGAAAACGCATCAATTCTGTTTAGAAGATAGAAGAAACCGAAAGCATCGCTAAGGCGAGTAGACTCTGTGGGAAAATGCCCATTTGCAGAACCGCCCAGGTGGAGATAAGTAAGACTAACACTGAACCAAGCGGCAAAGATATAGGTTTAGCTTCCGGCACTGGCGGACGCATAAACATTATGACTACAACTCGCAGGTAGAAATAAACTGAAACCAGACTGTTCAAAACTCCTATTATAACCAGTCCAACAAAACCCGATTTCACCGCGGCACTGAAAATATAAAATTTCGCCATAAAGCCGGCGGTGGGAGGAAACCCTGCCAGAGAGAGCATAAAAAGCATCATGAAGACGGCCAGCCAGGGATGCCTTGTTCCCAAACCGGAATAATCGGCTAAATTCGTATTCTCCTCATCTTTTCTTCCCAATGCAATCACCACGGTGAATGCGCCGATGTTCATGAAAGTGTAAGCCAAAAGATAGAAGAGCGCGGAAGATACCCCGGCTTCCTTTCCGGCGACTAAAGCAACCAGAACGTATCCGGCATGGGCGATGGAGGAATATGCCAGCATTCTTTTGATATTGGACTGCGCAATGGCTACGATGTTCCCCATGGTCATGGTCAAAGCCGCCATAATCCACACGATCACCGTCCAGTCCGCCTTTATGGTTACAAAAGAAAATAGAAACACTCTTAACAGCGCGGCAAATCCAGCCGCCTTAGGACCGGCGGAGATGAAAGCCGTTATCGGTGTGGGTGCTCCCTCGTAGACGTCCGGAACCCACATATGAAAGGGAACCGAGGCGATTTTGAAGCCTAATCCCACCAAAAGCAATCCCAAGCCTGCCCAGAGCAAGAGATCAGCGCCCTCTTTTTGGACGGCGATGCTTTTGACTATGTCCTCCAAATTGGTGCTTCCCACACTTCCGTAGATCATAACGATTCCGTAAAGCAAAAAGCCGGTGGCAAATGCTCCCATTAGGAAATACTTCAGGGAAGCTTCGTTGGACCTCAAATCACTCCTCTTGAATCCTGCCAGAACATAAAGAGAAATCGACATGATCTCCAGACCGAGAAAGATGACAATCAGATTGAAGCTGGATGCCATGAGCATCATTCCCAGCGTGGAGAATAAGATCAGGCTGTAATACTCTCCGTGGACTATCTCCTCCCTTTTGAGATAGCCCATAGAAACCAGGATGATCAAAAGCGACCCGGCCAAAAAGATAAATTTGAAGAAAATAGCGAAGTTGTCCACGATGAACATATCACTGAAGGTGGTCTCCATGAGATCCCACAGCCGCAGGTTGGCAAGGAACGCAATCACAATGCCGACCCAGGCCAGGTGAGCTAAGAGGTTCTTTTTCCCCTTGGAGACCAGAGGTTCCAGAATTAAGATCAGGATGGCAAAAAGGGTAATGATTATCTCAGGTGAAACCAGCCTGAAGTTTATTTGTGGTATCGACCAATCCATAAAAAATCCGTTACTCGTTTCTCATTATAGATGACCCGTGGCTGATCACTGACCACTGTTGACTGATCACTGCTTTCATCTGTTCCATCTGTTGGTAGTCACTATGAAAGCTCTGCTCAAATGATTTGTTTTCTTCGTACTTAACGAAAGCATTCTCTATTAAGCTTTTGACCGAAGGCTCCATCTTGACCAAGAACCCCTTGGGATAAAGCCCAATCCAGAAGATGACCAGGACCAGAGGAATTAGAATTAGCTTTTCTCTTAAGTTCAGGTCCTTTACGTTTTCATTCTCCGGCTTGGTGATCTTTCCGAACATGGTCCTTTGATACATCCATAACATGTAGACCGCCGCCAGGATAATTCCTGTTGCAGCGAACACGGCGTAGATAACGTTTGTTTTGAAGGTGCCCAAAAGTATCAAGAATTCTCCCACAAAGCCGTTAGTTCCGGGAAGTCCGATGGACGATAGAGTCACGATCATAAAGAACGCTGCAAATACCGGTATCTTTCTGGACAGGCCGCCGAAGTCTGCAATCAACCGGGTGTGCCTTCTCTCGTAAATCATCCCCACTATCAAAAAGAGCGCCCCCGTGGAGATGCCGTGATTCACCATCTGGAGTATGCCGCCTTCGATCCCTTGAAGATTCAAAGCGAATAAGCCTAACATCACAAAGCCCAGATGGCTTACAGACGAGAATGCCACCAGACTCTTGACGTCATCTTGCCTGATGCAGACCAAAGCTCCGTAAATTATTCCGATGATAGCCAGAATCGAAAACAAGGGAACGAAATCTATGAATGCGTTGGGGAACAAGGGCAAACAAAATCTCAAAAAGCCATAGGTTCCCATCTTCAGCAACACTCCGGCAAGTATGACGCTTCCTGCGGTAGGGGCTTCGACGTGAGCATCGGGCAGCCAGGTATGGAACGGAAACATAGGAACCTTTATGGCGAAGGCCAACGCGAATGCTGCAAACAGCCAGAACTGAGCGCCCAAAGGAATGGGGAGTTTGCTTATCTCCAGAAGATCGAAAGAATAAGCCCCGGTGAAGCTGTGATTCATGAAGTAGAGCACCAGAATAGCCACCAACATTAAAAGCGATCCGGTCATGGTGAAGAGCACGAACTTGATGGTAGCATAAATCTTTCTTGGTCCGCCCCAGACGCCGATCAGAAAATACATGGGAAGGAGCATCGCCTCCCAGAACACATAGAACAAAAACAGATCCAGGGAAACAAAAACCCCAATCATCCCGGTCTCCAATAGAAGCATGCAGATGTAATATCCCTTAACCTTTTCGGTGATGGCCGACCAAGACGAAAGGATTGCCAGGGGAGTGAGGAAAGTGGTCAAGAGTATCAGAAATAAGCTGATCCCGTCTATGCCCATATGATAACTGATGCCCAGGCTTTCTATCCAGGTCTTATTAACTGAAAACTGCATCCCCGCTGTTTCCGAAGAGAAGCTGAAATAAAGATACAAGGAGACGAAAAAGTTGAAAAGGGATGCTGTGAATGCAGTTATCCTGATGGCCCCTAGCCTGTCCTTATCCAGAAGGAGCAGAATCAAAGCGCCCAGGAGCGGGAAAAATGTGATTATGGTCAGAATCAGACTATTCCACATGGTTTCATCTGAACACGAAATAGGTCAAGATCACGATCGCGCCAAAGATCAGAGATAGAGCATAGTTACGCAAATATCCCGTTTCCGTTCTCCTGAGGACTTCACCCGCCCATTTTGTGAGGGAGGCAAGTCCGTTGGCTGTTCCATCTATTATCTGAACGTCCACGATTTTCCACAAAAACAGAGCAAAGCCTATTACCGGCCTCACAATCACCATGGAGTAAAATTCATCCACGTAGTATTTATTGAAAATAATTCGATAAGGTGTCTTGAACCTCTGCACCAATTTCTTAGGCGCTTCGGGATTCCGGATATAAAATCTGTGGGCAACCAAGATTCCAATCAAAACGATTATTACAGAGATGACCATCAAGGCATATTCTGATGATGCCGAATGAGCCGCAGCGTGGGATTCCACGGGATTGTGACCAAATACAGACGACAAGAATCCTTCGAATCTGTTCGATCCTCCCAGAGAATGCGGAACTCCTATATACCCGCCTATAAGAGACAAAACCGCTAAGACCATCAAGGGAATGGTCATGGATTTAGGTGCTTCATGGATGTGATCTTTGATCTGGGGATCGACCCGGGATTTTCCCAAGAAAGTTAAGAAGAATAATCTGAACATGTAGAATGCGGTCAGGCCTGCGGTGATAACGCCAATCAACCAGAGAAGAAAGTGGCCGTGTGAGCTGGAATACGCTTTCCACAGGATTTCATCCTTGCTGAAGAACCCGGAAAACAAGGGAATGCCAGAGATGGCCAAGGTTGCGGAGAGGAAACACCAGAAGGTGATCGGCATATACTTCTTCAAGGCCCCCATCTTTTGCATGTTCAACTCGCCGGCCAGGGCATGCATCACGCATCCTGCACCCAGAAACAGCAAAGCTTTGAAGAAGGCATGGGTCATCAAGTGGAAAATTCCGGAGGCAAAAGCGCCCACTCCGCAGGCTAAGAACATATAGCCCAGTTGACTGATGGTGGAATAGGCTAGGACCCTCTTTATGTCGTTCTGAGCCAAGCCGATGGAAGCGGCATACAAGGCCGTCACCGCTCCCACCACGGCCACCACCGCCATCGAGATCGGGGCCAAAAGAAAAAGCGCATGACATCTGGCTACCATATAGACTCCTGCGGTGACCATGGTGGCAGCGTGTATCAGAGCCGAAACCGGCGTGGGTCCTTCCATGGCATCCGGAAGCCAGACATACAAAGGTATCTGAGCGGATTTTCCGGTTGCGCCCATGAACAGAAGCAGCGTGATGGCAGTGACTAATCCTCCTCCCAGAGCCAGAGTATTCGGTGCCGACTCAAAAACCTCTGCGAAATTGAGGCTTCCAAAAGTCCAGAAGATAAGCATCACCGCCAGGGCAAACCCAAAGTCTCCTATCCTGTTCACGATGAAGGCTTTCTTGCCGGCATCCGCAGCGGATTTTTTCTGATACCAGAAGCCAATAAGAAAGTAGGAACAAAGCCCTACTCCCTCCCATCCCAAGTAGAGCAACAGGAAATTGTTGGACAACACCAGGGTCAGCATAAAGAAGGTGAAAAGATTCAGATAGGAGAAATATCTGGCAAATCCTCGCTCATGGGCCATATAGCCAATGGAGTAGACGTGAATAAAGAATCCTACTCCCGAAACCGTCGCAATCATCACCGCGGACAGCGGATCCAGCAAAAAGCCGATGTCTATGTGAAAACTGCCGGAGAGAATCCAGCTAAAGGCGATCTTTTGCACTGCCCTCTCCGCTTCGGGCAAGGCCAAAAGCTCGAATAGGATGACCACGGAGGTCAGAAAAGACAAACCCACTGCACCACAGCCTATCCAACTGACCAAGCTTTTTCTGGCCTTCTTCTCTTCGGAATCAACCTCTTGACTAAGCCCTAAAAGCCCGTTTATCAAAAAGCCGAGCAAAGGGAACAATGGAACGAGGTAAACGCAGTTCATATCTCTGTGAATTGTCCGCAGTCCACCGTCCTTCGACTTCGCTCAGGACAAGTCCGCGGACCGCCGCAAAAATATTTATTGCGGCGGACGTTCTACCATTTCATAAGATTCAAATCATCTACATTAACGCTTTTTCTGTTCCTGAAGAAACAGATGATAATGGCCAATCCAACTGCCGCTTCGGCTGCGGCAACTGTCATCACCAGGAATACAAAAACCTGTGCGTCCAATGACCCAAACTCCCGGGAGAAAGCCACCAAAGCCAGATTCACCCCATTCAGCATCAGCTCGATGGACATGAATATGATCAGGATATTTCGCCTGAGCAAAACTCCCAAGACCCCGATGGTGAAGAGAACAGCACTTAATACCAGATATGCAGATAACGGAACCATATTCTCCCTAGCATTTGCCACCAGCACCTAACTTAAGTTAGATGCTCAAGACATCATAGCTTCCTTTTAGCCATTACTATTGCACCCACAATCGCCACCAGAAGCAGAATCGAAGCAAGCTCAAATGGAAAAAGGTATTTGGTATACAAAAGCTCTGCCAGCTTTTCCACCCCGGCAGGAACCAGCTTTTCCGTCGTGGCTTCAGGACGTCCAAGAGCCGATAAGCCAACATCTATCGCAGTGGCCAAAAGGATCAAAAACAGAAAGCCGAATAGGATACCAAAAAATCGTTGCGCCTTTCTTCTCTCAGCTCCGAATTCATCCCTTCTTAGGTTCAAAAGCATGATCACAAATAAAAACAGTACCATGATGGCACCAGCATACACGATTATCTGGACCGCAGCCAAAAAAGGCGCATTCAGAGCAAGAAAAAGTATGGCCAAGCTGACCATGGTGGCGATCAAGAACAGCGCACTCGCCACCGGATTCCTGTGGCTTATTACCAGGATGGCACAAACCGTCGCCGCGATAGCCATTATGGAAAAAATCACAAATTCCATATTCTCATCCTGTCTGTCATTCTGAGCCCGAAGGGCGAAGAATCTAAAAACAAATGCTTTGCTTCGCCCGCCACAGCCGTGGTTTCGTTCAGCATGACACCCGCTCTACTCTATCCCTTTAATCCACTACATCCGTTGACCGTTTTCCAACAACTCCTCTTTTGTATAAATCAGTTTTTCTCTTTTGTCATTGGAAAACTCATACTCTTTTCCTAGAAAAACCGCCTCCTTGGGACACGCCTCCTGGCAATATCCGCAGAAGATACATCTCAACTCATTGATCTCATACACTTCTGCGTATCTTTCTCCGAACTCATTCTCAGCCGGCTCCATGTAAATGCATTCGGACGGGCAAGCCGCAGCACAGAGCCCGCAGCAGACGCACTTTTCTGACCCATCTTCATTTCTCTTCAGGTAGTGCAATCCTCGATAACGGTCGGAGAGAACCAATTTCTTCTCCGGATATCTCACCGTGGTCGGTTTGCTCAAAAGATACTTGAAGGTGACGGATAATCCTCTTGGGATCGCCCAAAATATGGTTTTGAAAATTTCGAACACAACTCTGAACCTTAAACTTTAAACTCTGAACGAATTTATATTATCATCACAACACCCGTAACCAATATATTCAACAAGGCCAGAGGCAACAGAACCTTCCAGCCGAAATTCATGAGCTGGTCGTACCTGAATCGCGGGAGCGTTGCTCTTATCCAGACAAAGAAGAAGAGAAAGGCGCAGACTTTTATCAAGAACCACACCACCGAAGGCAGGAACGGTCCGTGCCATCCACCTAAGAAAAGGGTGGTGGCCACCGCGCCCACGTTGATCATGCTGCCGTACTCTCCCAAAAAGAACATGGAAAACTTCATCGAAGAATACTCGGTGTAAAACCCTGCCACCAACTCATTTTCCGCCTCCGGCAGATCAAACGGCGTCCGGTTGGTCTCCGCTATGGCACACACCAGATACAAAAGGAACCCAAGGGGCTGCCGAAGTATGAACCAGTTGTAAAACTTATCCTGCGCTCCCACTATGTCTACCAGGCTCAAGGATCCTGTCATCATCAAAACCCCGATCACAGAGAGCGCCAGCGAGACCTCATAGCTTATCATCTGGGCGGAGGATCTGAGTCCTCCCAGAAGCGAATACTTGTTATTGGAAGACCAGCCAGCCAAGACAAGCCCGTACACGCCCAGGGAAGTCACCGCAAAGATGTATAGAATACCCATATTGAAATCGGAGATCACCAGATCGATGCTCTGTCCAAAGATTGTTATCCGGTCTCCGAACGGTATAACCGCCATGATTATCAGGGCCGGGATGAAGACCAGAAGCGGCGCCAGATTGTATATGAACTTGCTGACGTGATTTGGCATCAGATCTTCTTTGAACAAAAGTTTTATTCCGTCGGCAAAAGGCTGCAGGAGCCCGTGAGGCCCGACCCGCATGGGCCCCAGTCTCACCTGAAAATGACCCAAAAGCTTCCGCTCCAGCCAGGTCAGGTAAGCGATCATGAGAAGAAAAGCCACGAAGACGACCAGAATCTTAATTACCGATATGATGATGAATGCTAACATAGGTTTCTCTTCTGCTCAATCAAAGAGTAAGCACTAAGATTCTCAACCTTTTTCCCAAATTACAGATCTGCCTTCCGAAGTTCCCATCGAATTCCAACGTCACCAATCTTCTCGAAGGTCATGCTTTTGTAAAGGGGTGAAACGCCGGCTATCTCATCGAAGATATCTTCAGCTGAAGGGTAGGCAAATTCATAGCCCATAAGCTGTGCCAGAAGACAGAGGATCTCCCAGTCAACCTTGGAATTTCCCAAAGGATCAAATGCCTTTTTCAACCTCTGCACTCTTCTTTCCGCATTGGTAAAGGTTCCGTCCTTTTCGGCAAAGGATGCTCCCGGCAGAACCACATCCGCCAGTCGGGCCGTCTCGGTCATCGAAATGCCTTGCACCACCAGAAAATCGACCTTCCTTAAGGCAGACTCCGCGTAATCTCTGTCCGGGTACTTCGCCAAAGGATCTTCCCCCATTATGTAAAGAGCCTTTATTCTGTTTTCATGACTTTCTCTTAACATATGGTTGAAATCCAGTCCCGGTTTGTCCGGCAGTTTGACCTTCCAGACCTCCTCAATTTTCCTTCTCCCGGATTCATCCGAAATATGGACAAATCCAGGCAATCTGTCGGGCAGGAGACCGCAATCTAGGGCGCCCTGAGAATTGCAATCCTGCCACAAAAGACTAACTCCACAACCCTCTTTTCCCCAATGGCCGGTTAGAAGAATCAGACTACAAAGAGAATCAATGATCTCCTTGTTTTGAGGATGAGAAATGATTTCTTTGCCCAACAAAACGATAGCGCTTTCTGCCCTGGCAAGAGAATTCGCCAGGCTCTTCACCTTGCCCGGAGAAATTCCGGTCATCCGAGAAACTTTGTCCACATCATATGACGATACCGATTTCCTCAACACATCGAACTTCTCTTGGGAAGCTCTGATCTGATTCGAATCCACAAGACCTTGTTCTATGGTCTCTCTTGCCAAACCGTTCAGTAAGGCTGCCTCCGTTCCCTTCCTGTAAATCACCTCATCTTTAGCGAATCTGCTCAGTCTCGTCTTGACCGGATTCACGGAAACCAAAACCTTCCCTTTCCGGACAGATTTCATCACCCTCAGGTTCATTATGGGATGTTCCTTTTCTAAATCGCAGCCGAAGACCAAAATCAGCTTTGCCTTCTCGATTTCGGAGATGGAATTGGTCATGGTATAGATTCGCCTGGGATCGGAAGGATCGGGGCTGGGCAATGGATTTTTCGAATCAACTCGATGATCCACGTTGTTGGTGCCCAAAACTACCCTGAAGAATTTTTGGAAAATGTAATTATCCTCGTTGGTTAATCTAGACGACCCAATTCCGGCGAAAGAATCAGCGCCGAATTTTTCCTTCACGGACCTAAATTTGCCTGCTACCAAATCCAAGGCTTCATCCCAATCACAAGAAACGAGTTTCCCATTTCTCTTCACCAAGGGACCTGTCAATCTTTCCGGGGCATTCACGAACTCAAATCCGAATCGGCCCTTGTCGCACAAAAACCCCTCGTCCACTGGATCGTTTCTTCTGGAGCCGATCCGATAGACTCGGTCATCTTTGGTCCACAAGGTTATGTTGCAGCCATCTGCGCAATGAGGGCAGATGCTCGGGGTTTTCTCCGTCTGCCAGACTCTGGTCTTATATCTGAAAGACTTGGAGGTCAAAGCTCCAACCGGACAAATCTCCACCACGTTTCCGGAATATGGGTTATCCACGGGAATCTCAGGCAGCACACCGATCTCCGACTTTGCTCCCCGGCGGAAGGTGCCCAGATCGGTTTCTCCCGCAATCTCTCTTATAAAGCGAACACACTTTCTGCACAAAATGCAGCGATTCATGTTTCTTATTATCTGGCGGCCGACGGCAAGATCATCGAACTTGGATTTGGGATCCGCGGTGAATCTTCTTTTCTCCTCGGCAAATCTGTTTTTATCCGAACCATACTTGAAAACGAAATTCTGAAGGTCGCACTCTCCTCCCTTGTCACAGGTAGGACAATCCAGCGGGTGATTGATCAACAAAAACTCCAGCACTCCCTTTCTTGCCTTGATCACAGCGGGGGTATCGGTTTTAACCACCATTCCCTCAGAGACAGCGGTGGCACAGGCAATCTGCAGCTTAGGCATCTTTTCCACCTCCACCAGACACATCCGGCAAGCTCCTACCGGCTCCAGTTTGTCGTGCCAGCAAAAAGTAGGAATCTCGATTCCCACCTTCTCAGCCGCCTTGAGGATTGTGGTTCCCTCCTCGACCGTTACCTTTTTTCCATCTATGGTTAGGTTTACCATACTCGTTTAATCCGTTCTCCCGCCAAAGGCGGGATCAGGATGAATCCGTTCCATCCGTTGACCGATTCTAAAGAAACCTTGCCCCCAAATCCACCATGCATTTCTTGTTTTCTATGTGATACTCATATTCATCTCTAAACTTCTCGATGGTGCTCATGATGGGAACCACCGCCGCATCCCCCATCGGACATACCGTTTTGCCGGCTATATTGGTGCATACGTCCAACAGAAGATCGATATCCTCTTCCCTTCCCCTCCCATTCTCAATCCTTTCCATAATCATCCTGATCCATCTGGTTCCTTCCCTACAGGGGACACATTTGCCGCATGACTCATGTTCATAGAATTTGGACAATCGGTAAGCCACCTTGACCATGCAGGTGGTCTCATCCATTACGATCACGGCCCCCGATCCCAAAAGCGACCCGGCTTCGAACAGGGATTCAAAATCCATCTTAACGTCCAATGACTGCGAGGTCAAAACAGGTGTGGAAACTCCTCCCGGAATGATTGCTTTTAAGTCTCGATCATCTTTCATCCCGCCACCGTGATCGTAAATCAGCTCTCTTAGAGGAGTTCCCATGGGAAGCTCATAGTTGCCAGGTTTATTCACATGACCGGATAAGGAGAATATCTTCGTGCCGGTGCTTTTGGGCATGCCGATCTTGGCATACCAGTCCGCTCCGTTTAAGACAATATGAGGGACGTTCGATAACGTCTCCACGTTGTTGATCACTGTGGGATTCTTGTATACTCCCACCGAAGCAGGAAAAGGCGGCTTCAATCTGGGATTTCCCCTGTTTCCCTCTACCGATTCCATCAAGGAGGTCTCCTCTCCGCAGATGTACGCTCCCCCACCTCGGTACACGTCCAAATCCAGATCAAAACCCGATCCCAAAATATTCTTCCCTAAATATCCTTTTTGATAAGCCTCGTCTATAGCACTCTGTAATCTTTCCGCCCCGAAGGCAAACTCGCCGCGGATGTAGATGAAAGCTCGATGTGC
>Ga0315539_1001724_pt1 | contig 16059 bp, 14 predicted proteins | sample SalMarSW160150MG_FD_203097 | JGI IMG/M metagenome (GOLD analysis project Ga0315539, IMG submission 203097) | Salt marsh sediment microbial communities from the Plum Island Ecosystem LTER, Massachusetts, United States - Salt Marsh Sediment SW1601-150 ... | reverse complement strand
CAGTTACAGTGATGTTATCCGTAAATTTACCAGTGACATGCAACCGGGGACCAGGAGCAGGGAGCAGGAGCAGGATATGGCGTTTAGCTTTTTCATGCGAAGGTCCACTCCACGATTAAGCAGCGATCCGGGTTCCAATCGCTTCCGGTGGGATTTGCAGCACGAAGGAGCATGGGATGCCAATCCCGGAAGAAGCTACCGGAACGGACCGACAGCAGCTCCCGGGGAATATAAAGTCCGGTTAACGATCGATGACCAGGTCTTCACGCAATCCTTTTACCTTCTACCGGACCCCAGGCTGGAAGGGGTAACTATTGAAGATATGAAAGCGCAGGAGAAGCTATCCCTCCAGGTAAGGGATCTGCTCAGCGAAAGCAAACAACTGGCAGATCAGATCAGCCAACGAAGGGAAAACCTTGCAAAACTGATTGAGCAGCAGAAAAACGATCGTCTTCAGAAGGAGGATGGTGAATTAAACATGCTCGAAAACCAATTAATCACTGAGCACGGTGCCTACATGACTCCAATGCTGATCGATCAGATCAGCTACCTTGCAGCCATGCTGGATCAGGCGGATCAGATGCCCGGAAAAGATGCCTATGCACGGTTTGATGAACTCCGGCAGCGGTTAGATAAAATTCAAGCTTCATTTAAAAAGACAACAGAGTAAAAAAACCCTGGAATCTCAACCTGATGATCACAAAGACAATCCGTCCATTAGCTTCTGTCCTGGTAATGCTTATCATTGCAGGATGCACTTCAAACCAAAAAAAGGAAGAAGCAGAAGCTACTATCAACATCATGGAAGCAACAATTCCCGGAATTCATCAGGCATACCAGAATGGAGAATACAATTGTGAACAATTGGTTACTGCCTATCTCAAGCGGATTGAAGCGTATGACCAGGCAACGGGATTGAATTCCCTGATCACAATCAACCCGGATGCGCTGACTGCTGCAAAGAAACTGGATGCCGAGTATAAGCGTACAAATACCCTCAGACCACTGCACGGTATTCCCGTCATTGTAAAGGATAATTATATTACAAGAGGGATCCAGACCACAGCCGGTTCACTGGCAATGAAAGGATTCATTCCGGATAAAACAGCATACCAGGTAAAGGCATTGGAAGAGGCAGGGGCAATCATTCTGGCAAAATCGAATATGGCTGAATGGGCTTTCAGCCCTGCAGTTACGATCAGTTCGATTTCCGGCGAGACCTTAAATCCCTATGATCTCGATCACGTACCTGCCGGGTCAAGTGGTGGAACTGCTGCCGCAGTGGCTGCAAATTTCGGTACTGTGGGACTGGGTACAGACACCGGAAACTCAATCCGTGGACCTTCCTCTCACAATGCTCTTGTCGGATTCCGTTCCACACTGGGATTGACAAGCAGGGATGGTATTGTGCCACTCTACCTTCGGAATGATGTCGGTGGACCCATGACCAGGACAGTTGAAGATGCAGTTCGAATACTTGAAGTGATTGCCGGCTATGATCCGAACGATCCCGTTACCGTTCATTGTCGGGAGAGATTACCTGCCGGATACCAGCAATTTCTGGATAAAAACGGACTAAAAGGAGCCCGCATCGGAGTATTGCGAGTTTTAAGCGGGGCGGATCCGGATCCGCAGGTATCTGCACTCTTTGAGCAGGCTATTGCTGACCTTAAAAGACTCGGAGCTGAAGTGATAGATCCCTTCAATATCCCCGGGCTTGATACCCTGAGCCAGGATCACTGGTGCCCTGTATTCCAGCATGATCTGAATGCATTTCTTGCCAAATACGGGAAAAATGCACCCGTCAGGAACCTGGAAGAGATCGTCAACTCGGGCAACTATTCACCCTATATCGAGGACCGCTTACATTATTTTCTTGCCCACCAGGCTATTCCCGGTGAAACAACGGGAGTTTGCTCGGATCCATATACCGATTACCGGAGGATTGACTACAGGAATGCCATTGAAGAGGCTATGGATCAGTTAAATGTGGGTGCAATCATCTATCCTACATGGAATCATCCTCCTGCCAGGAAAGGTGATATGGAGGAATACAAAGGAGATAACAGCCAGATCATTGCTCCGCATACGGGTCAACCTGCATTTACAGTCCCAATGGGTTATACCCGGGGAAATTTACCGGCAGGGCTCCAATTCCTTGGAAGAATGTTTGATGAGCCGACATTGATAAAATATTGCTATGCTTATGAACAGGGAACCATGCACAGGAAACCACCGGAATTGTTTCCGGAACTTAATAAATGACACAAGATGGAAAAGAGAGATTATATATTGCGAGAGATTGAAAAGATTGCCGTTCTGATCCGGTTTCTTCTTGGAAAGATCCTCTCTGCCCTGACCGTTATTCAGAAAGAGGAGGTATACGCACAGGTTGACCAGGAGTTGAAATTGAACCTGGATATGGACATTGAATCAATCCTCCATCTTGCCCCGGATCAATTCGATAGTGCGTTCAAGGAGAACAATGGTTTTAATCTGGAAAACCTGGAACTGCTGGCAAACCTCTTCCATGAGATGGCACAGGTGAAAGAGGAAGAGAAAAAGCTGTTTTTAATAAAGTCACTTGAACTGTATAATTACATCAGTGAGAAGAGCAAAGCATTCTCTTTTGAACGGGAAGCTATGAGAAAGAGGATCATTGATGAAATGGAACATCTATGACCCGTTTATCGCCATGAAGATTAATAAATCAATAATAAAGCGCAAGCGTTTACCCATTCCTCTTTATTTTATACCGGGAATGTTGATCCTCTTCTCCTGCAGTCAGCCTGAACTGCCGGATCGCATCATCCGGTATGATCAACCGGCTGACTATTTTGAAGAAACACTGCCCCTTGGAAACGGACGGATTGGAGCAACGGTCTATGGGGGAGCGGGTACTGAGCGGATTGTGCTTAATGAAGAGACGCTCTGGACAGGGGGGCCGGTCGATCCTTACATGAACCGGGAAGCATACAAGCACCTGCCTGCTGTTCGCGAAGCTTTGTTTAATGAGGACTACCCGTTGGCTGACAGCCTGGTGCGTAACCTGCAGGGTAAGTTTTCGGAATCCTATGCCCCGCCGGGAGATCTGTACATCGATTTTCTTCATGAAGATTCAATAAGGGACTATTACCGGGAATTGGATCTCCGTACGGGCATTGCTACGGTAAACTATTCAACCGGGGAAGTGGATTATGTTCGCGAGATGTTTACCTCCTTTCCGGGTCAGGTACTGGTAATCCACCTGACAGCAAGCAGGAAGAAAGAGCTGAATGTTGGTCTCCGGTTCAGGAGCCAGTTGCCTCATACCGTCTCTTTTAAAAACGGCAGGTTGATCATGCATGGAAAGGTTCCCGTGCATTGTGAACCAAATTACCGTAATCTGCCCGATGCAATTGTGTATGATGACCAGAAAAGCATGCGGTTTGAAGTCCATGCTGCTATCGTGGATTCGGATGGGTCCATAACGGGAACTGACAGCTCCTGCTACCTCCGGGATGCTTCAAAAGCAACGATACTGGTTTCCATAGCCACAAGTTTCAACGGGTATGATAAAGAACCGGGACTGGACGGATTGGATGAATCGATACTTGCTTCCGGTTACCTGACCGGTGCAATGTCAAAATCCCATAGCCGGCTCCGGAAAGAGCATGTTGCTGATTTTTCAGGTTTTTTTAACCGGGTGGTGCTGGATCTGGGTCCTCCGCCGGAAAAGAGCATATCGACAGATGCCCGGCTGATCCGGTATTCCGAAGGCAATCCGGACAATGATCTGGAAGCGCTTTATTTCCAGTTTGGCCGGTATTTGATGATAAGCTCCTCCAGACCGGGCGGGATACCAACCAATCTGCAGGGCATCTGGAATCCCCACATGCGCCCTCCGTGGAGTTCCAACTTCACAACTAACATCAATGCGGAAATGAACTACTGGCCTGCGGAGGTATGCAACCTCTCCGAGCTTCATGAACCGCTATTGCATTTCATTCAAAAACTGAGCACTACGGGTGAGATCACTGCCCGGACCTTTTACGATTGCGGGGGATGGTGCTGCTCTCACAATTCAGATATCTGGGCGATGACTAACCCGGTGGGAGATTTCGGGCATGGACATCCCGTATGGGCTAACTGGTCAATGGCCGGACCCTGGTATTCGACGCACCTGTGGGAACATTTTCTTTTTACGCGTGATACGCTGTTTCTGAGGGATTATGCTTACCACCTGATGAAAGGCGCTGCTCGCTTCTGCATGGATTACCTTACGGAAGGACCGGATGGTTACCTTGTTACTGCCCCCTCGACTTCACCGGAAAACATGTACCTGACCCCGGATAATTACCGGGGCGCCACACTGTATGGTTCAACAGCCGATATGGCAATGATCAGGCAACACCTTTCAAATACAGTTTCAGCATCAGAAGCTCTTGGTGTGGATGCTGATTTCCGGCAGGAGATGCAGGGCATTCTCGAGCAGCTCTATCCCTACCAGGTCGGATCCAGGGGAAATTTACAGGAGTGGTACCATGACTGGGAGGATGCCGATCCCCATCACCGACATGTATCACACCTTTTCGGTTTGCATCCCGGGAACAGCATATCTCCGCTTACCACACCCGAACTGGCTGAAGCATGCAAACAGACCCTGCTGTTCAGGGGGGATGGCGGAACAGGCTGGAGCAAAGCCTGGAAAATCAACCTGTGGGCACGATTGCTCGACGGGGATCATGCACACCGGATGCTTAACACCCATCTGAATTATGTATCTCCCGATCCTGAAACACAATACCATGGCGGGGGCACCTACCCGAACCTGTGGGATGCCCATCCACCGTTTCAGATCGATGGGAATTTTGGTGGTAGTGCAGGAATTGCAGAAATGCTGCTGCAAAGCCATAATGGAGAGATCCACCTCCTGCCGGCCCTACCCGATGCCTGGCCCAACGGTTCCATAAGAGGACTGAGGGCTCGTGGAGGGTATACCGTAGATATGTGCTGGAGTGATGGGAAGTTGACCGAGGCTAAAATAAAACCCGATTGCAGTGGTGACGTGATCGTCCGATACGATAACAGCGTAACAACCCATCAGGCGAAAAAAGGAAAAATTGTAGAGATACGACAATAACCTATTTTATGAAATTTACCTTTCTATTCTGTGGCAAACATTTATGAAAAATATTCAACCCCTTTAGGGTTGATTAAACGTTCATGTGGTTACCACCGGTTTCACCGGCGGTTATTCATAGTTCAATCCTTTCAGGATTGGATAATTTGTTTTCAGCTTACCACCGGCTCCACTGGTGGTAAGCAAAATTCAATCCATGCCCGGCAGGTCTTCGGGATTCAATCATAGGATGCTAAGAAATGGATTCTTGTAAGTATTAGGCCATTGTAAAACAATACAGTATAAAAAGTTCTGCGGAGCAGAACAACAATGAGTAACTCCGTACGCAGTGCGGGGTAGAAACAGATAAAATATTCAACCCCTGAGGGGTTGAATATGAAAACATCATAACGAACAGAATGTTGGCTTTTTTCACTTTTGTTATTACCTTGAGACCTTTATTAATATCAAGAAAAAACAACAACTTCAATCTAATCCAAAAGAACGATGGCCGAATTTGAATCCGGAGATGATGTAGTCCGTATCGGAGATCATCTTCATAAACATTTGATCAAATATGAGATTATTGCCCTGCTGTTGATTGGAACAGGTATTGTCCTGAGGCTCTTTGATAAACCAGGAAGGATCCTGATTACCGTTGTATTGGTATTGCTGGCCTTGCTCTATTTCTTCATTGCTTTTGCGAATATTTCGTTTGAGAAAGCCAGTAATACAGAGCGCTTTGTGTACAGGTTAAATTCCTGGATTTCAAGCATTGCCGTTGTTGGACTTGTATTCCTGCTTTACCGCCTACCCCTTGCAACCACGATTGCTCTTGTCGGCTCAATTCCACTGCTTTTAATAACTCTGTTCATGTTGATCCTGAAAAACAGGAAACCCGAAAACAGGGTGATTACCCTGTTAACCATAACCCGGTCGCTCATTATCGGGCTGGTTGTGCTGATATACTATTTACTGACAATACATTAAACCAATGAAAAAAATCAGATTCCAGTTTTTAATCCTGTTTGTTTTTCTTTCTGCAACAGTTGCAACGGCGCAGGATGATATTCTCCAGAAGCTTGAAGAGATTGCCATCATCGATCAAAAGGTGATGATGCCCATGCGGGATGGCATCCGGTTAGCTACCGACATCTACCGGCCGAGGACGGATGAACCCGTTCCGGTTATCTTTTCAAAAACACCCTACAACTTCAATCCTTACGGGGATGGTGAGATGCGAACACGTGGCTATTACAGAGCTTATGAGGCCGTCAGTAAAGGGTATGCTTACGTAGTCCAGAATGAAAGGGGAAGGTTCTTCTCGGAAGGGGAATGGGACATTCTTGGTACCCCCACTACTGACGGTTATGATGCCTTCATCTGGATGGCAGAACAATCCTGGTGCAATGGAAAGATCGGGACGTACGGTTGTTCGTCCACAGCAGAATGGCAAATGGCTGTGGCAGCGCTTGACCATCCGTCACATGCAGCAATGGTACCCATGGGGTACGGTGCAGGAGTGGGCAGGATTGGTGACTATTATGAACAGGGTAACTGGTACAGGGGTGGAGCCCATCAGTTGCTATTTACCATCTGGCTTTACGGGACACAACATGATGAATTCAGGCCAAGACTTCCCGAAAACATTACCCAGCCGGACCTGCAGCGCATTCATCGATTTTACGATATGGCTCCGGAAATGCCCCGGGTTGACTGGTCAGAGGCTGTACAACATCTGCCACTTCAGGATATCATGAAAAATGTACACGGTGCGAAGGGGATCTGGGAAGACATGATCAGAAGAAAACCGAATGACCCGGCATGGTATGAAGGGGGACTGTATCACGATGATATGCCGTTCGGTGTTCCCGGATTCTGGTTTGTGTCCTGGTACGATGTCGCTACCAGCCCAAACCTTGCACTGTTCAACCATATCCGGCAGAACATCGAAGATCCGGAGGTGGCAAATAACCAGTATCTTGTCATTGCTCCCACACCCCACTGCAGTTACTGGAATGCCTCGGAACATACCATCGTTGGTGAACGGGATATGGGAGATGCACGGCTCAATTATGATGAACTGATCTACGGATGGTTTGATTACTGGCTGAAAGAGGAGGATAATGAGATCCTGGAAAAGACACCCCGGGTGCAATACTATACCATGGGAATGAACAAGTGGCAATCTTCGGACAACTGGCCTCCCGAGGGTGTAACAATGACCACCTGGTACCTGGATAGTAAGGGTTCGGCAAACACACGGATGGGTGACGGGAAATTATCATTAACTGCAAGTGGAAGCAAGGACCTGCCTGATGCGTTTACCTATGATCCCATGAATCCTGTACCTTCCTATGGAGGCAATGTCTGCTGCATGGGGAATGCACTCCAGGCTGGATCCTTTGACCAGCAAAACATGGAAACCCGGCAGGATATCCTGGTTTATACCTCCCCACCGCTGGATAAGGGCATTGAAGTCAGTGGATTCATTGAGTGTACGCTTTATGTATCTTCCGACGTAACGGATACCGATATTACCATCAAGCTGATTGATGTCTATCCGGACGTCAGGGCGTATAACCTGGATGAAACCATCCAGCGTGCACGCTACAGGGAGGGGTATGACAAAGAAGTATTTATGGAAAAAGGAACGGTTTATGAGCTGAAAATGACACCCCTGTCCACCAGCAACTATTTTGCCGAGGGGCACCGGATCCGGATTGAGGTCTCGAGCAGCAATTTCCCGCGGTTTGCACGGAACATGAATACCGGGGGAAACAATTACGACGAGTCGGTCGGTATCGTTGCACACAATAAGGTCCACCACTCGGAAAAATATCCCTCGAAGATTGTATTGCCAGTAGTGAAAAGATAAGTTAATGAGACTTGGTTTTCATAAACTTGTGCAATGAAAACCATTAGTCGAATTAATCCCGCTGAAAGCGGGGTTATCTGTTATTAGTTAATTGTTAATCGGAGTATGACTTATAAGTTTCCGATAACTTGTCGCCCCAACTGAAGTGGAGCGACGAGAGAAACCATCTTAAACAACAAGATTACTTTTATATCGTTTATTGATTGAAAAAAGGATCGGATTCTGTTAAATAATGAATCCGGATCCATTCTGTTTATATGATTTCCAAAAGCCCAGGTAATGAAAAAAATCAAATCAGCTCTTGTTCTCCTTGTTTTGTTATCATTCGGATTATTAGCTTCCACCCTAATCGATATCATGGCACTTCATGACATAGCCAATGATTATGTCAGCCAGAATGTGCTATCCGATCACCAGATCACCACATCAAATGCATTACCGGATTGGAGTTCATGCTCATTGGAATGGAGTGCAATTCACGTCAGTATAATAGTTCAATTGGTATTGACAATAGCGGTGATAACCGGATTAATAAGAATTCTTAGAAGTAACCTGTTGAATCAGGAATGAATTTTAGGGTTAATAAGTTTATAAGTATAGAAGTTTTGCCATGGCATGCCTGATACCTGTCTGCGAGCCGTCGTCAGCCGAGTGCCGCCTTTGCTTCAGCGGGGAGTGTCTAACCCAGGCGCCCGGATACCGCGGGCAGGCATTCTCCCGAATAAACCCCTACGGGCCTTTGAGACAGTTCCCGGTTTTCAGTTCCTCTCCATTTAACGCCTGGAATTGTTTGGTCCATGAAGCGTTTTCCCTTTGTATAACAATGCAGTTGGACAGGTGAAATTTATGGATTACAATTCCGAATACAGCCATTAAAATGGCTGCCTATTATCTTTCAGTCCCACTGGGACTTCTATATGATTTTTATACAAGCTATAGATAAAACTGGAAATTACTGACTATTTTTTTTACTCCCAACTCACTACTCACCCTTCGCCCGCCGAACGTTTTAGCGAACAACGTTTGCTAAAACCTCATGAGCAATAAGTGCGAGCGATTTGTGGGCGCGAATAATACGCTGTTAGTTGGAGAAGGCGGGGCTCACTTCTTATTTCTTTTACCCAGGACCTAGAACCGAGCACCAGTTATTTAAACCTCTCTTAGTCTCTTCGTCTCTTTTCATCAGCCATAGCCTTGGCAAAGGCTGACAGTCACTTCATCTCCCCCTCTCACAGTCTCACCAATCCCTTTTTCCTTTTTACTTTTATCTTTTATAAAGGTAATCCCCCACCCTTCTCATCCAGGCAAGTTCCTCTTCGCTCATGGGGCCAAGATCGAGGGTTTTCAGATTCTCCTGCAGTTGATCGCGGTTTCTCACTCCCATCATGCACACATCAACCGATGGGTTTGACAGGACAAACCGGTAGCAATCGGTTGCCGTTGGTGTTTTCTCACCGGGCGGTGTTTTCTTCGGATTGATCAGCTGTCTCCAGCGGGTTGCTGTATAGGAGACAATCCCGGGTTTCGACTCCCCGGTGATCTTCGGAAAGACATCCATTTCAGCTCCCCGGTGAGCCGCGTTATACCGAAGGTGATACAGGTCGAATATCCCTTCTTTGTGAAGTTCTGGAAATAAATTCCGGTTATGACTGAGGATACCGATAAACCGGACCAATCCTTTTTCCTTCATGTTCAGGGCGCCGTCGATGATGCTCTGCTGTGGTCTTTTCATGAAAAAGCCCAGGTTCAGGATATCGGCACGCTCAATCCCCAGTTTCTTTAACCGGCTTTTGAAGAATTTTTCCGTCAATACGGGAGAGTGCGCATAGCTGGTAAGAACCAGCACCAATTCATCCCGTTTCCCCTTTTTTATAATTTCACGGATAGCCATTTTCATCTCCGGGGAGCTTCCTTTGATAAAAGTTCCCCAGGTGAAGTAGTTGCACCCGTGTTCAAAAGCCTCTTCGAAGACTGCTGCTTTAGCGCCAAAGCTGGAAGAGATTCCCAGCCTCCCGACCCGGAGACCGGTTTTACCCAATACGGTTTTTTCGTTGAAATTCATATCGAATGGTTTTCAGTTCTCAGTTTTTGCCGAAGGCAAAACAATCTGAAATTATATGAAACAATCTGAAACAATATGGAACTTATTCCCTATCTATATCAGCCCATTAAATTTGCCTCAATCCATTTTATGTTTAATCCTTAACTTAATCTGCCGACGCACTCGAATGATCGCAAATGATCACCCATTTCCCGTCAATTTTCTGCCAGACAAGGGTATAGTGACCGCTCAGATCGCCAATGGTTCTGGAGAGGTGGAATTTCCCGATCAGAAGAACAGTTTTTGTATCGATCTTATACATATCAAGCACCTCAAAGGCAAGTTTCCCCATAGCCGTAAGGTCAGGATAACTTGTACGATACCTTTCTCTTGTGGCTTCCCATCCATAGGTTGGTCCACCGGAGCCAACGAACACAAGCTTATCCGATTTCCAATACCCCTCCATAAACCGGTCAATATCCCCCGCATTCCATGCATCTTCGGTCATTTTAAAAACTTCCAGGATGCCGTTTTTATCCAGTTCTGAAAGCCTATCCTGGCCAAAGGCATGGAAACAATTGAAGAGGATAAGTGTAAATAACAATTGTTTATTCATTTGTTTCATAGCCATAAATATACTTCCATTCAAACAATCCACCAAGGGAATTGCAATCCATCCAGCGGCATAATTTCGTTTTCAAGAAAGAACTTGAGTTACTAAATATTAAAACCATCATTCGTTTATCATTATCGATTTATTAATTTTAACTTGCCAGGAAAGTATGGGTTCAGTGTAGTTTTATAAAAGATAAAATCAGGCAAGTATGGAAATTATCACCGGGTTATTCATTCTTCTTATTGCCTGTCTGGTAATCGAAAACTTCGTTCACTCTAGTCGGTTAAGACGGATTCCGATACGCATAACGGTCTCCGGCACCCGCGGAAAAACGAGTATCGTTCGTACCCTTGCCTCCGTATTTCGATGCCATGGTATCCAGGTTCTTGCAAAAACGACCGGTTCGGAGGCAACCTTCATCCTCCCGGATGGTAAGGAAGAAGCTATAAAAAGGCGGGGAAAGACAACCATTCTCGAGCAAAAAAAACTGATCCGGAAGGCTGTAAAACTGAATGCTCAGTGTGTGATCACCGAGATCATGAGCATACATCCGGAGTGTCACTCCATCGAAACCCGTAAAATCATTAAGCCGAAGTTTACCATCCTGTCGAACATCCGGGCAGATCATATTCACCTGGCAGGGAAAACCAAAGAGGAGCTGTCAACCTATATTCTCAATGATATTTATCGTGGATCGCGAGTTTTTATCCATGAAGATGAGATCAACGAATACCTGGTTTCGGGTGTAACAAAAATACAGGCTAACCTGTTCACGGTCAATAAGGATGCTGCTCAGGAACTGAAAATATCACCATCAGCCAGCAAACGGCATCTACCTGAAAACCTTGATCTTGTTTACACCGCTTCAAAACAGTTTGGAATAGATGATGAGTCCATCGCAACGGGCATAGAAAATGCCCGGCTGGATATCGGAAGCCTGGAAATCTTCCGGTTTGAAGAAGGGGAAAAAGAGATCTTTTTTGTGAATGCATTCGCTGCTAACGAACCGGAATCCACGATGAAACTGGTTCATAAAACCATCGGGATCATGGAAGGAGATCATTCACCAACAGCGGGTTTGCTCGCACTAAGATCTGACCGGGGGGAGCGGAGCCGGCAGTGGCTGGAATACCTTACGGAGGGTAAAGATCATTGCTTTAATCCACTGTTTCTGACCGGTGCTCATTCACGGATATTACACCGTAACATTGAAGGATCTGAAATCATCAGGGAGCGTGACCCGGAATGCATTACCCGTTCAATGCTGGCCGGTTGTGATACCGGTACCCTTGTTTTCGGAATGGGGAACTTCCATGGAACGGGTAAAAGAATGGTGGAATATTGGAAGGATGAAGGATTAAGGATGATGGATTAACGAAAAAGGGTTAAGGAAATGAGGGACTTTGAGACTGTGTGACGGGGAGACAACAGGGGGATTGAGATAATGAAAAAATGAAATAAAAATAACATCATGACTTATGAATTTGTGTTTATCGGGTTGCTGGTAGCCCTGCTTTTTATTTCCATAACCGGGTATTACCCGGGTGGTATTATTGTTCCGGGCTACCTGATCCTGTTCATTGATCAGCCACTCCGGTTGACCGGTACAATCATTGCTTCCCTGATAGCGCTGCTCTGCTTTAAAATCGTTTCTGAATATACGATACTGTTCGGGAAGAGGAGGTTTGTGTTCATGATCCTGTGCGGTGGGGTGATCTCCTTTCTTCTTTCCATACTGTTACCGCAAATCTTTCCCGGATCCATTGAATTTCAGGTAATAGGGTGGATCATTCCGGGATTAATTGCGAATCAATACGAACGGCAGGGAATAATACAAACCCTTTCGTCCCTGGTCATTGTACTGACGGCTCTATTTTTTGTGGGCGAATTCTATCTTTTTATTGTCAAATAGAATGTTCAAATTTTCCATTTCATACGACAGAAAAACACGGTTCCTGTTCCTGAACGGCCTGATCAGTTTACTGGTACTGATCGCCATTTCGGCCATTCCGGAGAAGCACTTATCAATACCACCACGCGAATTCCGGGAAGCCGCAGAGATCATGAAGAAATCGGTTGAGATCATTTCCACCCATTGCCGCAAGAACAACTTCAACATGGATGAACTGATTGATCCTGCAAGGACCGGGCTTATCGGAAATGAACTGACAGAGATCACCACGACCATTGGCCATCTGGATGCCAAGCGCACCACAATTAATCCCAATTTCGCCAGCCTGATTTCCTTCCTGCTGATGGAAGCAGGAGTGCATGAGAACGACACCATCGTGATATCCTGCTCAGGCTCATTTCCGGCGCTCCTGGTTGCTTCATTATCTGCATGCAAAGCGATGAAGGTGAATGCCAGGGTTATCCTGTCCATAGGTGCCTCCTCCTATGGTGCAACAAACATCAATTTCACACTGCTGGACATCCATGAGCTGCTGCGCCAGCATCAGTTGACCGATTCAAAACCCATCGCCGTTTCACCGGGTGGAATTGACGATATCGGGAGTGAATTGGAACCGGAGCTGGTAAACATGATTCAATCAAAAACCGAATCCCTGGGTATACCCTATATTTACGAGCCTGACCTGCGGGCCAATGTTCAGTTGCGTGAATCGCTCTATTTTACGGATAAAAACATTGATATCAAAGCGTTTATTAACATTGGAGGAGGATATGCAAACATGGGGACCAGTCCACAAATACTGACCCTGTCACCCGGATTGATCATGGAAGCACCATTGCCTGAGGAAAGCAGCCGGGGAGTAATCTATTCGATGCTCGGGAAAGGGATCCCTGTAATTCACCTCCTGTTCATCAAGGGGATAGCGCAAAAATACAACCTGATATGGGACCCGGTGTCTGTTCCGGAATATACTGATCTTCATTTTGACAGCGTCTATTCCATCTCACCCATCATGCTATTCTCGGGAATCCTCTATCTGGCATATTTTATTTTTATTTTAGTACGATATAATAAGTTACAAAACATGAATTAATAGGGAGGGGTAATCAATAAATTGGATAAATTTGGATGATGCAACACAAGGTGACAAACACAAATTTTGTCATATTAAACATTATAAACTTTAATCTTATGATAAAAAAGACGATTTATTTCAGTGTCATCGCACTGATCTGTATCCTTACATCCTTTTCAGTGAATGAAGTATCAGCCCAGACAGCGGGGCAACCCGTACTGCTCACTTCCTGTGGCCAGAGTCCAGGGCCGGTAAGGTTAAAAATTTTCATGTCCAGGCTGGAGCTGGATTTTGATTACAGCCTGTTTGCCACGGCGGATGATCTGATCACCAAAAAGAACGAGGGCGATCCCTACAAGTCAATCATTATTGTTACGGGGGCAAGCCTGAAAGGGATGGGAGCTGCCGGTATTTCGATAGACGATGAGTTGGAAAGGATAGAAGGACTTATTGAAGAGGCAAAGAAACAGGGAATTACGATTATCGGATCGCACATTGAAGGGATGGAGCGGCGTGCCAAAGGTGCAGCCCCGGGTGACAACTCGGATGAGTTGTCCATCGATGCCGTTTGTCCGAATTCATCCTTTATGATCGTAAAGAAAGAGGGTGATGAAGACAGCCGGTTCACGAACATTTCAAAAGGGAAGAACATTCCGCTCATTCTCTTCGAGAAAAATCTCGATATCACCGGAGTCCTGGAAAAAGTATTTACCAAGTAAGCAGTTTTGTCGTGGATATGACCTTATTTTCAGGGATCGTTCTCGGAGTAATGGTGTTGGTGTACATTGTTGCTCTGAGGTTCAAATTCTCTACCGAATTATCCATGCTCGCTGCTGCCCTGGCAGGGGCGCTTGCTGCAGGACACTGGATCCCTGTCAGGCACATTGCCGAGGGATCGATGACCTACCTTGATATTAACCTGATCTTTATTTCGGCTACCCTTTTCATGAATATCCTGAAAGAATCGGGAGGTATTGCATTTGCCGTCCGGGGGATCCTTAAACGGTTTCATAAAAGCCGGGTATTGCTGTTGATTTTGCTGACGATCCTGCTTTTGATCCCCGGAGCCCTGACAGGTGCCGGAAGCGTTACTGTGCTTATTATGGGAGGGATGGTTGCAGTGGTCCTCTACTACATGGGAATTCCGAAAATAAAAGTATCCGCCATTATTTTTTTAATCGCGGGATTAAGTGCAGCCGCCCCACCGGTTAGTCTCTGGGCAATGATGGCTGCGGCAGGCGTGAACATGCCATACGTTGGCTTCTTCTTGCCTTTACTCATTCCCTGTGTTATCGCAGCCCTTGTCACCATTTTTATTCTGGGATGGAAAGGTACACCCGTCGATGTGGACAAAGCATTCTCAGAATTGCCGGTACCACCGGCGAAAATGAGCTGGATCCGGATCGCTGTTCCATTCATCCTGTTTTTCGGTTTGGTGTTCATCGGCAGGAAATGGCCTGCTGACACGCCGATTGTCGGGTTACCGCTCATGTTCCTCGTAGCTGCCGCATCCTCCTGGTTGCTGTCACCCAGAAAGCTCAATATTTTTAAAATTTCATCCGACACGATCAGGCAACTCCTGCCGCTTATCGGTACGTTAACCTGCGTGGGTATTCTGGTTCAGATCATGACCCTTACGGGTGTACGGGGGTTGCTGGCAATATCCTTCATCACACTTCCTGCATTCCTGGTGATCGGCAGTCTGTTTTTTTTCCTGCCCATCACCGAATCTGTGTTGATGTATGGATCAGCAGCAGTATTTGGAGTTCCCCTGGTGCTTTTGTTCAATACGATGGGTTTGAACCCGATAATTGCACTGGCTGGCATGAGTGTTATCTGGCCGCTGGGTGATGCCCTGCCTCCGACAGCCATCATCGGAAGGCTTACGGTAGACGTGGTCGGCGGTAAGGAATCGTACATGCAGTTCCTGAAACAGTGTATCGTTCCTGCAATCATCATCTGTGTGATCGGCACACTGATGGTGATCTACAGCAGTAAACTTGGATTTTTAACCGGTGTATAATAAAATGTATGATCATGGACATTCTAAATAGCTTGATTTCGATAATCTATTATGTTTTCGTCGGATACATTGCACTATTATTGATTTATAATCTGGCAAAATCGAAAAACTGGAAAGAAGAAATTTTATACATTGTAATATTGATTCCTTTCCTGTTGCGGTTATTCAGGTTGAAATAGCGTGTTTTTAAGAAAAAAAATCTATGAAAAAGAGGGATATCATTCGCAAGAGTTTACTGGGTTTGTGCGGCCTTGCAATTTTTGTATTATCAGGGATCCGTTTTTATCAGCACCGGCACCTTCCGGAACCGGTGGTACCCGGTGAGGGAGTGACAGCAGTGAAGAAGCTGGGCGACTATTTCCCTGGCATCGAAGGCACGATAAACGATTGTAACCTTTACTTCCTGGAAGGGG